>ERZ773074.329-NODE-329-length-21140-cov-23.056343_pt1 | contig 21140 bp, 10 predicted proteins | sample MGYA00580615_ERZ773074 | MGnify/ENA primary metagenome ERZ773074 (study PRJEB29015, sample SAMEA2738126) | human oral metagenome | biome: human oral; feature: human-associated habitat; material: saliva | place: China | collected 2160 ...
CGCACCTGCGCTCGCGTCGCGTCGTCCTGGCGATCGGCGGCAACCTCGGGGACGTTCCCGTCACGCTCATGCACACGGTCGAGGCCCTGTCCTACATGGAAGGCTTCCAGATCGACGACGTTTCGCCGATCATGCGCACCAAGCCCGTGCTGGCTCCCGGCCAGGCTCCCCAGCCCGACTACTGGAACGCCATCGTCGTCGGCTCCGCGATCGCGAGCCCCGACGAGCTCTTCGCCCAGACCAGCCGCATCGAGCGCGAGCTGGGGCGCGAACGCCACGAGCGCTGGGGCGCGCGCACCGTCGACATCGACATCATTCAGATCGAGGGCCTGGCCTCCGCCGACCCGGTCCTCACCCTGCCGCACCCGCGCGCCAAGGACCGCGCCTTCGTCCTGGCGCCGTGGCTCCTGTGTGACCCCGACGCCATCCTCGAGGGCGTGGGACGCGTATCCGACCTGCTGGCCCACACCCCCGACCGCGAAGGCATCATCGACGCCGTCGACGACTGGCTCGAAGACCCGGCGGCCGTCATGGCCGACTCGGACCAGCTCCTGGCCCAGCGCGCCGAGCAGGCCAGCGCCGACATGCGCGAGCTCATCGAGGCCCTGACCGGCGAAATCAGCCAGGTCGACAACCTCGTGACCCGCCCGGGTGAGCCCGCTATCGAGGTGAGCGCGTCCTTCTCCGACGCGCTCGAGGCCTCGATTCCGCCCGCGCCTCACACCGTGTCGACTCCCGCTGGTGCGCCGTCGCCCGAGGCCGTGCCCGCACCGCACTCGGCGTGGGCCCCCGAGGCCGTGCCTGGTCCCGAGGCGACGTCGGCTCCGGAGGAAACGAACAGCGAGGAATCGCTCGCGGTCGACGCCGCGGCGATCCCGCAGCCGCAGACCCCCGCCCAGCTCGCGGCTGAGCAGACGGCAGCTCCGGCTGCGCCCGCAGCCGACGCGTCGCGCTTCGCCCCCGTCGAGGCGGCAGCGGCCGTCCAGGTGCCCGCTGCGCCCGCGCCGGACAGCGTGCTCGCGCCGGACAGCGTGCTCGCGCCGGACAGCGAGCCCGCGCAGGACAGCGCGCCCGTCCACGAGGCGTCCTCGCGCGAGGCCACGCCCCAGCGCGAACGCCGCCACCGCGCAGAACGCGCCTCGTCACGCCCCTCCTGGCACCCGGTCTCCTCCGTTCCCGCGGATTCCGCTGCCGGGCGCATGACCCGCAAGATCGGTACGGGCACCTACAAGCCGAGCGGCACCGAAAAACCCCGCTGGGTCCCCGTCTTTGAACCCAAGCGGGAGGAAACCCGTTCCTCGATCGCGCTGCCCGACTGGAACTTCTCCGTCAGCTCCGCACACGACGTGCGCGTCGTCGACGACCGCTCCGGCCTCGGCCACGACGAGGAGCCACCCAAGGCCACCGTCCACGCCGACGGGCGCTCGACCATCCTCGCCCCCGGGCTGCCCGACAACACCCCCGTCGGCCCCATCCCCGAGGACGAGGCCACCCAGACCGGCATCCTGCGTCGCGTCGTTGTGCGGCCCACGATGACCGGAGCGATCCCGATCGTCAAGAGGCGCTAAATGAAACCCGTGTCGATCGTGTGGGTGGCGGCGGTGGGCCTCGTGGCCGCCGGCCTGAGCTTCCTCGGATTCCTCGCGCACATGCGCCAGGGCGGCACCCCGTTGATCGTCACCCCGGGACCCGCGGTCATCTTTGCGATTGCCACGGCCTGCCTCATCTGGTCCGGCCTGGCGGTGCGCCGCCTGCGCGCGGGCAAGGACACGTGGATCGATGCAATCGGCGCGATGCGCGTCGCGGTTTTCGCGCGCACGAGCGCCCTCGTCGGCTCCGGCCTGACCGGAATTCTCATCGGCGTGATGGCCGTGTCCCTCACGCAGCTCGAAGCCCCCGCGATGGCGGCCAACGCGATCGGGGCGGGCCTGTCTGGCCTCGTCGGCATCGTGTGGACCATCATCGCGATCGCCATCGAACGCTGGTGCATCATCAACCCCGACGACGAGGGATCGACGTCCTCCAAGCGCAGCGCGGCCGCCTGACCGCCCGCTCGTCGCAGCCCCGCGCGCCGCGCGCCGCGTGTGAAAGTCGCCCCCGTCCCGAGCGTTAGCCGTATCCGGCGCGCCATGCCCGGTATCGTGGATGCGTGGCTGACCAGCGTAAGAATTCCCCCAGGCGACCCACCTCCAGGCGTAGTACGTCGGGAGGCGCCAGTGGTCGCACAGGTGATCGCGCGTCCCGCGCCGCAGCCGGCAGCCGCGCATCTGCTGCTCATCCGGCCTCGTCGAAGGCCTCGGCGTCCGTGAAGCGGGGGCGTACAGGCGCTGCCCAGCGCCCCTCCGGCGCGAAGAGGCCCGCTCAGAAGAAGTCGTCGGGCGGCGGCCGTCCGCCGGTCAACCTGTGGCCGCGGCGCATTATCACGGGCCTCGGCCTGATCCTCATCCTCGCGCTTCTCGTGTGGGGCATTGTCGCTATGGTCCGCGCGATCATCGGAGCCGTCAGCGCCGATCCCACCCCACAGTCCAGCCCCCAGTCCGTCCAATCGGGCGCGGTGGACGCATCCGGCTACACCCTCAAGGGCGGCCAGGAGGCGACGGCCGACGGCCTGCTCACCGACGGCACGACGATCGACATCCCCACCTGCCTGGACCGCGACATCACGGTCACCGCGAAGGCGTCCACGACCTCGTCCGGCTCGGCGATGCCCGTGACCCTCACGCTCGAAAACCGCGGCTCCGTCGCCTGCTCGACGTCCCTGTCGCGCTTCGGCCTGCAGATCTCGACGGGTGACCTGCAGGTCTACAACTCGGCGAAGTGCGGCGAGGAGCAGCAGTCGTCGACGACCCTGCTCCTGCGCCCGGGCGCCACGTGGACCGGCGCGCTGCGCTGGGACGGCTACGTGTACACGAACGGCTGCACGACACCCGCGGGTGGAGCGAGTGCCGCGTCTGCCGGGACCTACAAGGTCGCGGTCACCATGGGTACGCGCGAGGTCGGTTCGACCGTGGTCGATGTGACCCCCGCGCCCGCCCCGCAGTCGGGAGCTCAGTCCGGCCCGCAGTCGGGAACCCAGTCGGGCCGCTAGCGCCTACCAGCCGACGAGGCCGGAGCTGACCGCCTGCGCCTGGTGCGCCAGGTTCTCGGTGATGAGCTTGGCGCGGTAGGGGCCGATACCCTCGATGGCTTCCAGGTCCTCGGTGGTGGCGGCGCGCAGCGCCGGCAGCGTCGTGATGTGCGCGGAGACCTCCTTGATGGCGCCCCACGACAGGTGGGGGACCAGGGAGAGGGCGCGCACGCCGCGCGGCGTGATTTCGCGGTCCAGGTCCGCGACCTCGTACACGTCCAGCCCGAGGATGTTCGCGATCGCGGTGAGGTCCACGATGCGTTCCGACCCGAGGGAGGACAGTTCGGCCTCGACGCGGGCGACGTCGTCGGGGTCGCGGATGTAGTCGCGCATGACGAGGGCCCGCTCGGACGCGGAGCCGCGCACGAGGTCCTCGACCTGCAGGGCCAGCAGGCGCCCCTCGGATCCGAGTTCCTCCAGGTATTCCGTGATTTCGGAGGTGATGCGTCGGATCATCTCCATGCGCTGCATGACGGTGGCGACGTCGCGCACGGTCGCGCTGTCGCGCATCTCGAGGATGGTGAGGGTCTGTAGGACCTCGTCGAGGCGCTGGCTGTAGCGGTCGAGCGTGTCCACCGCCAGGTTGGCGCGCGAGAGCAGGGCCTCGGGCTCTTCCACCAGGCGGTGCTCGGTGCCCACGTAGATGGAGATCATGCGCATCGACGCGGACAGGGACAGGACCGGCAGGTGGGTCTGACGTGCGGTGCGCTGCGCGGTGCGGTGGCGCATGCCGGACTCGTCGGTGGGGATCGTGGGATCCGGGAAGAGCTGCACGTTGGCCTTGCGGATGCGCCACAGGTTGGGGTCGATGATGACGGCGCCGTCCATCTTGCACAGCTCGCGCAGGCGCGCCGCAGTGAATGCCACGTCGAGGTCGAAGCCGCCCGAGCAGATGGCCTGCACTTCGGGGGTGTATCCCAGGACGATGAGGGCGCCTGTGTGGGAGCGCTGGATTCGTTCCAGTCCTTCTCGCAATGGCGTACCGGGCGCGACTGCGCGCAGTGCCTCGCGAAGGATCGCTGCATCGGACGTCAATGTGGTTTCCTCCCAGACGAGTAGGTTTGATATCTATTATTGCGAGTCTGCCGGGAAAGCGACGCGAATCGCCGTCGCCAGATCCGACACAGTAAAGACGGTGATGCCGTCGACGCCCGTGAGATCCTCGCTGCCCTGAGCGGGGACGATGGCGGCGGCAAATCCCAGCCGTGCGGCCTCGGCGAGGCGACGTTGAGTGCCCGTGCACGCCCGGACCTCGCCCGTCAGGGAGATTTCGCCGACCGCCACGAGGTCCGGGCGAGGTGGAACGCCCTTGAGTGAGGACACGATCGAGATGGCCATCGCCAGGTCGATCGCCGGCTCGACCGTGCGGGCGCCTCCCACCGTGGACACGTAGACGTCCGCCCCCGACGTGTCCGCGCCGATGCGGGCCTGCAGGACCGCGAGGATCATGGCGACGCGCGCGTGGTCCACGCCCGACGTGGTACGCCGAGGCGAGCCGCCCGAGGAGGGAGCGACGAGCGACTGGATCTCCGTGGGCAGCGGGCGGCGCCCTTCCAGGGAGACGGCCGCGCACGTGCCGGGCACGCCGCGCGTCGTGCGCGACAGGAACAGGCCGGACGGGTCGGCGAGGCCGTAGATCCCCGAGTCGGTCAGTTCGAAGCAGCCGACCTCGTCCGTGGGGCCGTAACGGTTTTTCACCGCGCGCAGCAGGCGCAGGCGCGAATGGCGGTCGCCCTCGAACTGGCAGACGACGTCCACGAGGTGCTCGAGGACGCGCGGGCCCGCGATCCCGCCGTCCTTCGTCACGTGGCCGACGAGCAGGGTGGGCAGGTCGGACTCCTTGGCGACGCGGATCAGCGAGGCCGCGACCGCGCGCACCTGCGCGACGCCGCCCGCCCCGCCCTCGACCTGGGAGGAGGAGATGGTCTGCACGGAGTCGACGATCAGCAGGGAGGGGCGCGAAGCCTCGACGTGGCCGAGGACGACGCCGAGCTCTGTCTCGTCCGCGATGAGGAGGTTCGGCTCGAGCGCGCCGATGCGCTCCGCGCGCCCGCGCACCTGGGCCGCCGACTCCTCGCCAGTGACGTACAGGACGGGTCCGCGCCCGCCCGCGGCCGCCGTGCGCGCGGCTTTGGCTGCCACGTCCAGCAGCAGCGTCGACTTGCCGACGCCGGGCTCACCCGCCAGGAGGATCACCGCACCGGGCACGATCCCGCCGCCGAGGACCCGGTCCAGCTCGCCCACGCCCGTCGAACGCGACGAGGCGCGCTCGACGTCGACCTCGCCGATGGGCAGCGCGGGACGCCGTGGGGTGGCGGCCGCCGTGCGCGCGCCCCCCGTGACCTCACCGGCCTGGTCGACCGTGCCCCACGCCCCGCACTCGCGGCACTGGCCCACCCACTTGGGGGAGGTCCAGCCGCAGTCGGAGCAGCGGTACGTGATCTTCTCTTTCGCCATGCACTCACCGTAACCCGACCCACCCTCATCTGCGGTCCGCGCGCGCGAAGAAGGCCGCAGGTGTGCGCGCCGAAGGGGGCACAACGACGCGAGCCGAGCGCGGAGGGCCCGCGGAGGTAAGGGTCTGGCTCTCCGGCCTCGTCGAACGAGAACGAGCATCCAAATACGTCGCTGTGGTCAGGTTCTCGTGCGCCCGGGAAGCGCGGGAACGCGGCGCGAACGAGTCACCAGGCGTTTGAACTTATTCAGTACCTGTTGTTGTCTCGGGCGTTTATCCATAGGGTTGGTCGGTGTGTATCCTTGGAATGGTTCACCATGGCCACGCGGATACAGATACCGCCCCACAACAGTGCGCACATGAAGACTGAGGAAGCGACATGAACAAGGCGCGTCGAACGCGAAACACCTGGTCGAAGCGGATACCCGCAATCGCCGTCCTGCTGGTGTCCGTGATGCTGTGCGTCCTCGCGGTGGTCTACCGCGGCGTCGAGGTCACCCAGGTCAGCGTCGATGACGGTGGCATTTGGGTGACGAACCAGGATCGTAAGCTCCTGGGCCACCTCAACTACGACGCGCTCATGCTCGACGGCACGGTCTCGGTCAAGTCCGCGTCCTTCGACATTGGGCAGGCCGGCGGCGACGTGACGCTGGGGGAAACAGTGGGCCGTACGGTTACGCCCGTGCGCTCCACGTCCTTCTCGCTGGGCCAGGCGATCACGCTGCCCGAGAACGCGGTCCAGGTCCAGGGCGGGTCCGTGTTGGCCGTCCTCGACCCCAACGAGGGCCTGCTGTGGGTGGGTGATGCCAACGAACCGGCTTCCATGTCGCTCGTGCGCGAGGATGCAATCGCGAACGACCTGAGTGACGGGGTCGTCGCGGTGTCGCTCGCGGGGACGGTCTTCGCATACTCTCCCGGGTCCTCCAAGCTGGTCACGCTCACGCGAGAAGGCCAGGCTTGGCGTGCAAAGACCACGGAGATCAAGGATTTCACCCCGGCCGGAATACCGACGATCACCGCGGTCGGTGACAAGCCCGTCATCTACGACCAGGCCGGTAACAAGCTGGTGTTGCCCGGCGGCAAGGTACGCGACCTCGCCGAGGAGCACGTGACCGGCGCGGTCCTGCAGGCACCCGGCGACGATGCGTCCTCCGTCCTGCTGGCCACCGATGCCGAGCTCGTGGCCGTCTCCCTGAACGGCAAGTCGGTGGACCGCCAGCCGGCCTCGGACGGCGGTCAGAAGGGCACACCCGCACCCCCGGTTTTCCACGGCGGCTGCTCCTACGGCGCGTGGGCGGGTTCGGGCGCCTTCGTGCGCACCTGCACGGATTCGACGCGCAACCAGGCGCAGACTGTGCCTACGCTCGCCGAGGCCACGTCCGCTGTTTTCCGGACGAACCGCACGCGCATCGTCCTCAATGATGTGTCGACGGGCACGCTGTGGCTGCCGGACAAGAACATGGTTGTTGTCGACAACTGGGATCAGATCCCCACCGAGGAGCAGGAGGAAGAAGATACTCCGACTCCCGATGATCGCGAGCAGGTCTCCGAGCCGGAGCACAACGACAAGAACACTCCGCCCGAGGCCGTCGACGACGACTTTGGCATCCGCCCGGGTCGTTCGACGCTCCTGCCGGTCCTCGACAACGACTCGGATGATGACGGCGACGTGCTGACGGCGCGCGCCCTGACGAACCCGGAGTTCGGGACGGTCGTGCGCACGAGGGGCGGGCGCGCCCTACAGATCACGGACATTCCGGAGTCTATGACGAGCGGGTCGACGTCCTTCACGTACGAGGCCTCGGACGGCCTCGCGGGTGCGACGGCGACGGTGAATGTGACGATTCACCCGTGGAGCCAGAACGAGGGTCCGCGCCAGCTCAAGCACCCGGTTGTCAAGGTTGGCGCGAACGCGCAGGTGGAGTACAACCTGCTGTCGGACTGGATTGATCCCGATGGAGACCAGTTCTACCTGAAGTCGGCGACAGCTCCCGACGGCATGGCCGTGCAGTTCTCTGAGGACGGGACAGTTCAGATCCGCGACCTGGGTTCCGGCGCGGGCGTCAAGGCAATCGCCGTCACCATGTCGGACGGGCACGCGGAGACCGCGGGCGAGCTGCAGGTGAGCGTGCAGGAGAACGGCAACGTGCCGCCCATTGCGCGCGCGGACTTTTACGTGGCACGCGTGGGCGAGCCGCTGACGATCGACCCGGTCGAGAACGACACCGACCCCAATGGGGATACGCTGAACCTCGTTGCTGCGGGCACGCCACCGGCGGGTACGTCTGTGAGCGCCGACCTGTCGCGCGGCACGCTGACGTTCACGGGGTCGGTTCCGGGCTCCTTCCAGTTCACCTACACGATTTCCGACGGACCGTCAACGACTGTCGGCGTCATCCGCGTCGACGTGGTCGCGGACGATACGAATGCGGTGCCGATCGCCGAGGATGACCTGGCGGTTTTGCCCAGCGGTGGCGCTTCGCTGATTGCGCCGCTGGCGAATGACACGGACCCGTCGGGTGGCGTGCTCGTCGTCCAATCGATTGACGTGCCCGCGAACTCTGGCCTCGAAGTAACCCTCATTGAGCGTCACTTGCTGCGCATTACGTCACCTGCGGGCTTGAGCGACGTCACCGCGTTTACATACACGGTGTCCAACGGCGCGGGTTCCGCGACCGCTCAGGTGAGCGTCATCCCGACGGAGGCCCAGAGCGAGGAAACGCCGCCCGAGGCGAATCCTGATACCGCCAAGGTACGCGCGGGCGACATTGGTTCGGTTGCTGTCCTGTCGAATGACCGGTCGCCGATCGGCCTGTCGCTGAACGTTGACCCGGGCGTGCAGGTCATGTCGGGTGGCGAGCTGGGCACGGTCTTCGTGACCGGCAACCAGGTGCGCTTGGCTGCGGGTACTGAGCCCGGCGTCGTGCGCGTGGCATACACGGTCGTTGATTCGGTGGGTAACCGCGCGACGTCGACCGTGACGTTCGAGGTCGTGGCAGCTTCCGACGCGAATAGCGCCCCCGTGCCCAAGGCGCTGAGCGCGTGGGCCGTTCAGGGGCAAATGACGCGCATCCCCGTGCCGCTCACCGGCATCGACCCGGACGGCGACTCGGTCGCTCTGGTCGGCATTGACCAGCCGCCCGCGAAGGGCAGCGTCGTGCTGGGTACGGAGTGGCTGGAGTACACGCCCTCCGACAACGCGACCGGTACGGACACGTTCTCCTACATTGTCGAGGACCGCCTCGGCGTGCAGGGGCGCGCCCGCGTGCGCGTTGGTATTGCACCCCCGGGATCGCAGAACCACAACCCGACGGCCGTGCCTGACTCGGTGACGATTCGACCGGGACGCGAGGTGAGTGTCAACGTCCTGAGCAACGACTTGGATGCGGATGGTGACGCCCTGTCGGTCGATACGGACCCGGCGACCGTGTCGGTGTCGGATCCCGCAGCTACCGTCACCGTGGCGCAGGATGCGGTGACGGTCAAGGCCCCCGCAGCCGATGGCGTGTTCGTCGTCGCCTACCAGATTCAGGATGGACGAGGCGGACGCGCGCAAGGGCAGTTGACGGTGACGGTGGATGCTGATGCGCCGCTGCGCGCCCCGATTGCCCGCGACGACGTCGTGTCTGTCGCGGACCTACCCGCCGATTCGAAGCCCGTGAGCGTTCCCGTCCTCGTCAATGACGAAGATCCGGACGGCACGACGGCTGCGCTGACGGTGTCGGCGCAGGGCTCGGGCGTGAGCGTGTCGGGGCAGAACCTGTCAATTTCCCCGGATGCGCGTCGTCGCCTCGTCGTCTACACGGTGACGGATCCCGACGGCCTGAGCGCGAGCGCGGTCGTGACCGTCCCGGGTACCGACCTGCTGGCTCCGCGCCTGGATATGACGCGTATTCCGGTGGCGATCCGCGCGGGTTCGTCGGCGACCCTCGATATCGGCGACTACGTGCTCGTGCGCGATCATTCGCGTTCCCCGATCATTACGGATGCGGCCTCGGTGAAGTTCAACGGCGGCCTGGATTCGGTGTCCCTGCAGGATTCGACGCACCTCGTGGTGAGCGCTCCCGACACGGCGTCCGGCAAGGCGTCATTGTCTTTCACGGTGCGTGACGGCGCGTCGGACGATGCCTCGGCCCTGTCCTCGACGCTGACGATCCCGGTGACGATCCAGCCGGCCAGGAACCTACCGCCGCGTCTGACCCCGACCCCGATCCTCGTGGGACAGGGTGAGGCCGTGACGGTGGATCTCACGCAGATGGTGGATGACCCGGACGATCAGGCGAAGGGTTCCTTCACGTACGCCGTGGTCAAGGCCCCCGGTGGCGTCGACGTGTCCCTGGACGGCTTCAATCTGACGGTGACCGGCAAGAAGGACCAGCCGAAGGGGCCGGTCGGCGCGATCACGGTCAGCGTCGATGACGGTTCGGGCGCGGTCAATGCCGATATTCCGGTGACGATCGTGAAGTCCTCGAAACCCCTCGTGACGACGACGGACGCGCGCATCAAGGTCAACGCTGGTCAGACTGCGAACGTGAATCTGGCGGAGTACACGACGAACCCGTTTACGGAGCCGCTCGTCGTCCTCGATGCGTCTGTTCACGTGGGGCAGGGAACGGCCTCCGGCGACGGGAATGTTCTGTCGGTCACGCCCAAGGCGGGCTTCCACGGCGACATGATCGTCGTGTACCGCGTCATGGATGCGACGAATGACCCTGATCGCATCGTGCAGGGCCGCGTCATCGTGAAGGTCCTGGACCGTCCCGATCCGCCCCAGAACGTGTCGGTGACCCCGATGGGGGCAGGCACGGCGTTCGTGAGTTTCCAGCCGGGCGCCGCGAACGGTGGCACGATTTCGGGCTACACGATCACCGATAGGAACAGCGGCCGGACCTTCACGACGCGCGATCCGGGCGTCCAGGTCACGGGCCTGGAGAACGGCGTGAAGCACTCCTTCACGGTCGTCGCGCACAACGAGGCCGGGGATTCGGATCCGTCGACCGCATCGGCTGAGGTGCTGATCGACGCGGCACCCGAGCAGATGGCGGCGCCCACGGTTGTGGGTGTCGATGGTGCCCTCGATATCTCGTGGGTGAAGCCCAATAACTCGGGGTCTGCGATCCACACGTACATGGTGTTCGTTAATTTGCCGTCGGGTGGCCAGCCGATCTCGCAGTCGGTATCGGGCTCTGAGAACTCGATCCGCATCGGCGGATTGAAGAACGGTGAGCTGTACTCGGTGTCCGTTCAGGCGCTGAACAATGCGGAGACGCCGTCGCCGCCGTCCTCGCCGACGGCGAGCTACCCGCACGGTGCCCCCGATCCGGCGGGTAACGTGTCGGCAGTGCCGGTGGGTGCGGGTTCGGACCCGAACCGCGCGACGGTTGAGGTCTCGTGGTCGCTGGGCAATTCCAATGGTCGAGGCTGGGGTCCCACCACGGTCACGGCTGGTGGCGTGACCGAAACGGCTGGGCCGGGCCAGACGTCTGTGACGCTGTCGGGCGTGCAGACCGGTCGCGGGGTACCGGTGTCGGTCGTGCTGACGAACTCGGACGGCGACCAGGCCGGCGCCGGTTACGCGCAGGTTTCGATTGCGACGACCCCCGCGCCGATTTCTGCCCCGACCCTGTCGGGAACGAACACGGCGGGTGAGCTGAGGGTGAGCGGGCTGTCGGTTGCGACGGGCCGAGGCTTTGATGCCTCCGACCTGACGTTGCGCTACTCCTCCAGCGAGAACGGGTGCGGCAGCGGCCAGCCGATTAGTGATGGCACGATCGTGCCCTCCAACGGGTGGGCACCAACGACGTACTACTTCTGCCAGACGGGCATCGGTTTGAACAACACGCTGGCTGTCTCTCCCGTCGTTGCGGCGACGGGCACGGCGACGGGTGAGCCCTCGGAGGTGGGCGTGAGAATCACGAACGTCAATTCGACGAGCCTGACGGTCCAGTGGGATCCCGTGAATGCTAATCCCGCGGTCAGTGAGATTCACGTGTCCCTGGGCGGTCAGACGAAGATCGTGCCCGGTAACGCCACTGAGGTGACGTTCTCGGATCTGGCGCAGGGGACGCACTACCAGGCGAGTGTCACGGCTGTGAACGCGGTGGCGCCCAAGACGATGAGCCAGCATCCGGACTCCGTGACGAAGCTCGACGTGAGCGCTCAGTGGGTGCAGACGTGCCGCGGTGACGAGCGCGGGTTCAACCCGGCCTCGTGCCACACGTTCACGCTGAACGCGCCGGGATGGTCGGGTTCATCGGTCCCGTTCGTGTGCCCCGTGCGCAACGACCGCACGAACGGCACGGAGTGGGTGCGTGTGGATGGCGCGGGCCCGATCTGGACGCGCCTGACCACCCAGGCAGACAGCGAGGATGCCTTCAAGCAAGGGTCCTACCTCATCGGCGAATGCCGTCCGGAGTGATGATCGCGTGAAGAAACTACGTCGACTTCTCAACGGCGCGTGGCGTGCCCTGGGCGAACGCGTGCGGGCCCTGCCCGGTTACGACGCGGCGGCCCGTTGGCTGGGCGCGCTCACGCCGGTCGGGTGGGCGGTGATCGCGGTCACGGCCGCGGGTGGCGTCGCCGCGGCGGCCTTCGGATGGCTGGAGGGCTTCATCGTTGCCGTGATGGGCCTGGTGGCCCTCGTGGTCGCGGTCGCCTCGGTCGCGTCCCCGTCGCCGCTGTCGGTGTCCTTGCGCATGAAGAATGACCGCATCGTCGCCGGCCAGGTGGCGGTGGGGCGCATCCGCGTGGTCAACGAGTCCGGGCATCGCTCGGGTTCGACGATCGTGGAGGTCACGATCGGACGAGGCAGTGGCGAGTTCCTGGTGCCTCCGATCAGCGCGAACAGCACGTGGAACGAGGCATTTTCGGTGATGACGAAGCGCCGCGGCGTGATCAACGTGGGCCCGGCGCGCACCGTGCGTATGGATGGCCTGGGCCTGCTGCGCCGCGTGCGCTCCTGGGACGAGCCGATCCTGGTGCACGTGCATCCGCCGACGGTGCGCTTCTCGTTTGACGCGACGGGTATGCAGATGGATGTCGAAGGTGTGGCCAGCGAGAAGCTGACCAGTTCGGACGTGTCCTTCCACGCGCTGCGTGATTATGAGCCGGGCGACGACCGGCGCGCGGTGCACTGGCCCTCGACGGCGCGCCTGGGCCGCCTGATCGTACGCCAGTTCGAGGAGACTCACCGTTCCCACCACATGGTGCTCCTCGACACGCGCATGGACGCGTGGGATCGGCGTTCCTTCGAGACAGCCGTGTCGGTCGCGGCGTCGCTGGCGATCGCAGGGTCGGGTGAGGCGCGCACGGTGTCGATGCACACCGCGGACGAGTGGATCCCGACGGGTACGCCCGTGGCGATGCTGGATGCGCTCTCCGAGATGGAGACCTCGACTCGTTCCGACTTTGCGGGCATCGTCCGTCGCTGCATCATGGAGCGAGGCGGGATTTCGGTCCTGTCGATCGTCGTGGGCGCGGGCGTCGACGACGAGGAAGCGGCCCGCCTGGCGAATATTGCGCCGGTCGACGTGGTCGTGTCCGTCATTCGCGTGGTCCCGGGACGGGCGAGGCGTCGGCGCAAGATCACGCGTGGCGTCATCATCGATTGCCCCTCCCTGGAGGACCTGCCGATGCTCGTGTCGCGGGGGGTGAACGCGTGAGTACGCCTACCCGCACCCCCTCTCGTCAGGCCGCGCCGCCGCGTCGAACGCGTCGGTCGACTGCCCAAGAAACCACCATGGGTGGCTCGGTGCACCGCGCCGCCATGCCCGCGTGGTCCCTCCTGATTCTTGCCATTCTGTTCGCTGGCCCGGTGGTACAGTTCGAGTCCGTCTTTGGTGGCGGTCAGGGTGTGATCGCGGCGCTCGCGGGCGTGGCGACCGGCCTCGTGATCGCGTGGGCGGCGGCGAAGTGGCGCTGGGACCTGCTGTCGATCGTGGCTTCCGTCGTCGCGGCTCACTTCCTGTTGGGCGGGGCGGCAGCCCTGCGAGACACGACCCGGTGGGTCGTGGTTCCCACGTCGCGCACTCTCCAGACGCTGGTGATCGGTTCGGTCGAGGCCTGGAAGGATCTTCTGACGCTGACGCCCCCTGCCGGTTCCTATGTTGGTCCGGCGATGGTCCCGTGGATGACGTGCCTCGTGTGCTCGGTTGCTGCGGGGGTCGTCACGGTACGGTACGGGCGTCCCATGTGGGGGTCCCTGCCGCTGATTCTCGCCGGAGTCATTGCGATCGTGTGGGGACCGTCGAACCACTCGCCGTCCTCCCTCCTCGTCATCGCGTGGTGGGTTGGCCTGATCGTGTGGTGGGCGTGGGCGTCGGCGATTGGCCGTGCCCGCATGGGTGCCGACATCGTGATCGGTATGTCCGCGTCGTCGACCACTGCATCCACGACGATGGGTGGCTCGTCGCGTCAGGTCGTGCACGTGTGGTGGCGCGTGGGCATGGGTGCCCTGATGGTGGGCGTGATGGTCGCGGCCGCCCTCCCCGCGGCATCCTTGCTGGGCCCCACGGCCTCGGACCGCGTTGTGGGCCGTGACGTCGTCGAACCACCCGTGGATGCGCGCGAGTATCCCTCTCCGCTGTCCAGTTACCGCCACTACAACAAGGATCTGGAGGACGAATCCCTGATCCGCGTGTCCAATCTGCCCAAGGGGGCGCGCGTGCGCCTGGGCGCGATGGAGGTGTACGACGGAACGACGTTCGGCATGGGTGTGACGAACAACGCTGATGGTACCGCTGGGTACCGCCGCGTCGGGTCCACGATCCCGGGACGCAGCGCAGAAACGGCGGGAGAGCAGGCCTCGGTGTCTACCTCGCAGCTCTTGGGCCCGTGGGTGCCGACGTTTGGCGAGGTATCGGTGCTGCGTTTTGAGCCTTCCGACCCGAACGCTGCTGAGCAGCAGAAGGGCTTGAACTACGACCTGTGGGCGGAGACCGCCCTGACGACGGGGCCGACGGGCCAGTTCAACTATTCGCTGAGCACGACGATGCCGCGCGATCACGAGGATTCGGAGTTCGCCAGCGTGGATGCGGCCCGCTACGCGGGCACGGACACAAATGTGCCCAAGGACGTGGATTCCCTGGCATCGGAGCACACGACGAGCGCGCGCTCGGACCTGGAGAAGGCCCGCGCCATCGAGAGCTACCTGCACACGGACGGCTTTTACTCGAACGACGACACGATTAACTCGCGCCCCGGTTCCTCCCAGGATCGTATTGAGCGCATGATCAGCGCCGAGGCGCTGGTGGGCGATGACGAGCAGTACGCGACGCTTATGGCGCTCATGCTGCACTCGCAGGGGATTAACGCTCGCGTCGTCATGGGTGCCTACCGTGAGGGGACGTCGGGCGGCGTCGACCTGACGGGTTCGGATATGCACGCGTGGGTCGAGGTCGAGTTCCCCGGCGTGGGCTGGGCGACTTTCGATCCGACGCCTCCGCGCGATCAGCAGCCCACGACGCAGGTGAACAAGCCGAAGTCTGTGCCCAAGCCGCAGGTTTTGCAGCCGCCGGAACCCCCGGAACAGCCGGTCGAGCTGCCTCCGGCCACCCGTGACCAGGCGACGGACCCGCACGATCCGAACGGCCTGCACATCCCGTGGATGGCTATCGGGACGGTGTCCGTGTTCCTGTTCTTGCTGGTCGGTCCGGTTCTGGCGGTGCTGCTCGCGAAGTCTCGCCGCCGCAAGGCACGCCGCGGCGCGCAGGCCGCCGAGTCGGTGCGCGGTTCGTGGGATGAGCTGGTGGATACGGCGATTGACTCGGGCCTCGTGGTGGAGCCGCACCTGACCCGTCAGGAGGTCGCGTGGGCGTTGGCTTCGCAGTGGACGCCTGACAAATCTGAGGACGACGAGGCGGGGGCGGCGAAGTCTCGCAAGCCCGCCACACGCTCGGCGGCCGACGTGCGTGTGCCCGGCTGGTCGCTGTTCTCGGGCGCGGTTCCCCGCCCGGTCACCGTGGCGCGTCGCGCGGATGTCGCGGACTTCGCCGCGGGCGGCGCACGGCCTGAAGATGCGAAGCAGGCGTGGGAGGACGTGGATGAGCTGCGCCGCGAGTGGGCGGCCTCGGTCTCCCCGTTCGCGCGGCTGCGTTATGCGCTGTCGCTGAAGTCGTTGCGCTGGCGCCGACGCGCGCGCCGCCAGGCGGCCGCTGCATCCGGGGCGAAGCGTCGGCCGTTGATGGGGCGTATGGGTCGTAGGAAAGGGACACGCTGATGGATAGCGAGGCTCGCGTCGGGATGGTGCCGGTGCTGCCGGGATACCAGTGGATCCGGCCGCTGGGGTCGGGTGGTTTCGCGGACGTGTTCCTGTGCCGCCAGGAGCTGCCCAGCCGAGAGGTGGCCGTGAAGGTTGCCCGGCGTGATCGTGGGGCGGACGGCGAGGCCGGAATCGCCCGCGAGGCGGACGTCATGGCCCTCGTGTCGGGTCACCCGGCCGTCGCCCAGCTCTACGGGGCGGGCCGCACGCCGGACGGCCGCCCGTACCTGGTGATGGAGTATTGCCCCGTCGCGAACATTCTCGACCAGGTGCGCGCAAACCCGATGGCGACGGACCGCGCGCTGTCCATGATCATCCGCATGTGCGGCGGCGCGGAGATGCTGCATCGTGCGGGATACGTGCACCGCGACATTAAGCCCAGCAACATTATGATCAACGCCTACGGGTCGCCGGTGCTCACGGATTTTGGTGTCTCGGAGCCGGTGGGGACGGATCCGCGCGCTGGCCGCGACGGTTTCTCGGTGATGTGGGCGCCCCCGGAGCAGATCGCGGGCACCGCGCGCGCTCACCCGACGCAGGACGTGTGGGCGCTGGGTGCGACCCTGTGGACACTCCTGATGGGCCGTTCGCCCTTCGAGGTCGTGGATGGGGATAACTCTGCTCAGGCGGTGGCCCAGCGCGTGGCCCGTGGCCGCGTGTCGCGCATCGACCGTCCGGGCGTTCCCGAGGCGGTGACGGCGATTGTTCGCCGCGCGATGAGTCTGGATCCTGAGCAGCGTTTCGGCTCTGCCGCGGCCCTTGGCTACGCGTTGCAGACGATCGAGCGCGAGATGCATCGCCCGGTCACGGAGATGAAGCTGAGCGTCGTCGCTTCTTCGAGTGCGCCCGCCTCGGCGCTGTCTGCCCCCTCCCCGGTGGCCCTCGACGCGGAGCGTACGCGCACCCGGCGCGGTAGTTTCGCGGATGGTGCCCAGCCCTCGTCGAACGAGGCCTGGGCGGGCAACTCGACGACGGGCAGGACCGGCTTGGTCGAGGGGGAGTCGAAGCGTCCCGCGTGGGTGCTGCCGGTTCTTGCGCTCGTCATGGTGCTGGCGACCGCTGGCCTGGTGGTCGCGATGCTGACCGGCGGCGGGCACAGTGTTCACCTGGGCGGCGGTGGCGGCGAGGCAACGCCGAGCGCCGAGGCGACGGGCGGGTCTCTGAGCGGTGCCGACCAGGGGACGGATACGAGCGTGGCTCCTCCGCAGGCGGTCACGGGGCTCACCGCGACGCCGAATGGGAAAGAGATCCGGTGGGGCTGGGATATCCCCCAGCAGGGGCAGTACCAGGCCACGGAGCTGGCTTTTAAGTATCTGCTGACGCGCCCCGGCGAGGCCGTGGTCGCTGAGACGATGCGTCGCAACAGCCTGACGACGACAGCGGTCAGCGGTGAGAACTGCCTGACGGTGAGCGTCGTCGTGGAGGCCACGGGCCGCGAATCGGCACCCGTCACCCAGTGTGTCACGGTGCCGTGAGGCGCGGTGACGGCGATTTGGCCGTCACGCTCGCGCGCATGACCGGATGGTAGACTGACGTGTTGCGCGCCGCCGGGGTGCGCAGCGAAAGGAATAGTGATGAAGCACGGGTTCGGTCGCGTCGCGCGGCGTGGCACAGGTATCGGTGTGGCCGGGGCGCTCGCGCTCACGGCTCTGGTGGTTCCCGCGGCTCCGGCCTCGGCTGATAGTGCGATTGGGGCGAATGAGGAGCCTTTCTACTCCTACTACTACCTGGACGCGATACGGAACTCGGGGATTACGGGTAAGGGCAAGACGATTGGCCTCATCGATGGGCCGGTGAACACTGGCATTCCCGAGTTGACGGGCGCCGACATCGAAATCTACCGTCCCTGCCAGGTTAATTCTCAGGATAAGTATTGGGACCACGGGACGGTCATTGCGCAAGAGATTGTCTCGCCCCAGTTTGGGATTGCGCCGGGCGCGACGCTGCGCGCATACGGGCTGTCCTTTGCGGGCGATTGGACTGGGCCCGACTGTGCGATTGGCGAGTTCTTGCGAGGCTATTCCGACCTCTCGGTTCTCATTGAGACTGCGCTGAACGACGGCGTGGACGTGATCACGACGTCAGCGAGTTACCCCAGTACTTACGAGGGTATGCGCTGGGCTCTGGCGCGCGCGATTGCGCAAGAAGTCCCGGTGGTCGCCTGCGTCGGCAACGATTCGACCCGCGATTCGAAGGACTGGCTGCCCGCGTGGGGTGGCGTTGTGGGCGTGGCCGCGATCGAGCACAACGGCGTCATCGCGGACTATTCGAACTGGGGGAGCCCCGTGTCGACGGCGGCCCTGGCGCGCCCGTACGTGCGCTCCGGCGTGTCGCAGGAGCGCGGTTATTGGTGGGGGACTTCTTTTGCGACACCCCTCGTCGCGGGTTCGCTGGCGCTGTCGATGGAGCGGTGGCCAGGTGCGAGCGGCAATCAGATCATGCAGGGCCTGGCGCGTACCGGTGTGGGCGGAAACGGCGGCCAGTGGAACCCGTACACCGGCTATGGCGCGCTTGACGTGTACGCGTTGCTCACGACTTCTCCGATGTCTTTCCCGGATGAGAATCCCTTCATGGACAAGGGCGAGAACACGGTGCCGAGCCGCCAGGACGTGCAGGACTACAAGGATGGCGTCGTGGATCCTCGCGTCATCCTGAACGATAACTCCTACCAGTACCGGGGCCTCGATGAACGCCTCGTCGTCAGCCGCGACGCCACGTACCCGACGCACCTGGGGACGAGTCCGCGCTACCACAAGAAGACGACGCAAAAGACGACGCAGAAGACGACGCGTAAGAAGAAGTAGTGTGTGATGCGGCGCGCCCCGCTCTCCCCACGAAAGAGAAGGGAGAACGGGGCGCGAGGCGCGCGGTGGTTCGCGCGAGTGTCTTGGTCACTTCCGGTGGTAGCGGGGGCTGGTTCCCAGGTGGGTGGGGATGGACCCGTGGTTCAAGACGACTCCTTCGTCCGCTCCGCGGTAGACGTAGGTGTCGGGGAAGAAGTTTATCTCGAAGGATCCTGCGACACCGTCGATGTAGTCCTGCACCTCCTGCGCGGTGGGCTCAGAACCACCGTTCTTTTGGATGATGGGGTTCTCGTCGGGGTACTGCGAGGGATCTGTGTTGACCAGTGCGCCACCATCGATGGCACCGTAGCCCGTGTACTCGTTCCAGTCGTGGTTGGGGTTCAGGCCGGTGTGGACCAGGAGTTGGAGGATCTGGTTGGCGGTCGCGTCGGGCCACTTTTGGCGCGCGAGGGCCAACATGCCAGCCACGAGCGGGGTGGATATGGAGGTGCCTTGAACGGTGATCGGCTCCCCTGTGTTCACGTCGAAGGTGTTGTATGGTGCGCCGAAGGCGGCGGTGACCACGCCATTGGCCCAGTTGGAATAGGAGGCGAAGGTGCCGTCACTGTTGATGGCGGACACGCCGACGACACCGGAATACCTGCCCAGCGCTGTTATGTCGTCTTTGACTGCCTCGTTTCCGGCCGCGGCGACGATGATGACGCCCTTGGCGATCGCGTTGGTGATGGCCCATTTGAGCTCGAAGGAAACTTCGGAGCCGCTGAGGGAGATCGAGATGATTTGGGCGCCGTCTTCGACGGCCTGGTTAATGAGAGCGGAAGTGGTGTTGAGCCGGCCCCCTTTGGAGTCGCACGAGCCGTTCGATATTGTCCCATCGGTGGAGGCCTGATAGCTATACAGGGTTGCGTCGGGTGCCACGCCCGTGATGGGGGAGACCAGGATGGTCGCCATGTCAGTACCATGGCGGATTCCCTCGGGTGAGTCTTGGATGGTGCAGCGGCTCTTATCAGTGATGTTCGCCCCCTTGAGGGCCGGGTTACTCGTATCGACCGGACCGTCGATGACGGCAATCGTGACACCCTTACCGGTGTATCCCTTCGCGCGTGCTGTGTCGAAGTGGTAGTAGGAGAAGTACTCCTGTGAGGGCACCGCGTCGTCCGCGTGGGCTGGGGCCGGTGCCAGGGTGAGGGCGCCAGCGGCGAGGGCCAGGGCGGAGGCGATGGTGGTCAGGGCGCGCGCGGCGCGCCCCGCCCTCCCCACGAAAGAGAAGGGAGAACGGGGCGCGGGGTGCGCGGTGGTTCGCGCGAGTGTCATGGTCACTTCCGGTGGTAGCGGGGGCTGGTTCCCAGGTGGACGGGGATGGACCCGTGGTCGTAGACGACTCCTTGGTCAGCTCCGCGGTAGACGTAGGTGTCGGGGAAGGTGTCTAACCATGAGGATCCTGCGACTCCGTCGATGTAGTCCTGGACTTCCTGCGCGGTGGGTTCAGAACCACCGTTCTTTTGGATGATGGGGTTCTCGTCGGGGTATTGCGAGGGATCTTGGTTGACGAGAGATCCCAGGGCAGCCGCGCCGTAGCCCGTGTACTTGTTCCAGTCGTGGTCGGGGTTCAGGCCGGTGTGGACCAGGAGCTGGAGGATCTGGTTGGTGGTGGCATCGGGCCACTTCTGGCGCGCCAAAGCCAACATGCCAGCCACGAGTGGGGTGGATATGGAGGTGCCTTGAACGGTGACCGGCTCCCCTGTGTTCACGTCGTACGTGGTGTATGGTCCGCCGAAGGCGGCGGTGACCACGCCGTCGCCCCAGGAGGAATAGGAGGCGAAGGTGCCGTCACTGTTGATGGCGGACACGCCGACGACACCGGAGTACCTGCCCAGCGTTGTTATGTCGTCTGGGAGTGCCTCGTTTCCCGCCGCGGCGACGATAATGACCCCCTTGGTGATCGCGTTGGTGATAGCCCATTTGAGCTCGTTGGACGACTCGTTGACGCTTTGGGAGACCGAGATGAATTGGGCACCGTCTTCGACGGCCTGGTTAATGAGAGCGGCAATGGTGTTGAGCCGGTCCCCGTTGGAGTCGCACGAGCCGTTCGATGTTGTCGTAGAGGTGGAGGACTGGTAGGTGTACAGGGTTGCGTCGGGTGCCACGCCCGAGATGGGGGAGACCAGGATGATCGCCATGTCAGTACCATGGCGGACGCCCTCGGGTGAGTCTTGGATGGTGCAGCGGCTCTTATCGGTGATGTTCGCCCCCTTGAGGGCCGGGTTACTCGTATCGACCGGACCGTCGATGACGGCAATCGTGACCCCCTTACCGGTAATCCCCTTCTGATGCACGGTATTCAGAGGGTAGTAGGAGAAGTACTCCTGTGAGGGCACCGCGCCATCCGCGTGGGCCGGGGCCGGCGCCAAGGCGAGGACGCCAGCGGCTAGGGCCAGGGAGGAGGCGACGGTGGTCAGGGCGCGCGCGGCGCGCCCCGCCCTCCCCACGAAAGAG
>ERZ773074.333-NODE-333-length-20956-cov-22.580068_pt1 | contig 20956 bp, 17 predicted proteins | sample MGYA00580615_ERZ773074 | MGnify/ENA primary metagenome ERZ773074 (study PRJEB29015, sample SAMEA2738126) | human oral metagenome | biome: human oral; feature: human-associated habitat; material: saliva | place: China | collected 2160 ...
CGTCCTGGCAATCGTTCTCGCGGGCGGTGAGGGTAAGCGACTGATGCCCCTGACGGAGGACCGCGCAAAGCCGGCCGTCCCGTTCGGTGGTCACTTCCGTCTCATCGATTTCGCGCTGTCGAACATCGTGAATTCCGGATACCTCAAGATTGTCGTCTTGACGCAGTACAAGTCCCATTCCCTTGACCGCCACGTCACGAAGACCTGGTACACATCTCCCCTACTCGGCAACTTCATTGCCCCCGTGCCGGCCCAGCAGCGTCGCGGACCGCACTGGTACCTGGGTAGCGCGGATGCTATCTACCAGTCCCTCAACATCGTTGATGACGAGGCACCGGAATACATCGTCATCATCGGCGCTGACAACATCTACCGCATGGACTTCTCGCAGATGGTCCAGCACCACATCGATTCGGGCCTGCCCGCCACGGTAGCCGGCATCCGCCAGCCGATCGAGCTGGCTCCCGCGCTCGGCGTCATCGACGGCGAGGGCGGCGTCGTGAAGAACTTCCTCGAGAAGCCGAAGCACGCTGTCGGCCTGCCCGACGACCCAACCAAGGTGCTTGCCTCGATGGGCAACTACGTGTTCACCACGAAGGATCTGGTCAACGCCCTGCGCGAGGACGCGGCCAACCCCGATTCCAAGCACGACATGGGAGGCAACATCATCCCGTGGTTCGTGGAGCGCGGCGAGTGCGGCGTTTACGACTTCCAGGACAACGACGTGCCGGGTTCGACCGACCGCGACCGCGATTACTGGCGCGACGTTGGTACGCTGGACGCCTACTACGAGGCGAACATGGACCTCATCTCGGTGCACCCGGTGTTCAACCTGTACAACCGCGACTGGCCGACGATGACGATGATCGACGGTTCCCTGCCACCCGCAAAGTTCGTCTACGGTGATAAGGATCGCCTGGGTCATGCGATCGACTCGTTCGTTTCCCCCGGCGTCATTGTTTCCGGTGGCGAGATCGTGCGCTCGATCGTCTCCCCTCACACCTACGTTCATTCATGGGCGAAGATCGAGGATTCGGTCGTTATGCACGGGTCTCGCATCGGTCGTTCCTCACGGGTCGTCAAGACGATTCTGGATAAGAACGTCATCGTCGAGGAGGGCGCCGTCGTCGGCGTCGATCTCGAGCACGACCTCGAGCGCGGCTTTACGGTGACCGAGTCCGGCATCACGGTCGTTCCCAAGGGCACTGTCGTCCACAAGTGAGTATGATGCTCCATCTCGATGAGCCGAGTGCCCCGCTGCTATTTCCCAGCGGGGCACCCGGCCTCGTCGTCACAGACGTCGACTCGACGCTGATCTGCCAGGAGGTCATCGAGGAGCTCGCCGAGGCCGCTGGCACGCGTGAGCAGGTCGCCGAGATTACCTCCCGCGCCATGAACGGCGAGCTCGATTTCGCGCAATCGCTGCGCGAGCGAGTCGCGACCCTTGCGGGTATCCCAGGATCCGTGTTCGGCGATGTCCTGACCTCCATCACTCCCACGAAGGGCGCACGCGAGCTCATCGAAGCGGTCCACCGCTGCGGCGGCAAGTTCGGCATCGTGTCGGGCGGCTTCGAGGAAGTGGTCGCTCCCCTGGCGGCCTCCCTCGGCATCGATTTCTACGCGGCAAACCACCTTGAGGTCGTAGATGGTGTACTGACGGGCCGCGTGTTGGGCCGCATCGTCACCTCCCAGGTGAAGGTCGACTGCCTGCGTTCGTGGGCCTCGGCGCTCAACCTCCCCCTCGAGCGCACGGTTGCGATCGGCGACGGGGCGAACGACATCCCAATGATGTACGAGGCCGGCGTCGGTATCGCGTTCTGCGCAAAGCCCGCCGTTCGCGATCATGTGTCGATCCAGCTCAACACGCCGGACCTCTCCCTGGCTATCGCTCCCCTCGGACTCGCCTAGCCGCCGACGTCAGGGCTCGCGCGTGTCCGTGAGGCGGATCATGCGCCCATCCCAACCATGCCGCCACGAACGGGCGTACTCAAGAATCTGCGCGGGGTAGATGTCTGCGTCAATCTGAGCCACAGCCTCGTCAATGTCCCACCAGGCCTGCGCGTCGATGACGGATCGCTCCAGATCGGTCCACCCCTCCCGGCTCAGCGCCGTCGACGGCGTATGGGCGAGGAAAAACCACTCGTCCTGGCGTGCGGTGACCGCCAGGAAGTCAAACTCGGCGGTCCGGTAGAGGACGGGGCCGACCAAGTCGTCAGGGGCCAGCTCGATCCCAGTTTCTTCGAAAACCTCACGGACAGCTGCGCTGCGCGGATCCTCTCCTTCCTCGATGCCACCCCCAATCGTGAACCACCAGGATCGCTCCGGCTGATCCTCATCATGGCCCTTCGCCAACAGGACACGTCCCTCATCGTCAAACAGGAGGACGCGGGCGGCCTCCCGGTGGGGATAGCCGTCCGCGTCCACAGGCCAGTCGAGTGCGCTCATGCCTCCAGGGTAGCCCGGTGACGACGCAGGCCCCACACGAGGAGCGCAACGCTCACAAGCAGGACGGGCACCTCGATAGCTCCGTAGGTGAGGTTCCACGAGTCCTCGGGCGCCAGGAAGCCAACGGCATTTGCCTGACCGTGCAGCACGAGGGCCGCGATAAACCCTCCGACCGCAACGAGGATGCCGGCAAACACATTCTTCGCGCGCAGTGCAGCCCACGCGAGAGCGTAGCCGAAGACGCCCGTGAAGATCGCGTGCCCGTAGCCGCCCAGGATCGCGCGCGCCAGGAAGGATTCCCAGAGTCCGCCCATACCGTCCTCGAGGGCACTCACGTAGTAGCCCATATCCTCACCCCACGCGAAGCCGAGACCAACGAGGACACCCAGGACTGCGCCCTGAGACGGATGGGTCAGCAGTTTACGGGCGGCGAGGATCAGGATGAGCACGCCGATGCCCTTCGCGGTCTCCTCCACGACGGGCCCCGTCACAACGGAGGTCACAAAATCAACCGCAGAATCGCTCATGCTGGTTGATTCCACCGCGGTGTCGATCAGGCCGTTCCCGATGCCTGCGATCAAGAGCGCACCGCCGGTGCCCCACGTGAACGCGGCAATCCATGACAGGATCGACGGAGTGAATCGCGCCGCCCAGGCCAAGAAGAGGAGGCCGATGAGAGCGCTGACGCACGAGGCGCTCACTGCGAGAGCCGCCGTGGAACTGCTGGCACCGTCAATCGCACCACGCACCTCGTGAGCTAGTGCCGGAATGCTGATGACGATCAAGATGATCGAGCACACGGTGAGGGCCCGCGACGAAGGGCGGGCAGGATGAGTGTGAGTCACGTTTGTTTCCTTTCTATCCCCACCATCGTGCGACATCAACCTATGCGTGACCTATGAAAACGCCATGCAACGACCGTGTGAATCGAAAGACTCACATGGGGCGGATGCCCATGAGCGCCTGGAACGTCTGACGCTGCGTCGTCGCCTCCTGCACCTTTTGCTGCGTATCCTCAATCCGCCCCGGTTCGGGACCACGCACGTTCATGATGACCTGGTCGAGGCCGAGGGACGCCAAGTTGTTCATGAAGGACTTCATCGCCCGCTTTGCTTCAGGGCCGCCGCTCGCCACCCAGGAGAGCGCGTTTCGGCGTGCAGCGGGATCGCACACCATCTGGACTTCGCTGGGCAGAATCCAGCCCTGGTTGACGTAGGGCATGAGACCGGCGGCGATATCGCGCCGCTCTCGACGCATCGCACGGGACACGAAGAACAGCCAGCCACAGAACAGGGGAACCTGAATGATGAAGTAGAGCAACAAGAAGCCACCGCGGCTGCCAGAGATCACCGAGGATCCGTTCCACACACCGTGCATCGTCACACCGATGAGGTAGCCGAGGAGGCTCACGCCGATGCCGGTACCCACCGAACGAGTGCGCGTCGCAGCCCACCCGATCGCCCAGCCGGTGCACGAGGTGTACATGATGTGTCCGAAGACACCCAGGAAGACACGCATCATGAACATTTGAGCGAATTGCCCGGCGTAGGCGCCTCTCACGAAATAGGTGAAGTCTTCGACAACCAGGAATCCGGCCGCTGAATAACCGGCGTAAACGAGGCCATCGAGCGGGGAGGAAATGCTGTTACGACGCATCATCACGATCACGAGCACGCCGAGGGCCTTGAGGAATTCCTCGCCGACTGGAGCGGCAACAACGACCATAAAAATCTGTCCCGCAGCTTCGCTACCGGTTGCGCTTGCGATAACACTGCCGGCGATTTCGTTCGAGATGATGCCGAAGAAAATCGCCACACCACCGCCCCACAGCAGAGCCGCGATCTTCGTCCACCACGGTTCGGGCTCAAAGCGGTCCACGAACTGGAGGAACGTCAGAGTAATGGCAAGAGGAATCAGGCAGCAGATGGCGAGGAGAAGACCAAGGAACGGTCCGCTCGCGAAGAGGAAGCCGCTGATACCCACAAGCATCAAAGCCGCGCCGACACCGATCACGACGGCTTCGAAAACCGGCGCTTTCTTGGCAGTTGTGGGCATAGCCCACGCCTGCACCTGCTGTGGTGCAGCCTGCGGATACTGTGCGGCGCTGGGCCCGGGCATGGTCGGCGCAGTATTGACGAACGACTGGAAGGACGGGGTGAACTGTGCTTCTGGTTCGAAGCGGGTCATCGGGTCTGGAGCAGGAATCTGTGCCGAAGTGCCGAAAGACTGTCCGGTGGAAGCAGTGGGAGCGTAGCTTCGCGCAGGCTGCGGCTGCGGAACGCTCGCTTCCTGCGGCTGCGGCACATCCGAAGTGCCCGGCTGAGGCACGGGAGCGTAACCCGAACCCGCAGGCGCACCGTACTGCCCACCCGGCGCCGACTGTCCCTGCTGGGGCTGAGGCACGGGAGCGTAACCCGAACTCGCCGGCGCACCGTACTGACCGCCCAGAGCCGACTGGTTCTGCTGCTGATTCAGCGGCATATTGCCCTGCGGAGGCATGGAATGCGGGAAATTGTTGCTCATAGTTCTTCTTTCTTAGCGTGCCTGTGCGAGGCGGGAAACGGCGTCGGTCACGTCCTGTTGCTGCTCGGCGATGGACGTCAGACGCAAGAATTCGCGCCTATTCTCGACGGCCTCGGCCAGCATGCGCTGATCGTTATCGATGCGCGCACGGTCGGGGCCATGCTTGGCCATGAGTCGCTGATCCATGCCCAGCGACGCGAGGTTGACGAGGAAGGAACGCATGGCTCGCTTGGCCTCGCGTCCGCCGCTGCGGGCCCACTTGAGGGCGGCCCTGCGTGCTCGCCTATCCGTGGCCATCGTGACCTCGCCAGGAATAAGCCACCCGGTACGCACGTACGGGACGAGTCCAACGCGGATCTTCTCGGCTTCCTTCCGGGACAAAATAATGAGCGTGATCGCCCAGACCACGAAGGCTGGAACTTCGATCCCGAGATAGATCAGGAAGAAGTATTGACCCAGGAACGACGCGGTTCCGTTCCATACGAAGTGGATGACCATCGCGAAGAACCAGAACACCAGGACAATGCCGGTCTTGGACCAGCCGCGCTTGAACTTGATGAGCGCCAGCGCGAGGCCGATACCCGTCATCGAGGTCGCCATGGCGTGCACGAAGGGGCTGGCGATTCCACGCATAATGAAGGTAAACAGGAGACTGCTGTCAGCGGGATCATCGACCCTGAGGAAGTACAGGATGTCCTCGGCAAACATGAATCCACAGGCAGAAAAACCCGCGTAGACGACGCCATCAATAATCGAATTGATGTTGGTTCGACGCACGACGACGACGATGAGAACACCCAACCCCTTGAGGGTCTCTTCGATGAGTGGGGCGATAAAGGTAGCGGCGAGTGCGTTGGATTGATTGACATCACCGAGCGAGAGGATGATGTTCTCCTGAAGGGCTGTGTTCAGGATGCCGGCAGAAATCGTGGCAACCCCCGCTCCCCAGAGAAAGAGAGCGCCCTTCGTCTTCCACGGCTCAGGCTCCCAGCGGTCGATGAACAGAATGAAGCTGACGACGATGAGGAGAGGAACGAGCGCGAGAAGGCTCGTCCGGACGAGGGATACGACACCCGATGACGCCGGGCTCAGCCAGAAGATAACAAGCGCGATGAGACCGATCGTGCTGACTGTCGTGATGATGACCTCGAGCCACGGAAACGAATGCCGTGCCTTCGGCGTCTGCCACACGGGCGCGGCATCGTCGGGGGCTGGCGTGGACATGCCATTCACCATATCGACGTTAACACTGCTAATTTTCTTCAGGCGATAGTCTTCTCCCGGCCCTCCCCAGTGGGTCGTGTTCATGTCAGTATCCCCGTCCGCCGATATGTGTGTCGTCATCAAAGTCAATAGGCTCGGGCACCGGCGCGTGTCCGGCGAGCCGAAGTAATTTTACCATTCGTGCGGAACGCAGAGCACGGACTCCCGCTACATCGACGTTGTGGACGTTTCGGGTGAGTTCGATACGGTAACACGTCGCGTCGAGTGCCTCGAGTCGCGCTTTCGCCTGCGGGTCCTCTTCAATACGCGCACGCACGTCCGGTGTGAGCGTTTCCCGGATCGCACGCGTCAATGCCGACGCTCGCTCCAGCCGAGCACTCACCTCGACGCGATCCGCCTGACGCTGCGCACTCGTGCGCCGGTCGAGTCCGTCTGTCGTCAGCTGATCGCCACCGTCTTGGATATACGCGCGTGCGGCATCGACGAGGCTGGGGCCACCCGCGCTTTCAAGGCCGGCTACGTGAGCCAGCAGTTCCGCCTCCGAGGCACGACGCAACAGCAGACGAGAGAGCGCGTCGCGCGATGCGAGGATTCGCTGATGCAGGCGATCGAGCCGACGCGCACGCGTGATGGCGACGCCCGCGACGAGGGCTGCCACGATGACGCACACGCAGGCGAGAACAACCGTCCAAGGCGAGATATGAATCATCGGGGGTTCTCCTCGTCATCACGGCCACGAATCAGATCGAGCGCCCGCCTCGAACCCGAATCTGCAGGACTGCCCATGTCGATGGCGAGCTTGTAGACCTCAAATACCTTATCCGCGACGACCTCCCAGTCGTACTGAGCGGACGCACGCTGACCCGCATCCGCGAGGGCGTCGAGGCGCTCGCGATCACCCAGCAGGTCCGTCAGGACTGAGGCAAGGGAGTCGCTGTTACCGGTCTCGAAGAGTGCGCCCGCTCGACCATCCTCCAAAACGGCTCGGAACGCTGGAATATCGGAGGCAACAACGGTGGTTCGGGCCGCCATGGCCTCGACAAGGACAATACCGAAGGACTCTCCGCCGGTTTGCGGAGCCACATAGATCGACGCTCCGGCGAGGAGGGATTCCTTCTCCTCATCGCTGATTCCACCCAGGAACGAGACTGAATCTCCGAAACGTGCCACAGTCGCGCGAATATCGGGGGCATCTCCGCGCCCCGCGATCAAGAAACGGGTGCCTGGAACGCGCTCGAGAACAGACTCGATCGCACCCGCGAAAATACCCAGTCCCTTGCGCGGCTCATCAAGGCGGCCAAGGAACACGATGACCGGTCGTTCGTCCGTCGCAACCCACTGGTCCAGGGGCTGCGCCGTGCGGAACGATGCCGTTTCCACGCCGTTCGGGATAATGACGGCGTCTCCCCCATGGTGCTCAATCAGGGTGCGTCGAGCCTCTTCTGAGACAGCGATGCGCACGCCAATGCGTTCCATGTACAGGCGCATCGGAGCCGACGCAATCGCGCGAGATACTGAGCGTCCGAGTGCTGCATGGAACGTACCCACGAGAGGTGCACTCGAGAGCATCGCGGCAGCCATCGACACCGAAGGCACGACGGGTTCGTGAACGTGCACCACATCGAAGTCGTTGTCCGCGAGCCAACGACGGGTGCGCGCGAGAGCCTTGGGCTTGATGGAAATATTTGCAACCGACCCGTTGAAAGGAATAGACACAGAGGAGCCGGCGGATGTAATCCACTCGGGCAGGTCATCGGATGTTGAAGGGGTCAGCACCCGCACATCGTGGCCGCGCGAACGAAGCTTCAGCGCAAGGTCACGAATATGAAAGCCCACTCCCCCGGGCACGTCCCAGGAGTACGGGTTCACGATCCCGATCTTCATCGATTCTTCCTCTCGTGCTCGGCCCTCGCGCGTGCAAGCCGTTCGGGGTCAAGGTCTTCGACAAACACCCTCTGCATCATGTGCCAGTCCTGAGGCTTCGAAGCCATCATGGCGGCAAACTGTTCCACCCACGCCTGCGTGAGAGCCTCGACGCGGTTGAACCCCGGGCGTTCCTCTTCACCGACGGTGATCGGCCCGACGCAGCGCACGCGCACGTCAGCCCCCGTTGCGCTCTCATTCTCGTAGGTAATGCACGCCGCAAAAAGCGGGCGTTCGAGCTTTGTTGCTAGGGCGGCCGGCCCCGCCGCGACGAGCGCCCGCCGCGTCCCTAAATCGACTTCAATACCCGAGCCGGAAATGTCTCGATCCGCCAGAAGCGGCACAATCACGCTGCGTCCGCGAACGCGCTCCATGAGCGTCGAGAACACCGATTCGCCCTTCGCGACGCCGATAATTTCCATGCCCAGTCCCTCGCGCAGAGCGACAAAACGATCGAAGAGACTGGGAGGTTCAACTTTCTCGGCCACGGTAACGATGCCACGACCGTGCGCGCAGACCCAAGCACCCGCACGGTCCCAGCTGCCCGAATGCCCCAGAGCGAGGACGACAGGCCCATCCTCGCTCGCCTGTACCAAGGCCTCGAACCCTTCAAAGGACACGCCCTCAAGCAATGGTGCGCCGCGACGTGATCCGAGCATCAGCTGCTCAGCGTAGTTGCGGATGTGGGAGCGAACCGCATCGCGCACCTGCGCATCCGATGGATCAATTCCGGTCAAACGAGCCATGTTGGAGCGCAGCCGCTCGATCATGGCTCCCCCACGTCTCGCAGCGATCGATGCACCCGTATCCGCCATGCGTATGACAAGGCGTAGCGGAAGGCGTGGCGCAACGGAAAAAGCGAGTGACAGGGGCGAGAAACTCACTGGGCTCCTTCGTCAATGTGGCGAGCGGTAAACCAAATGCGCTGGCACACCGTGACGAATGAGGCGAACGCAACCCACGTCAGGCCGCACGCGAACACCCACTCCGGCAGGCCGAGGCTCATCAGCATGGCCGTTCCCATACCGATGATGAGCCGGTCGGTTCGCTCGGCGATCCCCAGTTTGGCGACAACTCCAACGGACTCCGCGCGGGCGCGCGCGTAAGGAACGGCGGCTGCACCGACGATCGAGCAGATACCGGCAATGATCGTCCACGTACGAACGGACGAGTTGTCCATGTGAAAGACCGCGTAAGCAGTAAGCGATCCAAACACGGCACCATCACCCAGACGGTCAAGCGTCGAGTCAAGGAAGGCACCAAAACGGGTGCCTCCCGTCGTCATACGCGCGAGCGTCCCATCGACGGAATCGCCGAACATCACGACCGCGAGAGCGATGCCTCCCTGCCAGATCCACCCCTGCGGGATGCAGATCACCGCGATGGCGACAGTCGCGACCGTTCCCGCGACCGTCACCATGTTGGGGGTTACCCCCGCGCGCGCGAGAACACGCGCGAGCGGTGTAAAGACGGCCCTCGTGATAGAACGTCCGTGATTTCCGAGCATCAGTTCTCCTTGGGCCAGGCAGCGGCCAGCCGGGCGCGAGCGTCCTCAAGCAGCTCGGGGACAGCCTTCGTCTGAGCGATAATCGGCAGAAAGTTGGCGTCTCCCAGCCAGCGGGGAACAACGTGCTGATGGAGGTGCGCGGCGATTCCTGCCCCGGCGACCTCTCCCTGGTTCATGCCGAGGTTGAAACCTGCTGGCGCAGCAACAGCCCGCGTCACTCGCATCGCGGTGGCCGTCAGGTCACCCAACTCGACGCGTTCCTCATCGGTGAGCTCCGTGTAGTCGGAAACATGCCGATACGGGCACACGAGCAGGTGCCCCGAGTTGTAGGGGAACAGGTTCATGAGGACGAAGCACGTGCGTCCGCGGTGGACAATCAGGCCAGTCTGGTCGTCTTTGCCGGGTGCCGTACAAAACGGGCAGCCGACATCCGAGGCGTCTGAAGGCTTCCCCTCACCGCGGATGTAAGCCATCCGATAGGGGGTCCAGAAGCGACCGAAGCCGTCCGGGACGCCCGCCAGCGAGCGGGCGTCCTCGGTCGGCAACGGGCCGTTCGTAATACCGATCGCATCGGGATCGGCGTCGCGGCTCATGTCTCTCACGCTTCGTCGAGACCGTCGATCTGATCCGCGTTGTTACGCACCTCGATGTGCGACACAATCAGCTCGATCGCGCGGTCAACAGCAATGCCGTTATGCTGCGAACCGTCACGCAGGCGGAAGGAAACCGCTCCCGCCTCGACGTCCTCGCCACCCGCGATGAGCGTGAAGGGAACCTTGTCCTTGGAGGCGTTGCGGATCTTCTTCCCGAAGCGGTCATCGGACAGGTCGGTCTCAACGCGCACGCCGCGCTCGCGTAGCTTGGCGGCGACGTCCTTGACGTATCCGTCGAAGGCTTCGGCGACGGGGATGAGGCGGACCTGAACGGGCGAGAGCCACGCCGGGAACGCACCCGCGTAGTGCTCGGTGAGGACGCCGATGAAGCGCTCAACGGAGCCAAGCTTCGCAGAGTGGATCATCACGGGGCGCTGACGGCTACCGTCGGCCGCCGTGTACTCGAGGTCGAAACGCTCGGGCTGGTTGAAGTCATACTGAATCGTCGACATCTGCCAGGTGCGGCCGATCGCGTCCTTGACCTGGACGGAGACCTTGGGGCCGTAGAAGGCGGCACCACCCGGATCGGGAACGAGGTCGAGACCGGTTGCGGCGCAGGCATCCTCGAGGGCCTTCGTGGCAGCCGCCCAGTCTTCGTCCGAGCCGATGAACTTATCCTTCTTCTTGCCGTCCTCGTCGCGCGTGGACAGCTCGAGGTAGAAGTCCTTGAGGCCGAAGGCCGACAGGATCGACAGGAAGAACTCGATCTGGCTGCGGATCTCCTCCGAGGCCTGCTCGGGGGTGCAGTAGGTGTGCGAGTCGTCCTGCGTGAAGCCGCGCATGCGGGTCAGGCCGTGGACGACGCCGCTCTTCTCGTAGCGGTAGTCGTGGCCCAGCTCGTAGAAGCGCAGGGGCAGCTCACGGTAGGAGCGGCCGCGCGAGCGGAAGATGAGGTTGTGCATCGGGCAGTTCATGGCCTTGAGGTAGTACTCCTGGCCTGCCTTGGTCACGTTGCCGTCCTCATCGCGCTCTTCGTCGACGAGCATGGGCGGGAACATCGTGTCCGCGTAGTAGGGCAGGTGACCCGACGTGTGGAAGAGTCCGCCCTTGGAGATCTCGGGGGTGTGCACGAAGTCGAAGCCGGCCAACTTGTGTCGGTCGGTCACGTAGGACTCGATCTCGTGGCGCAGGATGCCGCCCTTGGGGTGGAAGACGACGAGGCCGGGGCCGATTTCCTCGGGGAAGGAGTATAGGTCCAGCTCGGCGCCGAGGCGACGGTGGTCGCGGCGCTCGGCCTCCTTGATGCGCTCCTGGTAGGCGACGAGGTCCTCCTTGGAGGCCCAGGCGGTGCCGTAAATGCGCTGGAGCTGATCGTTCGACTGGTCGCCCTTCCAGTAGGCAGCCGAAGCCTTGGTCAGCGCGAAGCCGTTACCGATGAGCTTGGTGGAGGGCAGGTGGGGACCGCGGCACAGGTCCTTCCACGCGACGGAGCCGTCGCGGCGGACGTTGTCGTACATGGTGAGCGTGGCACCGCCAACCTCGACGGAGGCACCCTCGGCGCCCTTGCCCTTGGTGGTGACGAGCTCAAGCTTGTAGGGCTGAGCGGCCAGCTCGCGGGTGGCCTCCTCTTCGGAGATTTCGCGGCGCACGAAGCGCTGCCCCTCCTTGACGATGCGCTTCATGCGCTTCTCGAGTTCACGCAGCAGCTCGGGCGTGACCGCGTCGATGTTGCCGAAGTCGTAGTAGAAACCGTCGGTGATGAAGGGGCCGATGCCGAGGTTGACGTCGGGGAACACGTCCTGGACGGCCTGGGCGAGCACGTGCGTAGCGCTGTGGCGCAGGATGTTCAGGCCGTCCTCGCTAGCCAGCGTGATGGCCTCGACGGTCGTGCCCTCCTCGAAGGAGGTCTCGAGGTCGCGCGGAGTTCCGTCAACCTTGATAGCGACGACATCGCGAGACTTCTCGAACCACGTCGTGCCCGTGGTCCCCGCCGGTACGGTTTGTTCATGTCCGTCAATGACGAGCGAGATATCGGGCACTGTGTCTCCTAGTTTCATGAGGTACGCGAGATTGTGTTGTTACTGGGATTCTATCCCTGTGGCGCGAACGCTTCAGGAGCGGGCACGCCAGTCCTTGACGGCTTTCGCCGCGCTGAGGGCCCGGTAGGTCGCCTTTTTGATCGGCATGTCCCATCCGCCGGGAACGTCTGTGAAGTGCGAGGCAAAGGCGCTCTTGTACTTGCCGACGCTGTAGAGCTCGGGGCAGCGCGGCGAGTGGGCACCCATAAGGTCGAATTCGCGCACGCCGTCGCGGGCGAGGAATTCGGCGGCCAGGAAGTCCAGGACCGGGGGCTGACGCAGGCGTCGGCCGCCCTCAGTGGAGGCGCCGTACTCTGCCTGCGCGCGGATTCCCTCGACGAGGCAGAAGTCCCAGCAGAGGATGTCGCCCTCGGCGTCACGCATCGAGAAGATACGCGCGTGCTTGGGGCCGAGGATCGTCAGGAGCGTGAGGTAGTAATCCTTGGGATGCGGGCGGAATCCGTCACGTTGGGCGGTCTCCTCCATGACGGCGTAGTACTCGTCGATGACCTCGGCCGCGTTCGCGGTGTCCTCGTGGAAGGTCACGCCCTGGGCCTTGCCCTTCTTCAGGCCCGAGCGGATGGAGCGCTTGCCGGCCTTGGGCATGGCGGCGAGGATTGCCTCCTCGGTCTTGCCGCTGGTGTCGATGACGACGGTACGGTCGTAGGAGATTGTCTGCAGCGGCATGCACAGATCGGGGTGCTGGTAGATGGCATGAAGGCGCACAAAGGCAACCGACTTGTCCTTCGCCTTGATCTCACGCAGGAGGTCGGCACGCAGAGCCGCTTCGCGCTCGGGGGTCGCTTCCTTCACCCACGCCGGTCCCCACTTGGCCCACAGGTAGTGGACGCCGCGCACGGAGTACTTATAGAGCGTGATGAACGCGATCTTCGCGTCATCCTCGCACCACGCGTAGCGGCCCCACACCCCGTGTCCCTGGGACTCCTCGAACGCCTCCCACACGCACGCCTGCTCGATGGGAAGTGAACGGTCCTGGAAGCCAGAGACCGCAGCGATCTTATCGTCCTTGGAAATGGGCACGAGTGCGGTTGTCGTCATGGTGTCCTCGTTGGTCGGAAATATCGGTCGCGTAGGGTGTCAGTCTATCAGGGCCTACTCCCCCGCCGACGAGGCCGGGGCAGCGCACGGAAGAGCCACGACGTCAGTAGGACGTCTCCGTGGGCTCCGGATAGTAGCGGGCAAACTTACGACGATGGTTCTGCTTCTGCAGCCAAACAGTGAGATTACGGCGCAGATCCTTCTCCGTCGGGTTCAGGAGCAGGTCGAAGCGGTGCCCCTCCCGGATGATGCGCTTGACACGCTTGCGCAGCTCGGGGTCCGTGATGTAGTGCAGGAGCAGGGAATCCGGGACGAGGGTGTACAGGATCTCGTCCTTCGCCTGGACCTGCTCGCATTCCTTCCCATCGATAAGGTCTGCGACCATGGGAATCATCGGATTCGCGCCGGCAGCGGCCATGTACCAGTTGTTACGGCCGATTCGAGGGTTGACCTCGAAGAAGAGGGCGCGCCCGTCGCGAGGGTCGATCTTCACGTCGAAGTTCGCGAATCCGCGATACCCGTTCTCGGTGAGCAGCGCGCATGCGTCGGCCCACAGCTGGGGGAAGTCTTCGGTGATCATGGCAACCGGGTTGCCGATCATTGTGGGGGCGTGATCCTCCAGTAGGACGCGGGCCGAACCGATGAGGGTGACCTTCCCACGCGAGTCGACATAAGCGGTGATCGATCGCATCGCCGTGTTGTCCCCGGGGATCAGCTCCTGGACCAGGAAAGTATCGCGGAAGCCTGCATCCTTCAGGGTCTTCCAGAGTTGCGCCAGCTCCTCCGGCGTATCAATGAACCAGATCTTGCGCTTGCCGTCGAAATCGAGAACGTCGTAGGGCTCGCCCTTTGCGGACTTGGCGACGACCGGGAAACTGAACGGAATGTCCGGGGCAACCCAGGCCTCGTCGTCAACGCCGGAAAAATCGACCGCGACCGTGCCCGGCGAGTCAATCCCCGCGCGCTCACACGCGCGCGCAAACTCTTCCTTATCAGTGAGTCGATCCATGACCTCTTCGGTCGGGAAAGGCACGGCGTAGTGCCTCGAAAGCGCCTCCATATTGCGGGCGACGAACGCGGAGAAGATGTCATGGTTCGCCATCAGGATAAGTTTCTTGTCCGCATGCTCACCGGCGATGCTCATCAGGACGTCGAGGAGCTGTGCATCGCTCGCGTGGGCGCTCACGTGTCGGACATCGAAAAAGTGTGACCGTGTGATCGACTCCGTGGGTTGGGACCCGACGCAGATGCATCGGCAACCGAATGCTTCGTTGAAACAGCGCCCGATTCCATACACGCCGAAGTCTCCGCCAATGATGACAGGCAGAATATCGTCGCGGGGCGACAGGGGGCGAGGCCGGGCCAGGTAGTCGATTGTCATGCCATAAGCCTAGCGCCTGGTAGGATACAGAACTATCCCTGAGACCTCTCTCACCTCTACGAAAGTTCGCTATGAGTTCGCCATTTTCGCAGCATAATCAACAGCCCTTCCAGCCTCAGCAGGGAGCAGGCGGATACCCCCATCAGGGAGGCTACCCTCAGGGAGGAAACCAGCAGGGAGGCTACCCTCAGGGAGGAAACCAGCAGGGAGGCTACCAGCAAGGTGCATATCAGCAGGGCGGATACTCCCAGCAGTCCCCTCAGGGCGGGTACGGCGCTTCCCCGTACGGCCAACCCGCCTACTCGGGCGGCCCGATGGGCCCGCAGCCTTCGGGTTCCAACAACGGGAAGATCTTTGCGATCATTGCCGGTTCTTTTGTCGCTGCCCTCGTCGTAGCGACAGTCATCTATCTTGTATTCGGATACAGCTCGTCGTCCTCTCAAGACGACCGTTCAGCAAGCCCCTCACCCACATCGTCAAGCTCTCCGTCATACGGATCGAAGCCCACGAGCCAGCCTTCCTCGTCGCCCACCTACGGCTCCAAGCCGTCACCGACGTCGGGATCTGGCACCGGTACGGGCTCCTCCAAGGGCTCGAAGGGGTCGAATGGCGGATCCGACCCCGATGTCGAATCGAGGATCATGTCCACCTGCGACAGCCAGATCAACGCGGCGATCAAGGGCGCGTCTATCACGGATCAGCAGATCACCTTGGTTTCCTCGACCTCCAGTAAGCAAACCTACGAGTACACGGGTCGCGTGACCGGCAGGAAAGCCTCAACCAACGAGGCCGTCAATGGCGACTTCAACTGCAAGGCAGACTATGACCCGGCGACGGGTTTGATCGAGACAACATTCCAGTAATCAACGAGCCTGTGCTGCAGCCTGTCCCGCTACTTCTTCGGTCTCCGGCCACGGGCGAGATCGGCCGCACTCACCAGACTTCTACCACTATCAACTTCAGGGAATCCTCATGTCCAACCCGTACGACCCCAATCAGCAACCTCTTAACGGCGATAACAACGGCCAGTACTCTACTGAACAACAACCGACAGAACAGTTGCCAGCCGTTGACTACGGCCAACAACCGACCGAACAGTTGCCGGCAGTCAACTACGGCCAACAAGCAACCCAACAAATGCCGGCCGTAGGCGGGTACGGCCAACAAGCAACCCAACAAATGCCGGCCGTAGGCGGGTACGGCCAACAAGCAACCCAACAAATGCCGACCGCAGGCGGATATGGGCAGGCTCAGCCCGGCTACGCACAGCAGCAGGGTTATTATCCTCCGGGTCAGTTCCCGGCAAGCCCCTATGGCGGACAGCCGAAAAAGAAAGGGCCAAATACCGGCCTCATTATCGGTGCGATCGCCGCTGTCATCGTTGTGATACTCATTGCCGTCATTGCAATCATCGCACTGAACAGGGGGGATTCCTCTGACGACTCCTCGGCCTCGCCCAGCGCCTCGCCGACGACCTCGACCAGCACTACCCCGTCAGCTTCACCGTCCTCGACCTCTCAACCGTCGACGTCCTCCTCTTCAAAGCCGACACCGAGCCAATCCTCGCCTTCCTCCAGCGCCTCCTCCAAGCCGACGCCGTCTCAGAGCGCTAGCTCGTCAAGCACCGTGTCCGTTGACGAGGAATACGGCGTGAAATCTGAGTGCAAGAATGCGATGACACAGTTCGTTCAACAGGGCAAGCTGGAAAACTGGACCGTCGAACGCGACGGCGTGAATTCCAAGGGAGAGAAGCAATACATCTCCAAGGGCCAAATTAACGGCACACTGATCACCGGCGAGACGGGTATCTACAACTTCACATGCACGGCCGTCTACCACCAGGACTCCGGGCTGTACGAGGCCTGGTCGACCATCGAACACAAGTAAGCCTGGCAGCGAGCACAAGCGATGCTGTACCGTCCGGAACTGCTTCCTTCCGCACGCTACGAAGCACAAACGTGGTGGACAAACGCGGTTCTCTACCAGATCTATCCCCGTTCGTATCAGGACACGAACGGGGATGGAGTTGGTGACCTAGAGGGCGTCTATCAGCGGTTGGACTACCTGGCGGATCTCGGGATCGACATCGTGTGGATTTCCCCGATCTACCGTTCGCCGCAGGCCGACAACGGCTACGACATCTCGGACTACCGCGATATTGATCCGCTTTTCGGGGACCTCGCGGCCTTCGATCGTCTGGTCGCACGTGCCCATGAGCTCGGTATGCGCATTGTGATGGATCTCGTCGTCAACCACACGTCGATCGAGCACCCGTGGTTTCTTGAGTCTGCCTCGTCCGTTCATTCACCGCGCCGTGACTGGTATTACTGGCGTGACGCACGCCCTGGCACGGAGCCTGGAACGCCCGGTGCGGAGCCGAACAACTGGGAGTCGTTTTTCGGAGGATCAGCCTGGGAATTTGACCCGGATTCGGGACAGTATTATCTGCACCTTTTCGCCCGCGAGCAGGCGGATCTGAACTGGGAGAACCCACGGGTGCGCGAAGCCGTCTACGAGATGATGAACTGGTGGCTGGACCGTGGCGTTGATGGTTTCCGGGTCGACGCCATCGACGTCATTTCCAAGGTGCCGGAGCTCCCCGATGGTGGCCCGGCTCGCGCCCCATTCGGAGTCGGGCATGAGCTCTACGCAGATGGCCCTCGCCTGCACGAGTTCTTGCAGGAGATGAACGCGCGAACGTTCGCCCATCACCCGGGCACCTTCACGGTCGGCGAGGCCTCGAATGCATCTCCTGAGTCCGCGCTGCTGTTCTGCGCACCAGAGCGCGGTGAGTTCAACATGCTCATTCAGTTTGAACACATGAATCTGGGGCTCGAAGACGGGAAGTTCTCACCTCACCCCCTTCAGGAGGGCGAGCTCGCCGATGTCTTCACGCGTTGGCAGGAGACGCTCGGGGAACGCGGCTGGAACGCTCTGTATCTGGAGAACCATGATCAGCCACGTTCGGTCGCCCGGTTCGGTGATCCTGAGGCGTATTGGCGAGACTCTGCAACGGCCCTCGCGACCGCGTATTTCCTGCAGCGCGGAACGCCTTTCATCTATCAGGGTCAGGAAATCGGGATGCTCGGAGGTTCTTTCTCAGCACCCTCCGATTTCCGTGACGTTGAATCCCTCAACTATTTGGCTAGTTTCAGCGGCGACCACGTGCCTGCCGGTGTGGCGGCTATGTCGCGCGATAACGGGCGCACCCCCATGCAGTGGGACGACTCCCCCGCCGCCGGTTTCACTTCAGCCGATCCCTGGATTGACATCCCGCCGTCAGCTTCTTCCATTAACGTCGCAGCGCAGGTTCCAGATCCCACATCGGTACTGTCGTATTACAAGGCGCTGATCGATGCTCGCCATCGTATTCCGGCGCTGACCGACGGCACATTCGACCGCATTGACGTCGGTGATCCGGCGCTCTTCACGTACTGTCGCCGCACGTCACAAAGCGAGGTTCTCGTGATGGTGAACCTCTCGGGCACTGCACGTACGCCGCACTTCCCCTCCCCCGACGAGGCCTGGGCATCGTCACGCTGGGCACTGTATCTGGGCAATACGGGACAGTCCCGTTCAGGTAGCTCCCTCGACGTGCAGAACGAACAGAATGAGGAGGATCACGAGCTCCCTCCACGCGCATCAATGCGGCCGTGGGAGGCGCGCGTCTACGTGCGCACTACAGCCCCCTCATAATTGGAAAACATGGTAGGGGGCGCATCATTATCCACGTATATCCATGGGGTTGCGCCCGTAGCCCAGCGAATAGCCAGCCCGCGCTTGCCCTGCTATTTCACCACTCTCGCATCTACTCGGCACCCGACACATCACAACGGAAGATAAAGGTGGGCGGGACGAGCATTGCTCATCCCGCCCACCGATAGGCGCTCACGCGCGCCGAGTCCTCTTCGCGATCAGTGGCTGCGGCGCTTGGCGGCCACGAGGGACAGACCCGCGATGGTGACAATGCCAGCCAGGACGCCAAGGCCAGCCGCATCAGTACCGGTCTTCGCCAGCTGCGGGGCAGGCGACGGTGTAGCCGACGGCGTCGGAGCAGGGGTCGAGGGCGTGGCCGACGGGGTCGGCGTCGGAGCCAGAACGTTGGTGAGAGTCAGCGAGTAGACCTGGTCATCGCTCAGGGTGAAGGTAGCCTCACGATTGTCCGCCGAGAGGGTGACACCATCGGCGGTCTCGAAGACACGGCTCTCGCCATCGACCCAAGTGATATCAGCACCGGCGGGCAGGTCACCCTCAGAGACCGTGACGACAGTCCCCAGCGGCAGAGACGTCGGGTAGGTGTAGGTTTCGCCCGCCTTGAGGGTCGCCTCGAACGTCTTGTTCACCGAAGGATCAGCATCATTCTTCAGGGTAATTGAGAGAGTGTACTCGAGGTCCTTCGCGGACTCAGGAAGGTCACCCTCCACCTTCTTGGTCACCGAGAAGGTCTGGTGTGCGTACGCATCGGCGGACGCCCCGTAGCGCAGAACCTTCGTGATGGGTTCAGTAATCTTCACGCCCGCGACATTGAAGTTGACGGTATTCGAGAAGAGACCATTGATGTCACCAGCACGCTTCGCGCCCTGGACGTGACCGGGCAGGAGGATGATGGCGGACTGGTTCGCCGGGATCTCGGCGAGCGTCACAGTCACCTTGGTCGAGGTGCAGTCGACCTGCGCAGCGGCACCGAAAGCGCCGTGCGACGTATCGTTACCCTGGCTCAGACCGGCGGACGTCGTCGGATCGGTGACGAGGTAGGTGTGGTTCTTCGTGTACTCGTTCACGACATCGCAGTTGAAGTTCCAGTTGGAGCCCGCGGGGACCTCATCGACGATCGACGCGCCAGTCACAGCCGTATCACCAGCGGGGAACACGACGCGCCACATGATGGCCTGGTTTTCGTCGCCATCCTGATTCTCAGAAAGGTTCAGCCAACCGTCCTTCTGGTAGCGAGCGACGCCGGGAGTACGGCGCAGCATGGTCAGCTCCCGCTCTACCTTCTTGCCCAGCTTCACCGTGTAGGTCTCACCTCCGGGACCCGTGTAGCTGGTGAGGCCGTTCGTCGAGACATGGCCGTACCACTGCGCGGCGGACTCAACCTTCTCATTGAAGACGACGGTTACCTTGCCGTCGGTGGCCCAGGTGCCACAGCCGACGACAACACCGTTGTTGGAGATGACCTCGAACTGGCGCGTGATGTTCGGGCGCAGGACGCTCTGACCCGTCGCAGTGTTCACGATGGACGCATCATAGGTGAAATAGTCGCCGGCCTTCACCCGTCCCTGGGTCTGCCACGGAAGCTTGATACCCAGGTCCCACCAGTCACCAACAGCATGCGTTTCGCGACCACTGTGGTCGACAAGCTGAGCGTTGTCCCAATCCAGCGTGACCTTATTACTCACATCCGTGGTCGGCGCCGGGCAGCTCAAGGGAGCCGCGGAAGCAGGGGTCTGGGCGCCAACAAACTGCGCAAGACCAAAGAAACTCAGAACCAATGCGAAAATCGCAAGAAGGACACCGAAGTGACGGCGCTTCAGGGCAACCATAGAAAACTCCTGTCAACGGGATGTGCGACGGCGTCGCCGCATACCGAACCAGTTTATGCCAATCACCTGCAATACGGTCAAGAATGGGAGAAATACATTCTGAAAACACCGCAAAAGGCAGAATCGACAAAAGCAATTTTCGCCGAGTTTTCAACCTGCCTAATAAACTGACAAAATTTGCTGTCCGGGCGTGTCGTCAACCCGAAAACCTGAGCAACAACACCCCGACAAACTAACCCGCTGTTCAGAAACCGAACCGAACGGATAACAGGGGGCGCTCAGCTGACACGAATTCGCGGACAAGCTCCTCGACCACGCGGACGGTAGACGCTCATCGAACGGGCAAACCAAGCATTCAGAGACAGTCCACACACAACGGGGCAGACCATAGAGGACGATATGCGCCACTGTATCGCCTGGCCGGACATCAGACCACTGCATGCCCCTCCAGTCTTCTCGACTTCTGCACTGTGCCCAGGACGTTGACTCTCGTCCAACCATGAAGCCTATGGCACTCAGTCCTGACCACTGTGTGCCTACGTCAGGCCCGGCACTTGACCTTCCAGTGACACGTAGCACCTATCACCCATAAGCTCGGCAGCACAACCGGGTTAAGGGTCAAAAAGTGTGTCCGGAATCGCGGATTTTCACGGATTGACCTGTAGGTTTCCGGAAAGTAT
>ERZ773074.338-NODE-338-length-20763-cov-7.081031_pt1 | contig 20763 bp, 17 predicted proteins | sample MGYA00580615_ERZ773074 | MGnify/ENA primary metagenome ERZ773074 (study PRJEB29015, sample SAMEA2738126) | human oral metagenome | biome: human oral; feature: human-associated habitat; material: saliva | place: China | collected 2160 ...
CTTTTAAAAGCTGATAATATGAACTGATATTACCTCCCAACATTTTTATGATATTGGTCGAAACTTTAGATGGTAATGCTTTCATATCATTCTGATCTTGTTTTCTAAATTCAGAAACTAATTGTGACCAGCTTAGTACTGGTTTTTTATTTTCCTTATCAGATTTATTTCGCTCGAATATAGATTGACGAATCTGATACAATCCAGCGTTATAAAGATTTTTAGATTTAAACGTTAAATCATCACAAATTGAATACAAATCATTTCTAGGTTTAATTAAATGTCTTTCTACCTGTCTCATCACTACCCCCTTTTCTAAAATTTATTTATTAACTTATTATATCATAAAATATTTAAAATAACAAATTCAACTAAAAATTGAATTAAAAATATACAAAAATAAATAAAAATATAAATAACGAATTAACCTTAAATAATACAAAAGTTCTTTAATGGCACAGAAGCTATTATTGTAACGCAATTCGCTTTTTATTTTTTTATCAGTAAAATAGTATAGTGAGGCTGTTCTAGCTTTCAAATCTTTAAAGGAAAAGATATCCTCTTCAATTAAAAATTAAAAATTTTGCGCTTAATTCTAGAGGCTTTTTTCTAACTTTATCACAATAATCTTTTAATAAAATCCCATCCTTTGAAAATATTTCCAACCCAACTTTACGAAAATAAAAAAAGACTAGAAAGCTAGTCTTTTAAATTACTACAAATTGTTAACCAACAACTCCTTCACCAAAAGGAGTCTATTTTCAGTCTTTTCCAACCACTCTGGAAAATCATCATCAAGTTTCCACGAATATTTTTTCTCTAGCAAAGATAGTTGTGCTTTGTCTCCAAACTCCATATTCTCGGACAACCAACGGACAAAATCTGTATCAGATAAAGTGTAAGTCATTACGGTTAGATTTTCTGGGTTAATTTCTGCTCCAAAATTAGGCCAGATAACTTTTAAAAAGTCATAAACTTTTTCTGGAGCAACAGGTTTTGTATTATTTTTCGAACTTTTCATTCAAATACCTTCTTTCTTTATATATTTTTTCTTTAATTATAAAAGAAAATTGACTACAAAAATCAACTCTCTTAACCCCTATGTCTACTTCTTAGGCGAGAACATTTTTAGCTTCTTTCTTGAAGATTTTTATTAACTTCAACAAGAAATCATCTTCTGAAATTTTCCCGAATGTATAATCGAAGAAATCATCGTTGATATACGGGTCGATTGCATTTACTATAAAATGAGGTGTGTTACTAACAATAAACAAATTGAAATCTAAAATAGTGGTTCGATTTTTATTGTTTGTAACAAATAATTTACCATTCTCGTCTACAGACAACGTAACTCTAAGTGTTGCAATCTCTGGACGATACTTATAAAGTAAAGATGAAATGTTACCTTGGTTGTTAATCATTGATCGAATAGAATCACAAACCCGTTTCTTCTCATCCTGCTCAAAAGGAGAATAATAAAAAGTTCGATCTTCCATAATGAAGTTTTCTTCGATATCATCAAGATTTTTTGAAATCTTGTTAATGTATTCAGCAATTTTCGGACTTGTGTTTTCAGGGAATCTGATCATTATGTTTTTAATTTTATATCCAGGAAACTCCATTTCGAACTCGTCTGATTTGTGTGTAGTTTTAGGTTCTGATTTGAATCCGAATGTATCGGATATACCAAGTATCAACTCGTCCTTTTGATAATCAACTTCAATTTCCATTTTTTGGATAGTTTCAAGAAATTCAAAAATCAGTTCCGGATTTTCGTGGAACATAATGATTCCATCATCACCCTCTCGGACTTCATCTAATCGAGCACGCTCTTTAGCCTCTTCGAAAACCTCGTCGAATTTTTTTCTAACAGAACCTAATCGGTTGATGAGAGCCTTATTCTTCTTAAACTCTTTCAGGAGATCCTGCTCGCTTCCGCTACGTAAAAATTCTAGTTTTTCATTAAGTTTTGTTGTCATTATAAAACCTTCTTTCTTTTCATTCTTTTAATTTATTATATCAAAATTCGTACTTTTTTTCAATAAAAAAAGAGGGTGCCGCCCCTCATTTTTTATTTATTCATCAACTTGACAACATCGTCAGCTAATGCGTCAATAACGTCGTCAACCCCGACTCCGTTTTTGTTGAACGCAAAGTCAATGAACAAGTCAGAATGATCTTTGTTATCAAAATCGACAACAATTGATCCGAGGTGTGGGTGTAGGCGGTTAACAACATCGCCATCACGAACCACGCCGAAAAATGGATTTGTGATTACTTTGACCATTCCATTAACAGACATTAAAAATAATGTCTTTGTGGTTCCAAGAGAACCCTTGGAGTCTTTTAGTGCTTTTACTAAAAGATCCGCACCAATGTTGAAGTTGGCGTCGGTTGCGGCAGAACCGACAATAAACATTGGCGATTTTGTGTGGTTTTTCACCACCTTAGATTTGTTAAAATCATTGGTAATGTTAACCACACGATTACGCATAGCTATAACGGCTTTGCGGACAGCTGTTGAGTTATTCAAAACATCAACAGCTCCTGTTTTAGTAAATGTAGTCATATTATTTCCTTCTTTCCCCGATTTAATATATCGGATTTTTTTAATCTGAATTAATTATAGAATGAAAACAAAAGGACATTAAAAATGTCCCTTTTTATTTTGCTTATAAAACTTCAAAAATGATATCGAAGTTTTCTTTTTTGATTGGGTAAAGTTCGCCCTTTATCCCACGAGCAAGGATATCTGTTGGAAACAGATTTTCCTTACCTTCTAAAGTATCAATTGCGATATGCCCAACTTCTTTTACTGATTCAGTCGTTTGATTTGTTTCTCCAATGAAATTCAAAACATCCTGAATATCTTCATCTTTTAAAGATGAAAATTCAATCACGTCAATTTGAATGGGTACTTTTTTGTAAGTATCCCCCTCAACTTTTTCGTATGTTTTAGAGAAAATTTCAGGATCGACAGACCAGTAAGATAGGCCATCAACATCCAATAACATCCAGTTATTCACCGGTAATAAAATTGGTTGTTTTGTATCACCAAAAGTTTTGGTAATCAAAATAGTTTTTGATTTTTCTTCAAGAATAGCCGGTTCAGATTCATTTTTATTTAACAAATCCAATACCAATTTGGTGTTAGAACCGTCATACTGCATAGCGAATGTTTCGATCGCTTTCTTTTGTGCTTTAAATTGTTTTACCATTATTTTTTCCTTCTTTCCGGCTAATAGCCTTTTTATTTTTAAAATTATAAAAAAAGAAAACTGATTGATTCAGTTTTCTTAACCATTACCCTTTAACAATTCTGCAATAATTTCAGCAAAGCGCTCAATTTGTTTCTTATCTTTTTCGTTCTTAATGAAATCTTTGAGACCCAATAGGTTTAAATGGTTTATGCAAATGTATTATTTGTTATCATTTAATCATTTAATTCTTAACAATCTAAAATGACTTTCAAATCATTATTCCTGTTAAAGGCAACCTACATTACCTCTATAAGCCCTCTTTGGTAAATACCAAATACGGGTTTACGTGTATTTTTCTATTAGATTTTTATTAGACAAGATATTATATCCGATCAAACTTCTAGTGTGGAATGACACCCTATCTCTTTTTAGACTGATACCGAAATTATTCAGTCCTTTGACTAGAATATTGTATGATCCATTGACATCAGCATTAATAAACTTCCCGCTTTTAGTTTTATACAAACCTCTTTTCTCACGTACTCCTGAAAACTTATATTTTTTACCATCGTTTTTCCAAACCGGAATCGGATCGCAGTCTATGAAACTAGCTTTGGATGTATAAGACTCCTCTTGTTCTATAACTTCTATCCCTCGTAATTCACACTTGTACTTTAACTGAGAAATAAATTTGTTATAGGGAATTTGAACAAAATTTTGATTTCCCTTTTTACCAATAGAGATACCAGACTTCAAACCAACATTCTTACCAACAAAAACCTTTTCAAGTGCCATCTCGTCAAAAAATTCTGCTAGAAAACCAGTGATTTTATGAAATTCTGATTGCAATTTCATATCACGATTTCTAAAAAGACGGTGGATGTGCATACTTGTTTTTTGATTTTTTGGCAATTTTGATTGATATTTTGCTATTAGACGGTTGTATCCTTGATTGATATATTTAACATTCAAACCCTTAACTAAAAGTGGGTTGGTACCATCAGAAAATGTAACCGCAGCTAAATTATCAACCCCAAGGTCAATACCTGCATATTTATGAGTCTTCCTCAAAGATCTCTCTTTAACCTCGTAAATAACATCAATAAAAAAACAACCATTTTTTGGAATTATCTTGACACATTTGGGATTATCAACTTTTGTTGGGATTGAGATCTTCAGATCTTTTGGGCATAAGATAAGTTCATTGTTTTTGCCACGCTTTTTAGCAAAAGTTTGGTTTGTAAACTCAACCACATACCTACCTTCTGTCTTGTGTAGATATCCCGGAATCCTTGGCTTATTCGTTATTTTCTTATTTGACTTATCATTGTAACCTTTTAAAAGCCGATAATATGAACTGATATTACCACCCAACATTTTTATAATGTTAGTCGAAACCTTTGATGGTAATGCTTTCATATCGCTCTGATCTTGTTTCCTAAATTCAGAAACCAATTGTGCCCAGCTTAGTACTGGTTTTTTATTTTCCTTATCAGACTTATTTCGTTCAAATATCGATTGACGAATTTGATACAAACCAGCATTATAAAGGTTCTTGGATTTAAATGTTAAATCATCACAAACTGAATACAAATTACTATTAGGTTTAATTAAATGTCTTTCTACCTGCCTCATTGCTACCTCCTTTTTTAAAATTTATTTATTAACTTATTATATCATAAAGTATTTAAAATAACAAATTCAATTCGAAATTGAATTGAAAATATACAAAAATAAATAAAAATATAAATAACGAATTAACCTTAAATAATACATCTATATATCAAATTAAAAAAGGAATATCAAATTTGATATTCCTAGTTTTATTACAGTGAATAATACTCCTGTAACTGTTCGTAGCTTGGCTTGTAATCCCCATTAAAGGCTGACCATTTGTATTTATACTTTCTATCATCAATCCAGAATTTCATTTTTTCCAAAAGATAATCTGAAAAAATAAGGTTGTTCAATCCGCCGATCTTAATTTCGTTAATTGACAAAATATCTTTTATAGATCTGACAGAAAAACCTTGTTCTTCGGACATTTCAGAAACTTTTCTGTAAATTTTATTTCTTTTAAATAAGAAAAATTCATAAATCAAAAAGAAAAATATAATGCCCAAACCGTAATAGAAAAATACTTTTTCAGATAGCATAATAATTCCGATACCGATCCAAAAAATAGCAATAAAAGGCGTTGGTATAACCGGGAAAAATGACTTTTCTTTTGCGTACCTGAAGAAATTAAGTTCCCAAGCTCGTTTATCCAACAAGCATAAGTAAGACTCGAGGTCGTAACCTTTATACCAGGATAGATTTTTTAAAACCTCTTCAAGCTTTGGATCAAAAATGTTGTCAATCTTTTCAATATCTACAAAATTGTTATCGGCAATTCTGGACTTTGTTGAATCGTTTGCAAAATCAACTAATTTACTGATTACAACTTCATACTCTTCTACTGAAATAAATTCAGAAAGTTTATGTGCTTGACTGAAATACAATTCAGTAGATGGAATTTTTTCTTGATTAACTAAAGTATCGCCTTCGTTATCTTTCAATACTTTCATACGGTTTCCTGGCGCAGTTGAAATTGTTGATCCGCTATCTTCGAGTTCTAATTTCACTTTTCCATTAGAAATATTGATAAATATATTTGTTTCTCCAGTTGAAAATTGAGCTCCAACACTACTATGCTCTTCCTTTAGTTTTGAACTATAAATATCATTAATTTTTAGCAACTTATCTAAATAAATAGCCAATTCTTTTGTTAATGTCATTTGTTTTTTTTATCCTTTCTTAATTACAGACGCTCTTTAATCAAACTAACACGTTCTAAGTTTGAAATATCAGTTAATGATTCATTAAGGGTTTCTACTTGACCAATTATAACATTTACTTCCCTTGTCCTTGTGTATCCGGTGTAAACAAGCGATCTGTTCAAAGTTCTTCGTTGTGTCTTATCCACAATTTGAATCACAATCTTAGCTTCACTACCTTGTGATTTGTGGCAAGTTATTGCGTATGCAATATTGATATCGTAAATACTGTATCCTGAATACTCAACAACCCTATTTTCATTGACAGTATCACCCTCGAACGTTACCTCTAAAACCTTTTTACCATTATCTCTAACAATAATATCGGTCACGATTCCGGTTTCTCCGTTAAAGACTAAATTGTCATAGTCGTTCACCATTTGAATAATTGGATCACCAACATAAAATGCGGAATTGTCTTCCTTTCGAATAATAACCGGCTCATCTTCCGGATGTTCAAACGTCCTCTGGATTTCTCGATTAATATTTAAAGTTCCCAACTCACCTTTCTTTTGGGCGGACAGGATTAAAATATCGCTATGGTCGAATCCTAGCTTTAAAAATCGTTTGTAGGATTTAATGAGTGCGTCGATCCCCTCTTGAGTGTTTTGTGTATTGATAAAATAAGAGTCCGAAATTCCACCGTCACTTCTCTTTTCGTTGAAAACAAGCCCGTTTTGGTTTTCTTTGTTATAACCAACACCAGATTTCATAAGATGTGCGTTACTAACCAATCTCGATCCGTCAGCTTGACGAAAAACTTTATTTAAAATTACAGTCTCTACTTTTTTAGATTCAATCAAATCTCTCAAAATCAAACCTGCACCAACAGACGGAAGTTGGTTCTCGTCACCAACAAGCAAAAGGTTTGAATTTGGTGACAATGCACTTAAAAGTTGAGAGAATAGATAAACATCAATCATTGAGGATTCATCCACAATAACAAAATGCTCCTCAATCTTCTTAATATTTTCCTCTCGACCAAAACCCTGAAGATGTAGTTTTCTGTGGATAGTAGAAGCAGGAAACCCCAGAACTTCTGCAAGACGTTTTGCGGCTTTACCCGTAGGTGCCAACAACACAACACTCGAGTCGCTAATCTTCCCTTTTTCAGAAAGGAAATCAATGAACTCCTTCACAGCTTTAACAGTCGTCGTCTTTCCGGATCCAGGCCCTCCTGTCAAAATGGAAATCTTATTATTCGCTAATAAATCTACAGCTTGTTTTTGATTATCTGCCAACTTAAAACCATACTTTTCCTGATATTCTTCGATAAATTCGTGAACATCATCCTCGGAAGATTTCGAGTAACTATTTCGATTGAACGATTTAATTAACTGAACGATGTTTGTTTCCGCTAAGAATGAGTTTTGCAAATAGAGATAATACTCACCACTAGTTTTAGATTTCGTTTGATAGATTTCACCCTCTTTTTCCAATTCCCCTAATAAAATTGTTAATTGGGTCTTTGTTAATCTTGCGCCCTGAGAGCCAAATCGTGACATTCGTTCCCAAAATTTTGTATCTAAAAACTTATCCTGTAATTCTTTCAGAGGATAGGCCAGGGAACCTGATAATTCAACTTTTAATTTCAGAAAGTACTTGATTGCTGTACGAAATCGCAGTGGGTTAGCGGAGAAATCTAACAAACTAGGTAAATCCTTATTTTCTTTTAGCTGACGGTAGTAAAAATCATCAGCGGCTCTCCAGTGCAAAGGGCTCACTTCAGCGATAATATAAGGGTTTGCAAGCAACTCATCGTATGATTTTGCACCGTATTTATCATAAATTTTAATAGCTAAATTTTCCCGGAGCTGCATTAAATTAAGGACTGTGAATACCTTGTTTAGAACTCCACCATCTACAAGTCTTGATTTTATACACTCCATAGTTTTGCTTGTGATAGGGACTCCAACTTTTTTAACTAACTCAGGGTTTCCTTGAAGAATTTGAATTGTATCCTCACCGAAATAATCAAAAATACGTTCAGCCTTAATCTTCCCAATTCCATCAATTTGAGAGCTTAGGAAATCAACAATTTCAACCTTTGTTCTTGGGGTATAGACTTGAGGTGTTGTTTTCAACTTGACGGAATACCCGTAACGTTTATCGTGCTGAATGATTCCGGTTCCAGTAAACACATCTCCAATCCGTGGATCTAAGAATGATCCTAAGATAGTGGTTCTGTTTTGAGGAAAAAGAACACGCTTATCATTCCAGGTGACATCAACGTTAACAATTGCGAAAGTGTCTTTTTGGAATAAGACTTTTTCGATTTTAAATTTTAATTCAATTTTTTGATGTCTATCAAAATCTTCAACAAAAATTGCTTTATTGCTATAAACAGTACCCTTTTTCAATTACATCACCACCTTCTTTCTCAAGTGTTTTAACCAAAACAAAAAACAACGTAAGATGACGCAAATGTTGTCGTTCTTTGTTATCAGCAATCATTATATCACAACAAAACAACTAAGTCAATAAATAAAAACAATCTCCTTCACCCTCGTACTACATCTAGGTACTTTAAATTAACAAATAGTTATATATATTATTACTCTGTAATAAATATAGTTATATATTATATATACTTAAATAATTAAAGAACAATATATACCCTTAATTAATTAAAGAATATTATATATACTGTAATAATAATAGTATTAGATTACTTTTACTGTAATAGAGAAGGCTCCCTTCGGTCGCTCTAGAATAATCGGCTTCGCCTTGTTGGAAGTCGCCTTCGGCTCCTTTATTTTTTTTCGACAGATAGGTTCACTTATTCTGATACATTGTTCGCATTTTCCGAACTTAATGCGAAAATAAGTAATCAATACTATTGTTTTTATCAAAAAACTGAGATTTTTTTCAAAAATCTTATTTTAAAACATCATCCAAATAGTTTGCGAAATAACACTTTTTAGGACGTGTTTTAAAATCAATATCTTAAAATTTTTTATAAAACTTTTAAGAATTAGATTATTTTTGGATCCGTCTGATAATAATATTTTTATATTTTGTTAGATTAAAACATAAACGTAAAAACCTTATCAAACTGCGAATTATCGAAGATAATTCGCAATGGTTTGTGTAAACAAACCATTCATCCAAATACTTTCTTAATATTATTATTTTGTATAAAAAAATATTTTAAGTATTCTTGTTGTTGATCTAAAACCATATTCAATTTTCAATGTGCACTTTAATATCTATTTATTCTAGACTTTGAAATATAATCAAAGTCTAGAATATTTAAAAACATAAAAATCTTGGTTTAAAAAACTCAAAGATCTTTTATCACGTAACTATTATAACATCCTTTTTTGAAATAAATTCTAGCTAAAAAACACAATACAAAAACCCTTGTGTATCAAGACTTTTAGTGATATATATATTAATATCTCTAATAAAATAATTGCATTTTTTTGGTAGTAATATTCCCCTTTGCCAGATCGAATTATAAAAACTCAACAACAACCTAAATAATTAAATAAAACCGAACGTTTACAATCTATAATATAAAATACATTCGTGTTTTAAGACAATGAACCCTAAGGCTCGTTTGTACCCATTTACTTCAATGTATTTGTATTTTGACATTTGTTTTTTGGAAAAATTAGATCAAGATTTTTAAAAATAAAGGTGGTAAAATAAAGAAAGAATGACGTAGAAAAATAAAAGGGGGTATTCAGCCTGAAATTGAAAAAGAATAAAAAGAATCTTGCTAGAATAATTGGAGTCTTGGGATCTTCTCTGATATTGCTTCAGCATTGTAATTCAACAGTGCAAACAGCTTATGCTATTGGTCCAAGCCCTGCTTTTGAAACCAGCAAGGTTGATGACAGTTCCAAGAAAGACGCTATCATCAGAGCAGTTGCTAAACAGTTGGATGGTTTGTTGCCTCTAACTAACGAAGTTTACAAAAAGACTGAGATTGCAGAAAAACTTCACAAAAATTACGCAGATGTGGGTTACCCATCAGTTAACAAAGATAACAAAGAGGGAATCAATGAAGATGGTAAGATTGATGTAAACTCTATCAAAAAACCTATTACAGAGCCTAGTAAAATCGAATTAGCCGAACAAGTTCGATATTACCAGTTTTTCTTCACTAACGGATTGAAATATCAGAAGATCGATCCTGCTCAAGGTGATATCAAAGAATTTACAGAAAAGGACAAACTTAACTTTTTTGATTATGTGGATCTAATCAATTCTATAAAAGAAAATCCATCTTATTCAACTGCCGTCAAGGAAAAGAAATTGACAGAGGTAGAAAATGATTTGATGGCTGGTATAGAATTGCTTTATTACGGAAATACAGAGAAGAGTTTTTCTGCTATGAATGCTGTTAAGACTGTATCTTTGCCATTTTCCTATAACAAATACAGTTATTTACAATTGTTAGCAGCATACGATAAAGACGCTGCTATTAATTCGACTTTGAGTTATTATTCTGAGATCATTGATACTTTGAATACAATCAGACTTTATTCTGCTGGTGTTCGTCAGGGACGAGATGTGCAAATCAACACCGCAGTTTTAGCAAATAACTTAAATGAAAAGTATAATGATGTTCAAGATAAATTGATTGCTCCAATTGCGAAAGTTGTTAACCGTAACTTCCAAGAACAAGAGGATCTCAAAGCCGGTGAAAACTTCCAAAAAGAACAACTTAAGAAAGAGTTTAATATCAAGGGGGGCGAATAATTGAAAAAAGTATTTATAACAATTCTCGTCATCCTTGGTGTTTTAGGAGGATCTGCTTTAGCAATTGCAGCTCCTAAAATTATTGAGCACCAACAAATTTTAGATAGTCAAGTTGCACCTTATACAATTGAAAGATATTATTCTTGGGCCAAGGCATACGACGCTTTGGAAAAAGCTAATGACACTTTGTACTCTAGTTATCCAAAAGAAAAGGAAAATCCAGAAGAATATACAAGAGCTATTCAGAGGGATTATCCTAAAAAATATTTGCCTGATATGATCCAAGAATTTGGTATTGTTGTTCAAAAAGATTATTCTAGTTATTACATTTTTTCTGAGCGTAAAGGCGATCTTCAAAACTACACTTCAAGTTTGATGAAACAAGTTAAATCGGCACGAGAAGGTTATTTACCAGTTGACAAAGAGCCGAACGCAAACGACGCTAACGTTCTTGTCGCTTTAGAAAAATACTATGCACTTCTAGAAAAACTGAATTACTCGATTGAGGAATTGACCCAAGAACAAGCTAAAAAAGGTGCGTTGGGTCAATATATTCAAGACAATGTTGGTGAAAAAATGTTTTCAGATCCAATCGCATACGGTCAAGTTGCTCAAAGTTATCTAAAAGCAAATTTGGAAAGATATAAAAACACTTTCGCCAACAGAGAAAATGATGGTGAGTTGACAGTTGATCAAATAAAAGAAATTGAGACTATTATGTGGATCAATAAAGAATAAACTAGAAAAATATAAATATATAGAATTAAAGAAAAGGGAGTCCCTTTTCTTTTTTTGCAATAAAATTGGTTAGAAAACTTATTCTTTTTTACTTAAGGAGAATCTAATAGATGAAAAAAACAAAACAGGAGCTTATTAATTCCTATTCAGATAAGGACACGAATCATTTAGAGCCCCTAAAACACATTTTTTATAAGCCAACAATGTATTTGGGAAGTACAGAGACTCCTCAACATACAATTGAGGAAGCCTTAATGAACTCCATTGATGAGGCGAAAATTGGAGTTGCCGAACACATCATCATCACATTCCACTCAGACGATTCGTTTTCAGTTCAAGACGATGGGCGTGGTATCCCATACGAGTATTCTGAAAAATACAAACAACCAACAATGCGAGCTCTTTTCACTTTACCAAATACAGGAAAGGCGTTCGCTGGACACAATGACGGATCATCACAGCACGGTGTCGGTATGAAGGCAGTTGTTGCAACGTCTGATTGGTTTGAGGTGCAATCTTTTAGAAAAGGTAAAACTGCAATTGATCGTTACGAGCTTAAAGGAGATAATCCGGGAGTTCCAGTTGTAAAACTCAACAAAAATGGTTCACTTCCTCTTAAAAAAATTCAGAAAGGGGAACCAGAACACGGAACAATCGTTAGATGGAAGCCATCTCTAGAAGTATTTGACAAAATATCTGTTAATAAAAAACGGGTTGAAGAACTTGCACACCGACTTGCGTATTTAAATCCAGGATTGAAACTGACTGTTATTGATGAGGATCGTGATTCTAAGAAGGATTATCTTGAACTGGGCGGTATTACATCTTTGGTAGAAGATTTAGCTAAGAGCGCAGACTCCAATTTGATTACGCCGGTTTATCTTTTTAAAGGTATGTATGTATCTCAGTCGAACGGTAAGAAAAAAACTGAGTCTATTATCAAGGCAGAAGTTGCTTTTGCTTGGAGCGATAATACTATCAAGAATGACCTATTGTTTACAAACAACGTTCCAAACCCGCTTGGCGGAACCCCAATTGTCGGCGCACACAAAGGTTTTGTTAATTTAATTAATAAATATGCAAATGATTTGAATATTACAAAAGAAAATCTTGAGGGACGTGATGTCATTCCGGGATTGGTTCTCGTTATCTCATTGACACACCCATCACCAAAATTTGACGGTCAAGCCAAAAAAGAAATTACATCAAGTGACGCACTTACTGCTTTATCTTCGATCGTTTTTGTTGATTCTCAAGCGGTTATAGATAGAAATATTGATGGTATTCGTGACGTTGTAACCTTAGCTTTAAAGAGAGCGAACGAGCGAAAAAGACTTCAAGAAGATAACTATGAGCTCAAAGGTAAGGAAGTCAATCGAATGGTTTTAAAGAAACTTTCTGATTGTGATGTTAAAGGTTATGGAAAAAATTCTGAATTTTTTATAGTAGAGGGAGACTCTGCTGGTGGGTCTATAAAAGAACGAAAAGATCCAACTTTTCAGGCAATGTTGCCAATTCGTGGTAAGATTATCAATGTTATCAAGGCTACACCAGAAAAAGTATTTGCTAACAACGAATTTGCAGCTATCTTTAAAGCTCTCGGTTGTGGAATTAATGCTAAATTTGACATTAAAAAGTTAAATTACGATAGAATCATTATTGCTACCGACCAGGACGCAGACGGTGCTGCAATCAGTTGCTTAATTCTTTCACTAATATTGAAATTTACACCGGAACTGATTAAACAAGGACACGTTTATCGGGTTCTTACACCACTTTTTGTTAACAAACTTAATGGTGGTGATGTTCACTACACTTATTCAAATAAAGAACAAGAAGAGTTCCTTTCTAAAACCAAGAACAGAAAAAATGTTGTTAGTACAAGCCGAAATAAGGGTCTTGGTGAATTGTTTGATGAAGAAGTTGACTCTGCCATCTTAAATCCAGCAACAAGAAGACTGATTCAGTTTCAGATGGATGATGATAACATTGAAGAATGTTATGATATCGTTGAAAAAATGATGGGTTCTCGTACAGATGATAGACAAGCTATCTTCTTTGATGAAAAGTTATATCAATAATTTTTTAAAAATAACGTACAATAGAATCAGAGAATAAAATCCAAAAACAAGGAGAAAATTAAGTGCTTTTTATTATTACAGAAAATAAAGATATTTTAAATAAAACCCTACCATTCGTTGATGAACTTTCAATTGTTTATTCAAGAAGTGTTAAGGAATTAACGGATTACAGAATTGTCCAGTCAGAAGATGTAGTTCTTCTTGCTAATGGAGAAACTGTAAATTCAAACGTTAGAAAAAAATTCCCTGAACAAACAACTCTAATTGATCTTGGTAAAAATGGTGGTGTTGAAAATTTAGATCTTGCATACTTATTCATTAAGGTTCTAGGTCGACCTCGTTTGGGTGCTTATTTACACGACCAAAGTAACCTCTTAAATGCCGCTTTTGTTGGTTCTGGGAACAAAGGTGAAGTTCCTTCGGCTTCGGTTGTTAATATTACAGAAAATAAAAATGTAACTATTGAAGAAAACAACAAAAAAGTGAAATCTAAACCTGTTGCAAAAAAAGATCCTGTAAAAAAGGTAGAAAAAGATATTCCGACTAAAAAAGAGCCAGAAATTAAAAAAGAAACTATTGAAGAAGAAGTGGTTATTAAGCCAAAAAGAAAACATCTTGTAGATACTGAATTGGAAGGTGTACAAGAACAACTTCTTTCTGAAGGTATTCCTGGTAAGGCTGTTCGTAAAGTCGAAATCACTTATACTGATGGTGTTGAAACTGGACGTAAAGTTCTTCGTGATACATTTACAGTTGTTAAGGAACCAGTTCCTGCGAAATATATCGTTTCCGAGGAAAAGGATCGTATGACACCACCAAATCAAAAATATTTCGAAAAAGATATGCCTCGCCCAGCAGCTACAAAGAGTGAAAAAAAGGCTACAGTTAAGCAAAACACAAGTAAACCTGTGAAAGCAACAAAAATTGGAACAAATAGACTAGGAGCTTCAATCGCAAAAGAGGAAAAACCTAAAGACATTGCTGAAGAAGCCCCAACTTTTGTGGATGAAACAATCAATTCTTCAGAACAAGAGAAATCTAACGATTTTCCAACATTTGTTGATGTTACTACGCCAGAAAAAACAGATTCAAAACAAGAAGATGAACTTCCAACATTTGTAGATATTGATTCTGAATCAAGCAACAACACAGATTCAAGTGAAGATGATTTCCCAACATTCGAGGATAGTATTCCTTCAATGTTTCGTACCAACTAAAGGAGGTGGTCTTTTTGACAGCTAATGGAAGTAGAGAAGGACTATCAAAAACCCTTCCTTTTTGGTTAATTGAAAAGAATGAACACAGAAAGGAAGATTATTACTTCAAACTATTATTTCAAGATATCGTAACAATGAATTTTTCAATCCCTGGAATTGTTGAAGAGGGTGAAGTTGTAGCTGTTATTGATACAGATGGTGGGCAAGCTATTGTTCCAGAAAAAGAATTTTCTGTTGTGAAGAAATTAAACCATCGTATTCTAGGAAAGGTTTTGTCAGGATACTTAAAAGAAATCATTCCTGTGGAATACGAGGATGGTACAACTGAAAAAATTGCAGTTTTTAGTACAAAAGAGTATGAAAAACGATCCAGAGAAAAGCTTATCGAAGAATTAAAAGAAAAAGATACAGTTGTTGCAGAAGTGATTGGTTTTACGGACTACTCTGTAATTCTTTTTTGGAAAGGTATTCGATTTGAATTATTCAATAAGGACATTGTTGGTAAAGGTAATACTATTAATGTAAATCTCTTAATTCAAACAGGTGATAAATTACCAGTTAGATTAAAGAAAGTTGCCAAAAATGGAAAACTTATTCAAGTTGTAGCTGTTAATAAGCTGAACGATCCTGTTTATACAAAAGAATTTAACGAATCTGAAATTAAAGAAGACGATGAGTTTACAGGTGTAGTTACAGAACGTAACGAACAAGAAATTAAAATCAAAATCGGCAGAAACTCTGGTGAAGATGGTAGAAGTAAATATGAAATTATCGTTAAATCGAAGTTTCCACATCCTGCCATCAAGGATCAAGTTTTCGAAGATCAGATTGTTAGGGTTAAGATTAAAAAAGTATTTAAGAATGAGAAAAAGAATAAGATTATTATCACTGGATATATCGTTTCAGTATTTTCTCACTACATTGATGACGCTATTATTCAATTCCGCTCAGATGTTGAATATGAATTGAATAGACTTCAGGCTTTAGAAAAAGAACAAATTGAGTTAGAAGGGGAGGCATAATTTGGCTATTAAAACATCTGAGATTAATCTTGATTATTTCAAAATCAAAGATAATCTATTTCAAACATTTAAAAATCCAGGATTTTCATTCCGTTCTGTTGCAAACGTGGATATTGCAAGAAAAATGCAAGACGGAAAAATCAGTCGTGACGTTGTTGAGTTGATTAAATTTGTATTTCAGGTTCGATTTGCAACACACGATCAAATTTCTCGTGGAATTGGTAAGGAAGTTTCTGACAAAACAATTGATGAACTCGTTAGATTGAAATATCTTAATGTATTCACACTGGGAGAATTTCAGGAAGAGCACTATTCTGCAAAAGAAAGTGATTTGAAAATTTATGTTCTTGATTTTGCTGGGATTTACGTATTGAACTACGAGGGTGTTGATACTTCTAACTGGAGATACACAGATTACTTCAAATCTTCACGTGTGGTTCGTAATAACTTGGTTCAAGGTGAAGTTGTTATTGCATTTCGTAATCTTAGACAACTTCGTATTCGTGAATACAAAGAAAATCCGGAATTTCGTATCGGTCAGACTGAAGTTGATACAGACTTTAGTTTCTCTTTAGCTCAACCAGACGAGGGAAGTTTACCTCTTAACTTTATTGGATTCATTTCTGAAAATGGATACGAAGATCTTAATTTATCAGATCGTCTACGTAAAGTTAATAGTGTATTCAACGAAACAAAAGCAGGTCTTAAATATTATCCTCTAGGCCAACAAACGCTACCAATCCTGATGGTTATTGCTCAAACATCAACTGATACTGCACACATCAAGCGTACAGCAGAAGTTGTTGGTAGAACAACAGACTATGCAGGAACCCAGTGTATCATCATCGGATACGATGAGTTAGTTGCAAAAGGGTTTGCTGGAAGTCGATTGTTTGTAATTCGAACCAACGAAGATCCTAATTTGGGTATCAAAAACGTTCAAGTTGGAATTGCTGAAAATAAAATTCTTTTATAAGATGAAATAAGGCACTCAAAATGATGAGTGCTTTTTCTTGACTTTTTACAAGTCTATAATATACTAAAATAAGAGAAAAAGTCTAAAAGGAGAGATAAATTGCAAGAATTAAAAGAAAGGGGAAATGACCGGTTTAATATATTAGTTTTACATCCAGATAATTTCAAGTTATTAATTAGTCGTGGTTTTATAAAAGAGATCGGTAATATTACATTTCTTTACGATAAATACACAAATCTTTGGTATTTGGTTAATTCCGATTTCCATTGCGTATCAGTCCCTACTAATGTTAGAAATAATAAGCTCTGGTATGTATTTAGAACAAAGAAAAAAATGTTTGGTGGGCGTAAATATTCACCTAGACCACCTGAGAATGTGATTGAATTATCAGATGATCAGGTGTGGAGTATTGCTCAACAAATTATGCAATCGGATTATACTTTTAAAGATGTTTATGAAGCTCTCAAAGGACAGTTGGGTTTGGGGGAATATACTCTCCCGGATAAGGATGGGGGTAAATGAAAAAAAACGAAGATATAAAAGATAAGAACGTTGTTAACTCCGTTAATCAGAATGATGATGTTAATAATAATACAGAAGAAACATCAACCCTTAAACAGTTAAAGGAAAAAAGTGTTAAATTTCTTAAAACCACAAAGGGGAAGATAGTTTACGGAGTTGGTATAGCGAGTGTTATTTTAGGTGGTATTTTCTTTTATAACCACTATGAAAATACAAAGCCAATTGGTAACGGTGATACTGTTGTAACCAGCCAGGATAATGCAAAAGATAAACGTGGTCGTGATGTAAGAGCGAAGGATGTTCTGGCGGTTCAAGCAGACGGAAGCAAATCTAATGACCGTGGATTTAAGTATCTGTTTGAGTCTCCAATTGCAACAGGAGTCGAGGCTTTTGATCAAAAAAATAAAGACGAGTTTATTGGGTCTTCCAATTTCATCAAAAATATGATAACATTATTGACAACGAAAGATGTGGGTGATGTTAACTCAGCGGCTGCTCTTTATGCGAGAAATGCTTCGAACTATAAATTTACAACTGATGATAATATAATTGCTGTCGGTATTGGTCGTGACGCAACATTATTCTACAACTATCTAAAAGATACTGAAGATACATCCACTTCTGGACGATTGGAGCTAGAGAGACGTTTTGCTGGTAAATTCAAAGGACGTGTTGCGACACCATATTCAGGAATAGCCATCGCAAGCAATCTGTCAACATCTGGTTTGGAAGCGCTAGTTGAGGATGATATTTCAACTGCAATAGTTGGTCAAGCTCAATTTATAGGATCCAAACAATTCAAGAATTACGATGATGTTGTTCAAAATTCAAAAAAAATCAATATCGAAACAACTTATAAAAATGCAACTTTAGACGCTTGGAACTCAATCAAAAATATAAATTCAGTTTACGAAGTTTATTTGAAGGATTTGAGTAACGATCGTGATGTATTGGGAGTTGTAACAGAAGACCAAAATGGTCGATTGTCAATTTACGGGTTGTACTACACTGAAATTTTTGCAGAAGATCAGCGTGTTAGACCAGTTCGTGAAATGCGTAAGGCAGGTATCGACACTGGAAGTGCAACAGAAAAGGATATAAACTGGAATACATTCAGAGAATATGTTAATTAATAACGTTAGGAGATAATGTGAAGAAAGACGGTAAGATTTTAAATCAAGAACATTTGTTTAAAAAAGCAAAGGAAGTAATTTTAGCTATACAAAAAGGCAAAATTACAGCCTATCGAGTTGGTGTTGAAACCGGCGTTAATGTGATGAGCGTCCAGAACGTATCTGAGCGTAGATCCAAGTTAGAAAACTTATCTTTTACTACTGCGCTAGGATTGTTACAATACCACGAGGATCACCCGGAGTTATTTTCTGACGAAAAATAAAGACAAGAGGTGATTCCTGATGTTAAATTTTGCATTTTGGGGTTTATTAGGGGGCACAGTATCGTGCCTCTATTCCTTGTTAAGAGTTCTTTTTGTGACTGGAGACAGGGAATTTTCCCTTTTAGTTAATTTGAATCGAATCATAACCGGTATTTTTATTGGTTTATCAATATTTTTTTTACTTTTATCCAAGTATGAAAGCAAAACAATATTGTATTTTGAGATTTTGGTTTTCTTGGTGATATTTCTATATTTTATTTTGGTATTCATAGAGGATATAAAAATAGAAAAAATTTCAATCAGTAAATATCTGGAAACTATATTTTTAACAATAACGATAGGGGTAAACTAACAGTTTATGAAAAAATAGAAAATTAATAAAATTATTCTTGTTTTTCTATATTAATAAGCAACAATGACAATTAGAAAGCCCTGCACATCCTGCGAAGGGTGTGTATCATTACAAAAGTTAAACCGAGGAAATACCTTAAGGCCTGTTTGCCACAACGTAGGTTGAAAATCCAAGCGTGAGGGTAGCGAAAGCAGAAAGAAGAAACAGGATATTGATACAGCTTAGTAGCTAACACAAAAGTGAACAGTTGTAAAGCTGAAATAAAACCTAATTAGTGTCTAGTAAATAAAATAGTGACTGCTAGAAAACGTTAGTGCTAAGTCAATACGAACAAGGGTAAGTTTCGGTAGGAATGTCCTAAGTCTCAAAAAGAGATACGGATAACCTCCAACGACTATCCCCTGATGGGGGAGTAAAGCCGCAAGCTGATGGCGGAAGAAAAATATTTGGTCTAACTACTCGTAAAAGTTGTGTTAGAGTAGCCAAGATTAACATATAGTCTGCGCACGTTCCGTAATGGAAGTGTCTAGGATTTAACCTAGCTGTTAGGGGTTGCGCCCTAATGGAAACCGTCAAAAGTACGAAAAGCACATTGAAAATTGAATAACACGATAAAACAAGTTGCATTTTATTGAATAATATGGTACAATAGCTTTATCAAGTAATCAAGGAGATAAAACTATGGTAGGAAGACCAAAATCTAAAAAGGGTGTTAAGGTACATACAGCTTTTAAAATCTATCCAGATGATAAAGCGAGAGTACAATTTATGGCAGACAAATTAGATATGAGTTTATCATCATATATTAACAAAGCTGTTTTGGAAAAGGTAGAACGAGATGAGAAGTCAGAAAATTAGACTAAAGCTAACCAAAGAACAAGAAAATCTTGCTTTTTGGTATAGCAAAGTTTCACGTAATTTCTGGAATCTTTTAGTTGATATTAACAAACGAAACAACAAGGGTGAGTTTGATGAGATTTTGAATAAAAACGGAAATAACAGGTATTACTCAAAATTTCACGATAGAGAAGTTTACAGTCTCAATGAGTCTGACTATCGAAACCTTGCTAAGTTTGTTGTTTCTAAAAATTGTGAGGAAGAAAGTGAAAAATGGTCTTGGTATTATCAACCAAATCAATCGTTTATTTACAGTTTTCTTTCCAGGGAATTGGTGAAAATCAGAAGGCTAAATAAAGGAAAGTTGAAATTTAGGATTGTTGATAAGATTCAACCAAATTTCAATGTACGCTGTGATGTTTCTGCAAACGGAAAACGTCCTAGTCGTATTTATCTTAAAGAGAACGGCAAACTCCAGATACCAACTCTTGGAGATGTGGGTTTTGGTTATGTTAGGATGAAGTTTGACTTATCTTGTGAAAAACAAGTTGCTAATATTTCTTTTGATGGGAAATATTGGTACTTGTCTTACACTGAAGATGTTAAAAATCAAGTAACCAATTTACCGGACTATACAGATGGAGTTGGAATTGATTTGGGTATTAAGACACTAGCAACAGTATCTGATGGAACTAAAGTCCCTAATATCAAAACTTTTAGACGTGTCCGTATCCTAAATAAACGCCTGAAACGACTACAACGAAAAGTATCTCGTAAATATCGTATCAATAAATGCAACAAACACAATAAAACAAAGAATATTATTAAGCTAGAAAAACAGATCAAGTTGATACATCGTTCGATAAAGAATATTCGTATCAACCACATTCGTAAAT
>ERZ773074.340-NODE-340-length-20718-cov-45.640565_pt1 | contig 20718 bp, 14 predicted proteins | sample MGYA00580615_ERZ773074 | MGnify/ENA primary metagenome ERZ773074 (study PRJEB29015, sample SAMEA2738126) | human oral metagenome | biome: human oral; feature: human-associated habitat; material: saliva | place: China | collected 2160 ...
ACGGCGAGCCTTCTTTCCGGTGAAAACTTGCACTACTGGCGAGGATATCACCGTGCACGTGCGGCGAACACGAATAGTCTGGAAGTTCAGCTCGCACCGGTGCCGGCTCTTCACCTACGCAGGCGCTTGGCCTCGGCCCCAAAGATCAGTAGCCCAGCGACAACAAACGTCCCGATTGCGCTGGCGAAGGCCACATTCGAGTTGAGCCTGAGCGCCGGAATTCTCATGAGCATCCCGCACACGTAGGGCACGAGCCACACCAGCCACACGCCAATGCCCAGGCGATGGTTACCCACGTGGCGGGGGTTTTGCGATAGACCTCCGTGACCTGCCCGGATCTGGGCGTCCTATCTCCGTGTTCGCGGCGGTACACTACGAGCCCGCAGGTTTGGCAATCCGGTGCCGCCGTTATTGCGCACAAAATGGTTGAAGTAGTTGCTCAATCCCTTTTTGGAAGAAAATTCAATGGGACTTTGGGTCAATAGCGCTACGTGTCTCTTCTTGACCTGTGCTTAAGTTTGTACGGACAGCCAATCGTACGGAGCTTCTTCATGAGATTAAGTAGATAGATACACTGTTTTTCCGACGGTATCTTTCGGCTGGTCATAGATGCTGCCGTATGAACTATGCCCCTGTCTTTGTCCGAGCCTTCTCCCTGACGGATCATCCAGTTGTAAACGTCGTTCCAGAATTCAGCGCCTTCTTGCCAGACAATCTCTTGCGCTTCGATACCGTTCAGTATCTTCTGATCTTGTGCTGCCTCCTGTAGTGTTTCTCTCTCGGCCGCTTTATCCTTTAACTCCGCAACGAAGGCTGGATCCCAATCAACTTTGGTCTTTTTGATGCGCTCCCAGCATCCAGGTTGCTTGGCCCATTCCGAAATGTTTCTGTAGCCGGTATCTGGTGACATAAGCACCACATGAACGCAGTCAGCCGACTGCTCAAGCGCCCGAATAAACGCATCACTGACTTTCTGGGCACTCCAGATTGACGAAAAATCAACCACCTTGCCCATCTTCTGGACGTCATGAGCAATTTTGCCGACGACAAACGAGACATGTTGTGACCTGTATCCACCAGACTCGTACCATTCCCTTGCTGGCACTGTTCTTTGTGCAGCATCAAAAATAATTTTCTTTGCTACAAGACATCTGAAGTAGTACTCGCTGAAAACCTGATCGTCTTCCTCCCATTGAGCAGTGATGTCTTTAGCGAACTCTTCGAAGTTTTTTTGCGCGCCACGATTGACGTAGTAGACCTTGTCCGTCCAGCACATTAAGTACTTCGCAAGATCGGTCTTCGTAAAAGTCTGAGCCTTTGGGTACTCGTCAGCAAACTTTTTCTTCCCGCTTGGAGTCCGATAGGCCAGTTCATCTCTGTATTGACCTCTCACGCGCTCGTAATACCACTTCGAATCAATGAAGCTTCCTTCCTTTGAACGTGTGTAGATACGTCTTGAGAACTCTTCTATTCTGACGTGGTATGGATGGGTGGAGGAGAAATCTGCTGCAGAGACTTTGTTCTGGCTATTTGCACATCGAGCAATTGTGGGCACAAGGTCGATAGCTTCTTCCGGCTTGACAATGCTCAGCTTCATTTGGACGAATACCCGATCCAGCGGGACCTTCCCCATGAATGCAGCATAAATCGATGCCGTTGTCTGTCCACCGTTCACTATCTGGAGGTTGTCTAATACGTTAATGACAGTACCGTCAGGCGTATCTTCTGTCTCGATTCTTTCTGCCGTAGCGGTGATGCCATTGTTAAACGAGAAGAAGTGTTCTGGCTCAGATTCAAGCGTGTTTTTGATTCCCCTATTAACGCTGCTTCTTGCCTGTAGAAACACGCGCACGTTTTGCTCAAGGAGGCGGTTTCCCCATCTGTCGTAAATGAGGGCGAGATCCATGCCCGGAAGTGCTGCAAGAAAAACACGATCCGACGAATCGTCGCCAAATGCTTTTAGGGCGCGCAGGGGCCCGCCAGGCAATGTGCGAAAATCTACGGTGAGTTTCTCGCGTTCCTGCCCGGAGGATATGAGTTTGTATACTCGCGAAAGATCCCAGACGCTGTATGACAAAGGTCTCCCGTCAAATTCCTCAGTAGCCCTACCTTCAACTCTGCTGCTCATCGACCTGTTGGTCATTAAGAAGAGCTTAATTTTCTTCGTTCTCTCCCAATTCGCTTGGATCAAGTCCGCTAATCCATAGCCGGGATCTGTCTCCTCAAGACCATCTTTAAAAGAAGGGAGTAGTGCCTTTTTCAGGAAATTGCTTAGACGCTTGAAGATGCTTGATATCTCGGTATTGGTGATAGTCGTGACTACAGGCTCCATGCACAAATCAACTACGATTAAGCCCAGAGTGCCATGGTTTTCCAATGGGTTTCCGCAATACCCGTCAACGCGAATGCCGCCTGAAGACGGTTTATAGTGCGCGTAAATCGATTCGTCGAACTGGTTCGCGTCACTTAAGATGGGCGAATAGACCTCGAACAGAGCTTCCTCGGTATAGATTTCTTCCGAATCGGCCGTAGTGACGATTTCTTGCAAGAACTCCGTATGAAACTGTTGAAGCAGTTCATCATCAGACATGCTTAGCATCCCATCCTTGCTCTAATGGCAGCCTCATCTAATTCATACTCATCGAGATGTGACAAATCTAAACGATAACTCACCTCGGATATCTCAACTGGGATCGAAGACGGAACAATTTTTGGGAAGCCTACGTCAACGTAGTAATAGCGGAAGCTCTCTTTGACCCATTTTGTGTCAGAATAATCGAATAAATCCGAATAGCCTGCTAATGTCAAAAGGCTGTTGAGGTACGCCAAGGCTTGAGGATCTTGTACGAATGCATCGCGTACGTCTTCAACGATGGAGTCAAGAGATAATCCGTTGATGGGATCTTCGTTGATCCCGATAACACACAGGAATAATTCTTCTTCAGCTGATGTCGTCAGCTGGTTCTCTGAACTAATGATCACAGAATGCTCTTGGGCTCCACGGTTCGACTTCACCTCAAAAAATGTAAGGCCCTTTGTGAAGTCTCTCGAGGATCCTGTGGGGCCTGTCCATGCCTTTGCTGCAGCCAACGGCCCCATCTCGACCAGCAGGATCTCCCTTAAGAAAGCAAGCTCACCGATTAGCCCCTTCTGTTGTTGCTTCGAGAGTTTCTTTTGCGCTGCGCTGAGGAGCCGCTTCCATTCCTCCAAGCGGACCACTAGGCGATGCAAGACGTTGCTTTGCGTTCCCCCGGCTATCGAATCCGCCAAGTCCAAGCAAAGCCTGAAGAAGAGCTCGTGCATGTCGTCATCTCGAAGGACTATCTGAACGCAGGTCTTGTTTTTCCTTGTATGACGTCGAAAAGCTACGTCCAAGACTTTGAACGACGGAAGAGTGATTAGATCGCCTTGATACTCGTTGAAGAAAACAGATATACCGACGGACGAGTCATACAGCTTAATCCATTCAATGGATACGCCGTCAGGGAACTCGACGTCAGAGAACAAGATGGAGTTGACGTCCTGTTTGTTCTGAGGTGCAGGAATACCGCCCCACGGATTCATGGTGCTAATCCTCCTCTTTGTCGACCAAGATGTCATCGTCGTAGCCGTCTTCTCCTATATACATGTTCTCAAGGGCTACCTTGTTAAATACATACTCGACTTCTTTCTCGATGTTTAGAATTGGGAAGCTTATGCTCCACGCGATGACGGGTTTGTGCTCAGCGGCCTGCCAATGTGTGCCATCAAGCTTTCCGTGCTTGTTATCCCCCTTTTGACAAGCCCTTTCGTAAGCTGCTTGGCTTGCGAACTTGACGTCTAGATGGTGAATAACAAGCAGTGGCCGTTTCCTGTACTGCCTGCAAAGGTAGTCAAATGAAGGATGATGAGCTGAGCCCTTTCCTTGTTCGTATTCATCTCTGATGGCTTGGAGCGTGTCGGGATCGAGTCCAGCGCGTTCTGGATGCTTGGTCGAGACTTTATTCCTATTGCCGATAATCAACCTGTATTCGTCAATTTTGACACCGGGGCTACGACGTTCATAACAAAACTCTTGCCCATCGAAGCAAAACGTCTCATCAGTCTGTGCGCCATCCGATGCAGCTAACAAAACATCCCAAGATACAGAACCCTCGTCCCTGCAGTACCCGATATGTGTCAAAACACTATCGGATACTGTGCATTTTGAATCGGCATCATTGTTGACGAATTCCGAAACGAAATCCTCAACTAAATTTGCAGGCACGTCGGAAACCAGCTCTCCGAGATAACCGTCTTCGTCCTCGTAACGGTGGTGCTGATATCCGCCGTCTTCCATAGCTTTCATCAGCCTGTTCGCTGCAGCAAAATTTGCGTCTATAGCATCGTCTGCTCTCAGGAGCGCGAAGGTTTCAACGTATTTTCCATCATATTGAACGTTTCGTTTCAGTTCTCCAGCGCCCATCTTGTTTGGAGCTGTAACCATCAATGTGCTTGGGTGTGCACGAATCTTAAGTCCGAACTCTCTCGGAGTCGCGCCCTTTCGCTGCATCCGGATGAGGTCAACAATCAGGTCGTTTGTAGAATCGGCGATGAACCTGCACCAGCCAGCGGACTCTGCGGTCATCCATATCCTGCAGATGTCTTGGTAGCCTGTCCTGTGGCCAAACCAGCGCGACATCTGCATTAGCGTGTCATACGATCTTGAATTCCTATTGAAATAGGAGACGATCAGACCGTCGAGAGTCAAGCCTCTGCTCAACCTATTCCCGCCGATTGCTATGACGCACTCGTTCCCAGAACCGTACTCAAGGTTGTCCGTTGACTTTCCATGAATGAGTGCGGTTTTGATTCTGGACGCTACACCAAACAAGTTTGAGAAAACTTCGTCCCAAGAGTACTCACATCTACCGTTGTATTCAAGGTCCCATATGTGACGGAACGAGCGGATTTCTTGGGAGTTATCCTCGGCTATCTGGGTGGGCAGTGATCCATAAAGTTTGAATGCTGGAACGACAGTGTCTTCAAGAAAGTAATCTATAAGCCTTCTATACTGTCCCTGTATCGAGATGAACTGGCTAACATTTACAAGCATCGTAACGTTTTGTGGCATGCCTGCCAAGCGCAGATTCCAGATAGATGAGGCCAGCATAAATGTTCTGATTGCATCTTTAAGTGTTTCTGGAAGTGTCTCGACAGGTTTGTCCTTCTTGGTTGGAGGTATGCAGTCATCAATGAATCTGACGTATTTACAGCGACCTACCCCATCTTCAGCCTCATCAATATCGGCGAAAACTTCATCGGCCCCGAAATATGAATCCGAGGGATTGAGTGTATAAATAAAATGCTGCGGGAAAAGGTCCTCTCCGTGCGTCTCATCTTCGGCGTCACGGTCAATGAGTATGTTTGCATAGGGCGTCGCGGTGTAACCAACATACGTCCTACACGGGAAAAGTAGATACAAATCCCTGATCAAACAGTTAATGGTCGAAATCTTGTCTTTTGAATACTGGGTATTGATTGAGGCGTAGTCTGCCTCATCGTCGATCAAGAAGAGCCGATCATTTGGCCCAAAGTTTTGTCGTCTGAACCATGTAATTAGATTCCTTAGCGTACTCGTGTTTTTCTTTATGATGAAAATCCAAGGCTCTCTTACGTTCTTTGCGCTGATGTTCAAGAACGCCTGCATCTTTGCTTTCTTGAAATCATCGTCCCTAGTTGTTCCTGGATTGGGGTGTCTGAAATCGCCAGCGACGCCGTCTCCAACACCAACGTTTTCAATTCGGTAAGCTCTTCGGTCTTTTTCATCTTGGACGAGGCGAAATCCTATGAAGCCTTCTTCAATGCGTTTCTGGGTTTGCTCCCTCAAGTCATTGGTTGTTGAAGCGAGGATCACAAGATAGCTGTATCCAGCATCTGCTGCGCGGCACAGCAACCCTAGATAGTTCGCAGTTTTTCCTGATTGGACATTTCCAATTACGAGTCCCTTTGTTGAATACTGGATGTCTTTTGGGTCGTGAGTGAGTGCAAGTATTTCCCGCGTATCCTTGCCAATAGTGTCGCAGACACTTCTTGACCATTGAAGGTCTTCGTCTAGGTATTTTCGATACTGTTCCCAGTAATGCCACGTAATCTCGCCACTACGCTCAGCGTCGTCAAGCCATGGTTCGTTACCTTCGGATGAAAAAAGATAGTTCCCGTCAGTTTGCTTGACTGCCCGCTTTTCCCAAAACTCCTTTACGAGACTTTCAGCGAATGCATCTTCGTCAATAACCCCGATCAATTCTTTATACTGAGGATATATGGACGTATGAAGGTATAGCTGTAGTTGTGCCCGCACAGCTTCTTTGAGCGCGTCTGCGTCAGGAGGCTCGGTTCCGGGCTTAAATGCGTCCCATATCGCACGGCTTATCACGCCATGCAGGTTGTCGTAGATGTTCATGCGCTAGCTTTCATTGATAGCCAATATTCTAAGAACCTTGTCCCAGCTGTTTGAGAAGATTGGAGTGGATCGCATTTGGTCGATTATCGTCTGCTCTTCAATACCCTGCCCTTTTAGATAGGCAAAGAACTCTCGAACTATCTCAGCATAGCTGATGTCATTGATAACCGGTGTCGCAACGGTTTCAGGGTTGTTTGTCAATTCGACAAAAAGCGAATCAAGCGGAAAGCCTGATTCAATAACATTTAACGCATGTGAGAGCTTGCGGGCTTGGTCTTCATTAAGTAGATCTTGCAACTCTAACAACGTCGGATGGAATCTATTGATTGCATAACGAGTTAGCCCGCTGTCTTTGATGATCTCCCATGTTGGGTAGGAAGCAGACGTGGTCTGCTTTGCGCCCATTCGCTTGTATACGCCTTTTGAGGGAGAAGAGAGCCTGTTAAGTAATCGTCTGATAGTTGCCCTAGCCTCTTCGGGGAGCTGTGCAGAAACTTTCCTGATGTCGATTTTCCAGTCCTCGTCGTTTGTGTTCTCGATATCAATGCGCACTCTGCACAGCTGAGTAACCGCCGTCTTCTGCGCAAGGTTAAACCACGTCCCATGTATGATGAGGCGTTTTGCACGGTACAAGTAGATTCCCTGGTTCCTTTGATAGCCACCTCGTAAACCGTATTTCTCGTACTCTTTTTGGGAGCTGTATTTCTTGCGATGAGGCAATGTGTACGCTTGCATGACAACACCGCCCGGAAGCAGCTCCTCTGGACCCAGTATTGTCGCGCTGTGCCTCTTATTGAAGGGATCGAGAGGTTCAATCTGTCTGCCGTTCAAAGTAATATTTACTTTTGGACAACTAGGTTCACCAGCGAGAAATCTATGAAACACCAATGCAATGTGTTCTTCCGCATCGGATACTAGGCGCTCAAACGATGATGTGACTTTTTTCCTGCTTGAAGATTGCTGGCCAAGCCTGTCAATCTTCTCCCAAAGCACGACGGTGCCTGTGCTCGGGAATATATTGTAGAAGTTAACTTCTTGGAAGTTTGTTTGTTCGATAACACTCCAAGAGTTCGTTTCCACGACATAGTCCAAGTCCCAAGTAAAGGCGTTTGCAACTCCGGATTGGGATGAATAGACTGTCAGTCTCCTGCACTGGGAGAACGAGGCGGTTTTCATCCCAAGACCAAAACGCCCAAGATCTCCTAGAGATCTCTGTTCTCTTGGATCGGTGCTCCCCATGCGCATCGCTGCAATAAGCTGATCGCGTGAGAGTCCGTCACCATCGTCGATAATGGCTACAGCTGGATTGCCCTCGCTTCTAACCTCGATTTGTATGTGTTTTGCACCTGCTGTTATCGAATTATCGATGATGTCCGCGATTGCAGACTCAAAGGAGTACCCGATGTCTCGCATGCTCTCTATTAAAATGCTCGGAATTGGATCCAGTTGCAGCTTGCTCACGATGAACTCCCATTACACAGTTTTGTGAAATTATACTCAAAGATTCGTACAAACTTCCCGTGTGTACGTTTTATATCCAAGCGCATTTTTAACTCTTATGGCAGCAAACTAGCTCTGCCGTGTGTTAAAGCGCTGCATAGAGCTTGGGGTCGTCGCCAGTGTGATGGGTGAACCTCCTACAGCTGGGGCAAATGAGCAGGATGGTGAATCACGCATGCATGCGTACTTCGTGCTTGCCCTGGAGTGCGGTGATGCGGACCGTTATCGGCGAGGCGTGGTGAGTATAAGGAGTGGCCTGATTCGCCGACCGGTAGATTAGAGGACCGTGTCTGAGTCTGCGAGTGGCTGGTAGATCTTGAGGTGGAGATTGTTGTCTTTGGGGAGCTGGTGCCTTGGCAATGTCAGTGGATTCCAACTTGTCTAGCAAAGAGTGCGCAGCACTGAATCTTTGAGATCCAACGCGAAAGCTATAGAAAAGGAAGACTGCTGTTAATCATACTTCAAAATGAAGAAAGAGAGCCTGATTATTGTGGTCGGTATTGTCTGGTTATTAGCGGGTGTTAACGTTACCGTTATTGGTGTGCGTGCGCTTTACGGAGCATGATGCTAGCGAAAAGGAATGAACGATCCTACGGCGTGCAGCTTCAATGTCCGCGCATATTCCATCGGACAAAGAGTCATTGGCGCTAGTCAAGATGCTCGAGCGTCTAGGAATGAATGGCTGTCCCTATAAGCTGTAACTATTAGTGCTGCGTGTTAGCGGGTAGGCCATCGCAAAAGCCTACAGCCTCAATCCCCAAGGATCTGGCCACGATTTTCCCGATCTGCTGCGCAAGAAGAGGAGGGACAGCGTTGCCCACCTGCGTGTATTGTGACGTGCGATTTCCCTCGAAAAGATAATCGTCAGGGAAAGTTTGCAATCGCGCCGCCTCGCGTACCGTTAGGCTTCTGCATTGGGCGGGATCTGGATGGATGTAGTAGTGCCCATCTTTAGAAATATGCGAAGTGATTGTAGTAGATGGCCTATCCCATACCTGGGTGCGGAAGCGATCAGCGAACTTGATTTCATCGCCCTCCTTCGCTTCGAGGATGTTGCGATGGTTAGGATAGAGTGCTCTGGGGAAATCGCGGATCTTGGCGGGTGACCCATGTTTCTCAGCGTATGCGGCACAGAAAAGATATCGGTCGAGGTCTGACGCGAGATGCGCACGGGACTCGTGGTTGGTGAGGATATGACTTGACCCTAAACGTCCTCTGTACCAGTCCTCGTACTTCGACTTTTCTCCGGTGATTCGTGAACAAGAGAGTGACTCGATAGGCATCCGGTAACTTACGCGCCTAAGAATATCCTCGAGCTCTTTTCCCTCAGCGGTTTTCATAAGGCGCCGAATTGCAGCGTTAATATAGGCATTCCAGTCTAAGTCTCGCCATCCTTTGTTTGTAGTTGAGAAGGCGCTGCGGATAGGGGGAATGCCGGTGAGGGCTTCTCGTAAAGTGGTTTGCTTCGCTTCATGAAGAACGGCGGAGCTGATATGGCTTCCTTTTTTAACCCCGAGCAAAATTACACGATGGCGTGTTTGTGGGATTCCAAAACGTTCAGATTCGACGATGTAGTCACGCGGATTTCTAGCGTCTTCTTTCACCAGTGAGCGGATTTCATATCCAGCCGATTTCATATCAGCGCAGATTCGCTCGAAGATGCCCTCTCCTTTTCGCTGAGCAGACAAAAGTCCTTTGACATTTTCCATAACGAATAGCGTCGGTTTAAGCTCTTCAATGAAAGCCAGATAACACTTATACAGCGTCTGTTTAGGGTCATCTTCAAATTTTTCATCGTGTGTTCTACGGGCGCGTCCAACTAACGAGTATGCCTGACAAGGTGGGCCGCCGATTAGAACCCAGTTATCGGACTCCCTAATACCGTATTTTCTTAACCTCTCGCGTCCCAGCTCAACGAGAGTATTGTCATCCGCTTTAAGCGTCGCACACAGGGATTCTTCTTCTGCTGCCGCCCATTCGTCGGGGAAACGGTCAACAAGAACATTTAGCGTGTGTGAATCACGGGTCTCCATGTACTGCAGATATTCGACAGGGATAGCGTCGTTGTTTACTCGCAGAATCTTTCGGAAAAAAGAACGAAGTCGCAATGTTTTGTGGGCCATTTCGTCCTTTTCGATGGACATTATTGTTTGGAAGATAGGATTTCCGGATCTGTCTCTTAGCGAAGAAAACCCTTCCCCTAGCCCTCCAGGACCGGCAAAGAGATCGATTACAGGGATCATGCTCGGTCTTCCTCCCTAGAGCGTTTTGTAAGTAGTGACGGGATGAAACACAAAGAAGTCCGAATCTGCGGTGAGGACGAGCATGGTAAAAATACTAGACTAGAGGTTTCGCTCTTAGGCTGTTATTCCCTAAGATTCTTTGAACTGTGATCTGTTCGATGTATGCTTTGTTTGGTTGATCTTGGAATCAACGTGCACTGTTTGAATGCAGACGTATTACTTTGATATCAGCCCCAAACACCTCCGCCGCATGCTCCCAATTCACGCGATCAGCCCCGCGCCACCAGTTCAAGGGATACGACAGGCTCTGCCTGAGATCACCGGTATCGCGCTCGAGTGGGGGAGTGAATGAATGCAGGAAACTGGGGTGCCTTGGCGCATCTAAAATCCCGCAGATTCCCAGAGTCTCAACGATCCCAATGGCCTCGGCCTGGGTGCAGGGAAATAACTTCGCGGTGCGGATAGCGGTCGCCAAGGCTGTGCCACTGGCCTCGTCCTCCATGGAATCAGCCAGCTCCAAGATCGACCGCACAATCTCCACATCAACATCACTCGCAGCCCGCCGCTCCATTGACGCGAACTGCTCTAAGAAAAAGATGGGTTTCCCGATCGTTCCCCAAATGCCGCCGCCCCTGTGTTTCACCCAGTTAAAGAAAGTGCCCGTCAGCTTTTCCGGAACCTCCTGAGTTTGGCCTCGATCAAAAGAAAACCAACTGCGCGCATACACGAAGGACGCCAAAATATAGTGGTAATCCACATCGCGCGACGACAAACTATATAAAAACGCCTGCGCCGCATCCTCTAAAGACACAGCATCGAAACAGCGCGTCAGGACATCAAGCGCCTGGTCATGAGTAATCGGCTGATCCTCAACAATGACGCCCATCTTCTGGGCATAAGCAAGGTCCTCAGCGCTCACCGAATGCTTCTTCTGATCGTCCATCAAACGATTCAGAATCTGAACAGCTTTCTTATCCATGCTTGCCCGCCCTTCGAAGTACCTGCAACGGCGGAAACCGTATAGCTCAGAAGTGTCTACAGCCCCAAAACCTCAGAACCCCAGCAGCCCTCGATAAATCGCCGCATCCTCATCCGAGAACACATCAAACACAACGACCATGGGCGACTGGGTCGCAGTGAGCCACTGATTGACCACATCCACAGCGACCTCGGCAGCGGCCTGCTTCGGGTAGCCAAAAACGCCCGTCGAAATACAGCAGAATGCAAGTGAACCCATACCACTTTCCTGCGCCAAATCCAGGCAATTCAAATACGAGCTCATTAGCTCGAAACGATGCATGTCAGCATCCTCGTCGGCGGGCACAATAGGCCCGACCGTGTGAATCACGCGCTGCGAAGGCAAGTTATACGCCCCCGTAATCTTCGCCCTACCCGTCGGCTCCTCATGGCCCTGCTCCTCCATGAGCTGGGCGCACTCCAAACGCAACTGGACGCCCGCAAACGTATGAATCGCATTATCAATACAGGCATGCCCAGGCTCCCAGCACCCCAGCATCTGCGAGTTCGCCGCGTTCACAATCGCATCCGCCGCAAGCCTCGTTATGTCACCGCGCCACAGGCGAATGTTCGGGTGCAAGGGCGCGACCTCGGCCTCGTCAATGGAAACAACACCATCCCCGGCAATTAACTCACTGAGCAACTGATCCTGCAAAGCCAGCCACTGCGGCGAGGCGGGCATGGGCGGGCGCGTATTGACCAATGCGCGGAACTGCTCCCACATCTCATCGACGCCTGTCGGTGCGGGCACTTGGATACCGCGCTCCTCGCACAGTCCCGCAATCAGCGGGGTTAACAGCTCAAGCATCCGGCTGGGCCACATGATTGTCCTTTCCTAAAGACATGGGTTGGCAACAGTGTAGTTCTACCGCGCTGAAAGGCTAACGCTGTTTCAGCAGCATGTACATGAACCCGGATAGCGCATGGATTTCTACACCCTCGATTACATCGTCTCGCATCAGAGTTTGGATTCGACGCGTCGCGTTGCGGCCGTGATTTTCATGCTCGTTGTTGCTCTGGTTTTCAGCATTCTCTACCTGCGTAACAGGGCGCAGACCCGGTGGCGTGACGCGGGCATTGGGCTCCTTGTACTGTCCCTGATCCTGTTGGGTGTTCAGGCCGAGCAATACACTCGAGTGAGCCACCAGCTTTCCCAGTCGCAGCTGCTTGTGCACTTCGTCGAAGGCGTCGCCACTGACCAAGGCGTCGACTCAAGCGCGGTGCTGGTGAACTCGACCTCCCTGCAAAACGGAATGATCGTGCGTTTCAAGGACGAGGACTACCTGGTCCATCTCAACGACGACAACAACTCTTACACGCTTGAGCGGACGCACATCATCAATCACGACGTCTACGTGAACGGGGCGCACTGACATGGATTTCTAGACTCTGACAGCCATCAAGTTCGCGCTGGGCATTCTCATGATGATCTTCCAGATCAACATTCTGGGAAAGCGCGACTTCTCGGTGAATACCCCGCTCAATCAGGTGCAAAACTACGTGCTGGGCGGCATTATCGGCGGCGTTATCTACAACTCGTCGATCACCGTTTTGCAGTTCCTCCTCATCATTTTGATCTGGTCGCTGGTCGTCATTGTCACGAAGATCCTGATCGACACATCAAAGAGCTTCAAGAACCTGACCGCCTCCCAGCCCGAGCTCATCGTTCGCGATGGGCAGGTTGATATCGCATGCTGTGCGAAGGTTGGTCTGACGGCGCAGGGGCTTAGCCGGAGTATGCGCGAGCAGAAGGTGACCAGTCTTGAAGACGTCGAGGCCGCAGTCATGGAGACGAATGGCTCCCTGACCATCCGCGTGCGCAATTCCGACAACAAACGCGCGCTCTTGCCGCTGGTGAGCGATGGGCATTTGGTTGCCGATGGGCTGACACTTGCCGGCAAGGACAAGGCATGGGTCAAGGAGCAGCTCGCGGAGCAGGGCTACTCCTCGGTCAAGCAGATCTTCCTCGCCCAGCTGGTCCACGAGAAGCTCGAAGTGATCCCCTTCCCGACCTACCCGCGCAAGAAGCGCTGAGCGTGTGGGGGCCTCAACATCCTTGCGCATGCGTGACTGTTACGCAGTTGGAGTTTCTGACAGCAGAGGGAGACTACTGGTGACCCTGTTGCCAGACGAAGTCATATTCACAACCGCCTTGGATGGAGAGCATGTAATGAATGTGATGTTTTGGCCAGATAGACTGACACCAGTTTGCTTTTGCTGACCAGAGGAGTTTGCCGGAGCTTTACCTTATAAAAATAGATGGGCTTGCTACGAGAAAAGCGACAGCTGCATAGTTGTCATTAAAGATGAAACGAAGGCTATCCCGTTACTTTCAATTGGTTATATGCCGGGAGATCGTGCTAAAAACAATTAGCGACAGTGCTGTCGTTTGAGAAGATAATGATGTCAATCGCGCCGCTGATTGAAAGCGTGCTAGGAGTTAATGATGGTTGAGTCGGCTTCAGATATGTGGTTGTGTGATGAGGTTATTAAGTATGCTCAGGATGATGAGCATCGTTATGCAGTTGCTATTGAGGGTGTCTGGGGATCTGGGAAGACTCGCTTTGTAAATTCTGTTCTTGCTCCCGCGTTGAAAAAAGCTAAGAAGCGTTTGGTTCGCATTTCGTTGTTCGGTATCAAAAATGCGGATGAGCTGTATAAAAAAATTGGCGCTGCTTTATTGCGCATTGAGGGAGAGGATGAAGATGAAGGGAAGATACAACAAGTTGCTCGAAAGGTAGCTAAAAATCTGCCGAATCTAACTGAGGCGGCTCTGTCGGCGATTGGTATCTCGGTGCAACTTGATGTTGGGATGAAGTTTGCAGTGGATATGCTCGCATCCGAGAAACATGTCATTGTGTTTGATGATGTTGAAAGACGCTCCAAAGATGCCGACGATCTATCGCTATCCGGTGCGGTTAATGAACTTGTTGAGGGGCGGGGGATAAAAGCCGTTTTCGTAATCGGTGAGAAGATGGAGGAAGGTGAGGAGTCTAAACGTTTTGACCGCGCTGTGCGCGAAAAGCTTGTGTGGAAGGCGTTTAGGTATGAGCAGAATATTGACGCACTAGTTAGGTCCTTATTTGAAGATATCGTCCCTCCGATTCCTGAAATTGATATTGTCAAGTGCGTACGTGAAGCGGCGATGAGAATCCAATGCGCAAATGCGAGAGCAATGCTTAAGGCAAAAGTGTTTATTTGTGATCTACTTAAGGTTGAAGCGCTTCGTGATCGCGCGATTTATGGCGAGAGCCTCCGTTCTGCGTTGACCGACATTGCGGAGTTTGCACTGCTGACATGCGAAGGAAGAGCTCCTAAAAAGCCGGAAGCATCCCAAGATAAAGAGAGTAACAAGTTCTCTGATCGCCGGTGGCGTGCTGAGCAGGAGTATTTACGGTATTCGGATTTTCCATGTATTGAGCTATATTTTCGTTTGCAAAATAGTGACGTAAAACTTGATATAGATGGTGATTTGCGTTCGTATATTGCCAAAAGATATCCAGATTCAGAAGGCGCGTATGTGATTAATGAGGCTAACTCGGCGCTGTGGAATATATCTATACTATCCGATGGAGAGCTTTTGCCGTTGGTTTCGCGCTTGTCGTCAGTAATTAAGAAGCGTGCATTTTCTCCGTCTCTCCTTCGTAGCGTGGTGATTGCAAATATGCGATTTCTTGAATTGGGTTTCGAAAATGCAGTATCGGAAGAAGACCTAGTTGGCTGCTGTAAAGAAGTTCTAAGAAATGATCATTGGGGAGCGTTTGAGTTTAGTCGATATCGCGGAGCAGAGATTTCTGTCGGATTGCGGATCGCTGAAATTCTTAATAATTTGAGTAGTTATGCATTCGAAGTCTATTCTCAGGAATTAAGCTCTCGAACCAAAGATTGTGTGTTAAACCAAGGTCCTGCCGTCGAGATCTTGGAAATTCTAGAGAGGTCGTCAATTATCGGTGTTCGTGGTTTTCTTTCCATTAATCCAGATGACGTTGCATGGGCGTTTTTAAACTTGGATCCTGAGGGACAGGAGGAACTTCGGCTCATTGTTAAAAAAGCCTGTTTGGATTTTGGAGTCTGCGACGAGGAAAAAGGCAAGTGTACTCAATGGTTCTCTGCACTTAGGCAATCTTTGAGTGAACGTGAAGATGGTGACCGTTTAACCCGAATGAGGAAAGGCTGGTTCATCCAAGATATTGGCGAAGAATTGGAGCGTTACGAGAGAACCAAGTAACTAGGAATGTACCTTCTGAGCGATAGTCGTTGGTGATTGTTCGAACTGCTTCGGCTTCAATATCTATTGTTCGCGGAATCGGTCCTTTGTATCGTCTGTCTTCGGTTGTCGTGATTGGGGATCTGTGGGTGTCTCATACTCGATAGGTGCAGTCATGTACTGCGTGGTACTGCTCCTTGAACATCGGCATGGTACTTGTTGTGGACCTTGTTACTTGGGATCGTGGAACAGGGCTATTCCTCGGTCAAGCAGATCTTCCTTGCTCAGCTGGTCCACGAGAATCTCGAAGTGATCCCCTTCCCGACCTACCGGCGCAAGAAGCGCTGAGCGTCTGGGGCCTCGTCGATGGACGAGGCCCTCTTTCATTTGCGGGTTGGGTGCCCTTAAGCGCCACCCGATTACCGCCAGTGGCGGTATAAATTGGCGGTAATCAATCTGCAGTGGGGTAAGTAAGCTCCTTGCAGACTTGCTCGCGCGTGTCAGTCGTGCACTGCTATTGCTAGATTGAGTGTGAAATTGGCGCTTATTCCTAGGCAGACAAGGAGTCCGACAATGAGGTATGCCGAGACGGTGATGTTGAAGGGCGGGGTGGAACTCCTGGTGAGGAACGCCGTCGCCTCGGACGCCCGTGCGCTGCGCGAGACCACGCAACGCACGCATGCGGAAACTGACTATCTGCTGTCCTATTCGGACGAGCAGAGCGCCGACGATGAACAAGAGGCCCGCTCCCTGGAAGAAACAGAACGCAGTGGCAATGAGGTTGAACTCGTTGCCGTGATCGACGGGCGCATCGTTGGAAGTGCAGGAGTGTCAGCAGTGCGCAGTAGGCGCAAGGTTGCCCACCGGGCGCGTTTTGGGATCAGCATCCTCAAGGAGTACTGGGGGATGGGGATCGGCCGGGCGCTGATCGAAGCGAGCATTGACTGTGCTCAGCAGGCGGGTTACACCCAGCTTGAACTCGAAGTGGTGGCGGACAATGAACGGGCGGTGTCCCTTTACCGTCGCGCAGGGTTCGAGGAATATGGGCGCAACCCCCGGGGCTACCGGTCCGCGTCTGCGGGCTACCAAGAACTCGTGTACATGAGGCTGGAACTGTAGCGCTACGAGGGCGGCGCCAACCTTCCGGGATGTCAATGTCCGATCAGGTAACGATGGAGTGCAGGAATCGTAAGCATTACTCGATTGAATGTTCTTGAGGCGAGGTAAAACAAAGCTGGCCGGCTAATTCTTCTAAAAAGAAGCTCAAGAATGAGTGGGAATTTTGACAAAATCTCTAATTTTGAGAGTAGAATCCTAGTCTGTTGGCAATAATGCAGCGATCTCTCAGGATAAAAGCAGGAATAAAGTTGTTCTAGGTCGCACGCTATTCGTTGGTGAATAGAGGGGCGGTCGCGCTTTCCTGAAATGAGGGCTGGTTATTTGTTGTCTGCGTTTTTATTGGAGAAGTTCATAGTTGAACGATGAGACTCAAGGAAGAGTGTCAATGGTCCCTCAGAGTGATTCTGAAGAAGCAACAAACAAAGAAACAGTGAAGCCTCTGACGCGGCGGCTGGTTTATATCGCGATCGCCGTCCTCGTTGTAATCGTGTTTTCTTGCTACCTGTTTATCGTTGCGCCTCATAATCGAGCAATGCGTGAGTTTCAGGATGCTGCTTCTGTTGTCCAACAGAAGAATGCTGAACTGCAGGAGAAGATTGAAGCAGGCCAGCAGGCATTGGATACAGGAGAAACGCCCTTTGATATTGCGACAAAAGATAGTCTTACTGTTCTGATTGCGAACTCGAAACAAGAGTTGCGCCAAATTCCTAATGATTTGCCATATATGGCAAGCGAAATCGACAAGAAGACAGAAGAACTTCGACAGCCACTTGACTTCGCTCAGGATATTCAAAAACTTCAGGAAGCAAAAGAGGGATTTGAGAAGAGCGTTCGCCAACTGAAACAAGTTACTGCACCGACTCAAGACTTCGTCGTATCGCGTCTAGGTCAAGTTGCCGACGTCTCGGATCTTGCGCCAGTGACTGAAGAGAATGATCCTAATCATCATCTCAATAAACCTCGTGGTTATACCGCTGCTATTTTCTTTAGCTACAGCAAGGTCAAGGATCAGTATGGTCAGTATGCGGGGAAAAACTCAATCGAAAAAGGTACGGCTGGTGGTGGCTGTATTGAAGTGTTTGCAAATGCTGAAGACGCGAATGCGCGAAACGATTATCTGTCCTCGTTTGATGGCAACGGATTATTCGATTCTGGTTCGCATGAAGTCGTTGGTACAGTACTGATTCGAACTTCGCATGATCTGACGGCAACTCAGCAAAAAGAGCTGACTGCAGAGATTAAATCAGCGCTAACCGCGGTCCAATAAGATCGCGGAATGGCCCATCGGTAATTGGCCGGATCTGATCTCTAAGAGAATGGATCCGGCCAATTGGTGCATTGTCTAATGGAGAGCAATCGTGGGAGCGATCGGTAGTGTGACTGCTGTTATCGAAACCCAAATTAAGAAGCGATGAGGATAGCGGCTTAGTTTCTGCAAATGCTTGTTTAAAAGGACTTTGCTGCCGGTAGTCTTCCACCTCAAGCGTACCCTTGACACGTGAAGGTTCTCGTCGTCCCCATGTTGGCCCGCTCGCAGATGGGCGGACCCTGGTCGCGTGCGCAACAGATCGCCCGCGCATTCCTCAGTCGTGGTCACGAGGTCACGCTTGCGTGGGGAGACGACGGCAACTGTGCCAATCCCGTTGCTCCGACATTTGAAATTCCCGTTCCTTCGCCCCTTGGTCTTCCCGAGGCCATTGCCCGTCACACCTTTCCGCTGGCGTCGCGCTTGGGGCTGATGGGTCGCAAGCCCGTGCACAGCTTCGAGGAGGTCCTCCGGCTGACCGGTGCTCTCGACGAGTGCTACACGCGCGCCGCCATCGAGGTCCTCCGCACCCACATGCGAGCCGCGCGCCCCGACGTCGTCTACTCGGAGTTCAACCTCGCCGCTATCATCGCCGCCCGCGCCGAGGGTATCCCGTGCGTGGGCAGCGGCTCGCAGCCGACGACTGCCTCATACGCTTCCAACCCGCGCAAATCCGCGGGAATTCGACGCCTGCTGCGCGAGATGGGCATGCCCGCCCCGGCCTCGTCCCTGACGATCCTCGAGGGGATGAAACGCCGCTTCATCCCGAGCTGCCCGACCCTGGAACCGCGGGTGGGCGAGCGGGCTGTCTACTGCGGTTTTCTTGGCGAGGTGCCGACGGTGGATAGTCACAGCACCGATCGCGATTGCGCGGTGGTATACCTCGGCTCAGGCAGCGTCCCCGCGGGAGTTGCCGTGCGAGTTGGCCGGCAGATCTCGAGCGCGCTTGGCTGCGATGTGTACGTCGCAGGTGTACCCGAAGCGGTCTACGCCGCAGCTGGCCACAAAGTGCACTGCGCGCCTCGCTTAAACTTCGCCGAGCTCCTCCCTCGCGCCCGCGTCATGGTCCACCATGGCGGGCAAAACTCAATGATGGACGCGCTGGCTTACCAGGTGCCACAAGTTGTCGTACCCGGTCGGGTTTTCGAGCGCCAATTCAACGCCGATGCCGTCGAGCGTACGCGCTGCGGCCTGAGCGTGCGCGCACCCAAGCCCGCTCTTATTGCCGAGGCCGCGCTGCGCCTCGTCGATGAAACTTCCCTGAGTGGTGGGCTTGCGAGGCTGCGCGAGGAACTGTCGGCATTGGGTGGAACTGAACGGATTGTCAGTGAGGTCGAGGAGACTCTCTACTTGTAGGATCTGCCCCGGTGGCCGATGCCAGAGCCTAGTGGGCCTGAGCAGGAGACTTCTTACTTGAACTGCGCTATTCCCCAGACTCATTGGCACCGTTTGGAGGCATTGACACCAGTCGGAACTTTGGGTGAGCGGTTTTTGGGGTATGCGATGTCTCCAAGTGGTGTCAATCGCGCCTAATAGTGTCGATCCGACCTAGCGGTGTCGATCCCACCCAAAGCAGTGATCCGAGATAGCAGTGATCTCTCCTAAGAGTGTCAATCCCACATGGTAACGCCGGGTGAGTAGCCCCGGCCAGGCCGCCTAAACCGACGCTGCGACAGGATTCGCTCCCGCCGGCGCTCTCAGCTCCACCCGCGCAGGATGGCCTCGAGGCCTCGCTCGAACTGGCTGGCGAAATCGTAGTGGTCCTCAAGGAGATCCTGGATGAGTGGACGCAGTGCCTGTGCGTCCTCCGGGCTCAATGCGGCGCTTGCGGCCTGCAAGTCGACGGGCTGCTCAGGGGTGTCGCCCACGGGTGGGACGACTTCGGCGGCAACGAATGCCGTTGTATAAATCGATACAGCGTTGACCAATCCGAGCATATCCGCGTTCGGAGTAAAACCTCGCCGGGCAAGTGCCACGAAAACGCGTGCCAGCTGCGAAAGTTGCTCGGGAGTCGACATCGGGTGCGTGAGCAGCAACATGACCGTGCCCGGGTGCGCGCGAAGCGTAGCGGCCAGACAGTACGCGTACTCGCGCATGTAGGCCAGCAGTGGCGAGGCCGAGGCGACCTGGGGTGCTCCCGGCGCGGCGGGCCTAGCCTCGGCAGAAGCTGTGGCCTTGGAGCCCTCTGGCGTGTCCACTTTTCCGCCCTTAACGCGAGCCAAAAATGAGTCGAAAGTCAAACGCCAAACCTGCTCAGCAATGCCCTCCAGGAGCGCCGCCTTGTCTGGGAAATGGCGATAAAACGCGGCTTGGGACACCCCTAGGCGCTTTCCCAAGGGCCGTAGAGAGAGCGCGGAGAGTCCCTCCTCATCAACCAATTCGAGCGCAGCAGACAAGATCACGTCTCGCGATAGCGCGCGCTGCTTCGATTGAGGCATGGACTCTCCGCTCCGGTGTTTACTCCTTGTGATAACGAAACTTTATCAGTGCAAGCGCGGCGAACGCGGCGAAGAATCCCAACAATGCGCCGATTTGTGGGGCGATATCAGTGAAACCAAGTCCGTCCAAGCTGACCTTGTTGATTGCTGAGTTCGCCCAGTAGGCGGGGGAGAGGCGTGCGGCGTGCTGCGCCCAGTCAGGGAAGGAAGAAACGGTGCAGAATGCTCCGCCGATTCCTGCGGCAAGCATGCCCACGATGTTCGACATGGATAGAGCGGCATCGCGACTATGTGACCACAAGGCGATTGCAACACCCAGAGCCGATAGGACCGCCGAAAAACTCAGCAGAACCACCATCAGCGCAACAAGAGAGCCCTTCGGACGATATCCGAAAATCGCAGCGCCGAGCAGGAGAACGACCGTAATCTGAACGCTCTGCATGATGTATGCAACCAGAGCCTTACCG
>ERZ773074.343-NODE-343-length-20569-cov-25.365165_pt1 | contig 20569 bp, 13 predicted proteins | sample MGYA00580615_ERZ773074 | MGnify/ENA primary metagenome ERZ773074 (study PRJEB29015, sample SAMEA2738126) | human oral metagenome | biome: human oral; feature: human-associated habitat; material: saliva | place: China | collected 2160 ...
ACTATCCGATGTTGAGAAGTCACAAATGGTATCTTGTTGTCGCACAAAATCGCTCCTTAGTTTACAGCCAAACACTTCAATGTTATAAAGCGGCTAAGGGTATTCCTATCTACCTTGCAAATCTTTGCTATCTTTCGATGAGATATACCGTTTTTTAAGAGTTCTGATATAAGAATCTCTTTGCCTGATAATTTATACTTATCTGGCGAACTTTTTCTACCTTTCGGACGTCCGAGGACCACTCCTTCTGCTCGTTTTCGTGCCAATGCCTCCTTTGTGCGCTGGCTAATAAGATTACGTTCAATCTCTGCCGATAAGCCGAAAGCAAAGGCAAGCACCTTACTCTGGATATCATCACCTAAACGATAGTTGTCCTTAATTGTCCACACACGACACTCCTTACTCATACAAATGTTCAGAATTTCCATAATCATAAAAAGGTTACGACCCAGGCGGGACAATTCACTGCAAATGATAATATCGTCCTTTCTTACTTTTTTAAGTAATCTGCCAAGTTCTCGCTTGCTATAGTTTTTTGTGCCACTGATAGTTTCCTCTATCCAATCGTCAATTGAAAGATTTTGATGTTTACAAAAGTTACTAATCTCGAAGCGTTGATTCTCTACTGTTTGCTTATCGCTGCTAACTCTGATGTATCCGTAAATCATATTTATTTATTGGTTTGTTATTCTTTAACTACAAACGGATATTTGAGATAATTGGCATAAAATCTTTCGTAAAGATAGTTCTCTACAATGTTCGTAGTCTTTTAATATGGTTGAAGAGTAATCGAGTTACAAAGATTGGCAAGAGGACGATAAGAAAATGAAAAATGTTAGGAAGCAATACAATAGTAATAAGAACTATACATATTATCGTCTAATAGGGTAGGGTTACTCACTCCTTACAGTCTTAAATCAACTATAGATTGCTGTTACTCCGCCAAAAGGCGTTAACCCTGTTACTTTGTCTTCTCGTACCCTGTCTACAAGCTGTTCACCTTGTTACCCTGTCTCTTCCCGTACCCTGTCTACAATCCGTTCACTTTGTTACCCTGTCTCTTCCCGTACCCTGTCTACAAGCTGTTCACGTTGTTACTCTGTCTCTTCCCGTACCCTGTCTACAAGCTGTTCACGTTGTTACTCTGTCTCTTCTCGTACCCTGTCTACAATCCGTTCGCTTTGTTACCCTGTCTCTTCCCGTACCCTGTCTAAAATCTGTTCACTTTGTTACCCTGTCTCTTGTCTACCCTGTCCTCGGTTAATACCGTCTTAACGATGCTATTCAGTCAAAACAAAGTTTCCTGTCATTCCTGTCAGCCTTGGTCTCCACTTAACTTGTTAGTACACAGAGAGGTTACACGAAATGTTAAAAGTGACAGCAAATGAAAATTAAACTTTTTCTTGTTGTTTGTTTAGTTTACGAGTTAACAAGTTAACAAGTTCACGAGTTATTTGTTGCGACAATGGTTCGTGTAATTTGCGTAATTCGTAGTCTTTAATTATAAAGTTCAAAGGTAAATTAGCAAGCCAAAAGGGCGTTAATTCGAATGGAATTAGTGCCCTTTTGATTTTTAGGTTATGAAATTATCCAACAAAAGTTTACGGACCAGTCCGCCTTATTGAACCTTTGTGAGTTCATAAACCAGATATCTTCCTGTGAGTGGAATTCTTGTGGTTTGAAAGGTATCATAATATGGTATTACGTATGCATTGTAAGGAAGAAGATAAATTTTGAACTTACTTGTTTTTACATTATAATATCCGTAGCCGTTAAAATAAGTTGTAAGTATCCTATTTTTCTTTGTTTTGTGACCTCGGTCTATAAAGGCAACTATCCCTCGTGATACTTCAAACCGATATACGCAACTGTCTTGTTGGTTGCGACTGCTGAAACGAATTCCCTCAAGTCCTAAATAATTCTTTTCGTCTCGTTTAGTAAATATCCCTGGTAGTGTATCGTTTGTCCCAGTTTTGTCAATATTGTGTAACCGCTCATACGTGTCGCGTGGCAATGTTAAAAAGCTATACATAATTCTGTGGTCATCGTATATGATTAGAGAGTCGAGGTCAAGCCTTGAATTGGAATAATAATTTTTCTTGGTTGAAGGGTCGTAAACATGCACATTACCTTTATACGTACCGGGTATAGAATTCTGTATTTTAACTGCTTCTTCTCTACTGATAGGTGCTAAATTAGAGGTGTTGTCCGTCGTAGCGTCATCGTCTTTCGTACATGAAACGGCAAAGCTGCCTACTAACAGTAGGAAAAGAGCGACGAGTAGGTTGTATTGATTCTTGTTATTCATAATCTATTCTTTAATCATAGTTTATTCTTTTCGTAAAAGGAAAATTAGTTTATCCTATGCTGTCTTCTTTAATTTACATATAAAATAAACGTCGTTGAATTCGGCTTTTATTTTATTGTTTATAACCATACCGTCATGAAACAAGGCACCCACAGGCTTTATGTAAACCGTTAATTCTTTCGTTGTATTGTTGATAGTTCCACAGATATAAAAAAACAATTCAGTCAAGTCATAACGATCCTGCTGGAAATATAATGAATGTGAGAATAACTTATATGGGTTATACAATTGGAATGCCACTTCTGAAGGATTCTTCTTGTTTCTTCCTATGAGTCTTGTGGGATCATCACGTAGCTTGTCTTTCTTCCACCAAGTTTTATTTTTGATTATTTTGTATAGTATGTCATAAGCATATTGGTCCTTCTTTAACGCATATAATGTAAAAGGAAGGGGAACAGGATTCAGTTTAAACTTATATGAGTCTAATTCGAGTTGGACGCTTACATGATTATCAAAATCAGAAGGAATTACCTGTTTGGTCTTAGGGTCATAAACGGTTAGCGTACCCTCGTAGGTACCCACAGCATTAAAGAAATATTGTTTAGCGTCGTCTCCTTGGATAGGAATTGAATAGTTAATATTAGGTTGCAGGATATCAGCTGTGAAATCATGATGTTCGATAGGAACAAAGGGCATGGGGTCGTTTTCGCTTTCTTCATCTTTTGAACATGAAGCAAACAAAAGTGGAAGGACTAAACATGCGACCGAAATAAACAACTTTGATTTGGGATGTCTCATTTTTTAGTGTTTCTAATTGATAAATAATAGGGGAGGGGTATTTTTGTGTAAACCTTTATATGCTCTCGCTGATAGCAGTGCTAATGCTTTATAGGATAATGTTTTATTGTCCAGTAGTTTTAAGCTTACGGAAGAAAGCTGCTGCATATCTTCTGTGTTTCTTTAGCTTTAGAAGCAGATAATCTTCAAGATATTTGGCCATCAGAACTCCTGCCTTATGTTGTAAAAAGTCATTTGGTTTTATGTGTACAAAGATACAGATTCCTTATTTTATGTACTAAGAATTGTAGATTCGTTAACCTGCTTTTCTCTTTATTAAATTTATCTAAGTGAGTTGAATTGGGGGGATACAAAGAAACGGCTCTTCAGAAATGTGGAGTGGTACGGGAGCTTTAGAAGTTTGGGGTTATGTCTGTTCATATACTCTATTACTGATAATAATTTTCAAAAGGCAATGAGATTATCAGATTTTATTTGTACTTTTGTTATGACTTTTACTTAGTTTAATACACTCTTTCATACGAGGTTAAGTTTTCTGTATGATAAATACTGAGAGACTTTTAATCCTCATGTTTTATATTTACACCTAAATCCGAACATTACAACATAAAAGCATCATCATGTTATATTTTAAATTTTATGATAAACCATGTAGGGGTAATTCATTATTACGTAAAAAGATACTAACGCCGTGGGTAAAGTTTTTAAGTAAAATCCACAAAATGTTTCGATTATGTGCTGAATGTGATGATAAAATACTCCTGTTGTGCAATGCTTTATTTAGTATGATGAAGCGTATAAAAGTTTGTGGTGAGAAATGGGTTTGAATATCAATGAGAAGGTCATCCTTAAAATGTCAGATGAAAGGAACTATGGCTATTGGTTAGATACCAATATGCAACTTGAAGATTTCATGAAACAAACTGGTTGCCAAATGGTAAGCCAAGAATAGCTTGAAGATTTATGGCTATCTGTATGTTACAACAAGGAAATAGAATATAAAAATTAAAGGGAGAAAAATAGATGATTCAAGAATTAAAGAAAGATATAAAAGCAGTAGTGTTATCAGAATACAAACTCATGGCTTGTATTCTTGTAGTGCTAATCATTTTCTGGAAATTTATCAATAAGCTTATATCAACATATATTGTATGTATAACTGAAACTGTGACCAATGACAGTTTGTTTATTGCTCTCATCTTTTTCTTATGCCCAATATTTATAGCACTTATAAAACATGATTCTCTGAAAAGAGAAACAAAGAAGTTATCCCAACGACACTTATGGGAGTTTTTCTTATTTGTTGTTTACGTCGGATTTAAGATTTGGGGAAGGTTTGACTTTTATTCCTATATTGGATTTAGTTATTTTACATGGTTTTTTGGGGGATTGTTTTGTACGGAATGTAGACTCTTTTTCCTTTATAAAAAAGATTCTCAGGGTCCTATAAGTCGTGACATAAAGTCCCATCCCTTTTCTATAGATGCTCCCACAACAAATGATGGGTATAATAGAGATTTCCTTCTTAGAACGTTGTTAGATAAAGTTCTGTCCACTTTTAATAGTCGTTATTCTGTGGAAAACCCCAACTCCTTTACTATTTTGCTTAGTGAATCTTTTGGAATAGGAAAGACATCCTTCTTATGTCAGATGAAGAAAGCGATTAGGGGAGGAGAGTATCAGAATAAAATAATTTATGTAGAATTTAGACCTTGGCTTTGTGAGAAAACAGAAACTATGATTACGGAATTTTTCTCTGTTCTACATCAAGAACTGAATAGACATTTCATTCTACCTACAGGAATGTTCTCTTCTTATCTATCATTACTTGTTGAAAAAGTTCCAGATTCATATTATTCCTTCATGTTTAAGTCATTGTATAAGAAAAAGACCTTGACTACAGAGCATGACCGAATTATGACATTCCTTAAACAAATTGACAGACCTATTATTATATCTATTGATGATGTTGATAGACTACATGATGATGAAGTGAAACTGATGCTAAATCTTATAAGAGATACGGCAGATTTTCCTAATCTATTTTATATAATTGCTGCTGATAAAAAGAACCTATGCCTATCTTTAGAACGCTTGGGTATAGAAGCTCCAGAGGTTTATATGAAAAAGTTTATTAATTTTGAATGTCTTTTTCCTGCAAATGATGCTGTACTTAAAAAGATATTCCAAGAGAAATTGGATAGCGTTTTAAGGGAATATAGTTGTACAGGAAATAAAGACCTTATAATAGACAGTATTTTTGAGATAGAGAATTTATTAAATGCGTTTGAGACTCCAAGGGATATTGTGAGATTCTTTAATGTTTTTACATTTGCAATGGATTGCATAGAAAGGAATGGTATGATGGGTGAAATTAATGTTGCAGACTTATTTGCCATATCAATTATACAATATTTGAACATAAACGTATACCGGCTATTCAGAGATGACGATAGTCTACTTTTGTCATATAACAAACGTACAAAATCATTAAGAATAGCATCATCATATAAATCCGTGTTCGGAGATCCTATAGTTGAGCAAATTAATAAAAATAAAAATTCAAAAGAACAAGATATTAGTTTCGCAAATGCAAATGATGTTATAGCTGATGTATTTGTCCAAAAACAGACAATATTTGGTTATGTAACCTATTTTTTGTTTGACCAAGAAAGAAATGATATTAATGGCTATTCAATGCGTTTTGCAGATTCTTATTTTAGGTATTTTGCTTTCAATAGAAAACAAACTCAAATTTCAGGGGCTAAAGTTCGTGCAATATTCTCTCCTACTTATAAGCAGCTTTGTGAAGTGGTATTTAGGGAAATTTTACAACGAGGTCAAGAAAGTTCGTTTATACATAATATAGATAAATGGTATCATGAATTCGATGATTCTAAAATAGAGATTCTTAAAAAGCTTTCTTTGTTTGTTTCTTTGCTTTGTGAATTAAAGCCAGAGATTGTTGACACTAATCAAATTATGAGAAAAGCCCAAATCATAGAATCTTTTATGGAAACCTATGATATTCATAGACTTTTAAATAAAATATACTACAATAAACTTAACTCAATATCTTCTGGTTCAGTAGGTCAGGAAGAAAGTGAAAAGAAGTATGAGAAAGACAGGGATGATTTTGGTGAATATATTAGGTCTTGTAAATATGAAGTAAACTTCATTTCTTTGGTTCTTGGCAAAATTAGGATTCACAGCGAACACTCACTACTGGGAGAAGAAAATATCGAAAAGTGGTCAAAACAGGTTATTGATAATTTCGTGGTAGCATTGAAAAAATATGATAGAGAGCAAACGTTCTTCAGAAATACCCTATATACAATCAGTCATGTTGCAGCGTTAGACAGAGATTATTGGATTAATTCTTTTAAAGATTATGTAGCGGAATCTCCATATTTTATGGATTGGATAGCAAGAGTCGTATCCTATGAGAATAATAATTTTGAATGGAATGAACTGTTAAGAGAGCAATTGTATCTCCCAAATTTAGGATATCGTGGAATTTGGGGGCAAATTGTAGCTAATAGTATTCATTGTGAGGAGCCAATAGTAAAGGATTTTGCGGAACTATTAAGTCAAGATTTAAAATCACTGGAAAGCCCTTCGCGTCCATATCTCAAGTATGTTGAAGATTATTGGAAAAGAAATGATATGTATAAGTAATATTGATGTGTAATTTATCTTTTGTTTCTATTTATAATGATAAGACTTTGGTATTATTATATGAAGCCTTTTAACTCTTATGATTATAGGGATAGTGAAAGGGGGAGCAGTGAACTTTTTTGAATTATAGTTGACTTCATGCTAAATAGCGTGTAATTGTAGGTTTATAAGAATAAGGGGTTTTAGGTTTTCGGATAAGGTCGGCTTTCGGTATTTCATTCTTTCATTCTTTGTTATTAGAGATAAATTCTGTACTTTTGTAACTACATTATAATAGGAGAGAATTATGGAACCATTGGCGGAACGGCTGCGACCACGTAGGCTTGAAGACTATATCGGACAGGAACACCTTGTCGGTGAGGGTGCTGTGCTGCGTCGGATGATTGATTCGGGACGTGTTGCATCGTTTATCCTATGGGGACCTCCGGGCGTGGGGAAGACCACCTTGGCCCAAATCATAGCCCAACGGCTGGAGACACCATTCTTTACGCTCTCGGCAGTGACGAGTGGTGTGAAGGATGTACGTGAGGTTATCGAGCGTGCACAGAGCAATCGTTTCTTCAATTCGGCCTCGCCTATTCTCTTTATCGATGAGATTCATCGTTTCTCAAAGTCGCAGCAAGACTCGCTCTTAGGGGCGGTGGAGAAGGGGACTGTCACCCTGATTGGAGCCACAACAGAGAACCCTTCCTTCGAGGTGATACGTCCGTTGCTCTCTCGCTGCCAACTCTATGTGCTGAAATCACTGGAGAAGGCCGACCTGCTGAAGCTCTTGCACAGGGCAGTGACGGAGGATGTCGAACTGAAGAAACGGCATATCGAGTTACGGGAGACGGATGCCATCCTGCGTTATAGCGGTGGTGACGCTCGTAAGTTACTGAATATTCTCGACTTAATCGTGGCTGCCGAGACTGGCGACGACATCGTTGTGACGGATAAGATGGTGGAGGAGCGACTGCAAGAGAACCCCTTAGCCTACGATAAGGGCGGTGAGATGCACTATGATATCGTGTCGGCTTTCATCAAGTCGATACGTGGCTCCGACCCCGATGCGGCCCTCTATTGGATGGCTCGTATGATAGAAGGAGGCGAAGACCCTAAGTTTATTGCGCGTCGTGTCGTTATCAGTGCGGCTGAAGACATCGGACTGGCTAATCCGAATGCGCTTCTTTTGGCCAATGCGGCCTTTGATGCTGTGACGAAGATTGGTTGGCCTGAAGGGAGAATACCCCTGGCAGAGGCGGTGGTCTACCTCGCTCGTTCGAAGAAGGACAACTCTGCTTATAAAGCCATCAATCGAGCGATAGAGTTGGTGCGCCAGACTGGTAATCTGCCTGTGCCTCTCCATCTGCGTAATGCGCCTACTCAGCTGATGAAGGACTTGGGTTATGGCGATGGATATAAGTATCCTCACGACTACGAAGGACATTATGTCAAACAGCAGTATATGCCGGATGAGTTGGGACCTCCCCCAACCCCTCCGAAGGAGGGGGGCGCCTAACGGAGTGTTATCTGCCTATGTTTCCCCTTATGATAGTAATAATATGTAGCGAAAGCTCACTAAATTGTACCCCAAACCCAACCAAATTCTACCCCGAACCCTACCAAGCTGTACCCCGTTAGGCACTCCCCTCCTTCGGAGGGGTTGGGGGAGGTCCCCATTGGGGAGGGGTTGGGGGAGAGGTCCTAACACCCAATAAACATGAAAATAGTAATCCTCGACTGCCATGCAGTCAACCCTGGCGACTTGTCATGGGAACCAATCAAAGAGATAGCAGACTGCGTTGTTTATGAACGAACAAAGCAGGATGAAGTCGTTGAACGAGCTAAGGATGCCGACGGAATCCTTATTAATAAGGTGAATATCACACGTGAACTGCTCGACCAACTGCCCCGATTGAAGTATATCGGTGAGCTTGCAACGGGTTATAACAACATCGATGTTGAGGCTGCTCACGAGCGTGGTATCGTCGTTTGTAATATCCCTGCGTATAGCACGGACAGCGTGGCACAACACGTCTTCGCCCTCCTCTTCAACGCAACTACACATGTCGACCACTATGCCGAGGCTGTGCGCCGAGGCGAGTGGAGCAAGCAGAAGGATTTTTGTTACTGGGATACGCCCCTCATCGAACTCTCTGGTAAGACCTTAGGTATCGTTGGCTTGGGCCATATTGGGCAGAAGGTGGCCAGGATAGCACATGCGTTAGGGATGGACATCTCGGCTTATACGAGTAAGAACAGTAGTGACCTTCCTGAGTGTATCCGCAAGACAACCCTCGAAGGACTGCTTAGCACGTCGGATGTCATCACCCTTCATTGTCCGTTGACAGCTGCCAACACACGTATGATTAATGCCGAAACGCTGAAGAAGGTGCGCCGAGGTGCAATCTTGATCAACACTGGCCGTGGTGGACTCATCGACGAACAAGCTGTTGCCGATGCCCTTGCGAGTGGACAACTCAGTGCTTACTGTGCCGACGTGATGACCGATGAGCCACCACACAACGACAATCCGCTCTTCAATCAGCCGAATGCTTATATCACTCCTCATATCGCTTGGGCTACACGTGAAGCACGCGAACGCCTCATGAACATCTGTGTTGAGAATATAAAGAAGTTCATCGAAGGAGAACCACAGAATAGGGTTTGATGGGTGATGGGTGTTAAGTGTTAGGTGTTGATGGCTTGCGATGCACCTTTCCGTAGATTAGCATGTACATCTAAAATACCTTATTGTTAAGGTGTTGATGGCTTGCGTTGCACCTTTCCGTAGTCTGCCTTGTACACCCAAAAGGCTCTGCTGTTAGGGTGATGGGTGTTAAATGTTAGGTGTTGATGGCTTGCGATGCACCTTTCCGTAGATTAGCATGTACATCTAAAATACCTTGTTGTTAAGGTGTTGATGGCTTGTGTTACACCTTCCCGCAGTTCCCTTACGCTGAAATAAGGCCTTTAAGGCATCTTTTAGTTAGTTTTCATAGACAAAAATGTTATACACTGACCCACATCTTGTCCGTACGCTGCAGGTGATACTGGAGTTTCTTGGGACATTTGCGTTTGCCATATCGGGTATCCGCCACGCCGCACAGAAACACTTCGATTGGTTCGGAGGATATGTGTGTGGCTTTGCCGTCGCCATCGGGGGCGGTACTATTCGTGACACCATGTTAGGAGTACGACCCTTCTGGATGACCAATATCATGTATGTGCTATGTACGGGTCTGGCCCTCTTCTTGGTTATCTTGTCACGACGATGGATTAAACGACTTAGCAACGCATGGTTTGTTTTCGACACGCTCGGCCTTGCCCTCTTCACGATAGCGGGTATTCAGAAGACTGTCGCACTCGGTCATCCCTTCTGGGTGGCTATCATCATGGGCTGCATAACCGGTGTGGCGGGTGGTGTCATCCGTGATGTACTCCTAAACAACATCCCCGTTATCTTCCACAAGGAAATCTATGCCGTAGCAAGTGTGGGTGGTGGACTCATCTATTGGGGCCTCTTCGCCCTCGGTATGTCGCTCCCTCTGACCGTCATCATCACCTTCGTCGCCATCTGTATAATTCGTTTTATTGCAGTGGGTTACCATATCTCGCTGCCAACCCTGCAAGATGAAGATGAAAAAAAAGAGTAAAAAAGATAGTAAAACATTTGGTGGTTTGGGGAAAAAGTCCTACCTTTGCACTCGCAATTCAGCAATGAAGCAATTCATTACTCCACTTGCAACCATAACAATGGTTCCGTAGCTCAACTGAATAGAGCACTTGACTACGGATCAAGAGGTTACAGGTTTGAATCCTGTCGGAATCACTTAAGGACACTCGCAAGGGTGTCTTTTTTTTTGTGTGGGTAAAAGGAAGCCTCACCAAGAGCTGGCCCCAGACTTTTCACCAGCTGGCCCTAGACCTTTCATCAGCTGGCCCCTCCCCCAACCCCTCCCCCGCAGGGAGGGGAGTAGTATGTGAGGTTACCCCTACTGGCCTGCTTGTGTGGGACGTGGGGAGTCTTTTCTCTTATGCTGGAGAGACTTTTCTCTCACAGAAGACATTCTTTTCTCTCATGGTGGATATTTTATTCTCTCACAGAACTCACAGATTTAACAGAACATATTTGCGCACAGTTTCGAACTCACAGAAGGCCTCCGGCATACAGATATCACAGAACGTTATAGCTAAAGGTGGGTGTTGGGTGATGGGTGTTAGGTGTTGATGATTAGCCATAGGGGTATCTCGGTGATTACGCCCCTCCCTTTTGGGGAGGGGACGGGGGAGGGGCCTCTATCTTTATGGGCCTTTGTGTGTTCTGTTCTTCTGTGTTCTTCTGTGAGAAAAAGAACACACCCACTCTATGATACAACACACAAACAACTCGGTGGGGAGTTTTTTCTCTCACAGAGCCCACAGAGTTCACTGAGCATTTTTGCGCACAGTTTCGAGCCCACAGAAGGCCTCCGGCATACAGAGTTCACAGAGCGTTATAGCTAAAGGTGGGTGTTGGGTGATGGGTGTTAGGTGTTGATGATTAGTTAAAGATGGGTGGTGGTTGATAGGTATTGGCTGTAACGTTCTGTGTTATCGGTTGACTTAATGTCTCTGTGGAATGCTGTGTGTTCTGTTCATCTGTGCTTTTCTGTGAGAGAAAGTACGCACCCTCCGTGAGAAATGAATTGTCCTCTATAAGAGAAAGAACGCAACCTCCGTGAGAAAAAGAATGTTTGAGAGCCGTATGGGGAGGTTAACACTCACAGAGCACACGGCTTTTCATGTCTTAACTCCATGAGAGCATGTAATGTTTTTTCGCCTATCACGGAGACTATCAAGCAACTGGTTTACTTGTCAACTTGTCAGCTTGTTAACTTGCTTATTCTATCTGAAGATAATCCAAAGGTTGTTTTGCGTAATTCATAAGCGTATTAAAAGCAAAAGTTCCACCCTGGTACGCATTCTTAAGAGGCGTGGTGGAAACTGTCGTTGCAAAGATATACCTTTTATTTTAGTCTTGCAAGCGTTTTAGAATAAATTTTTGAAAATCAATGAAATAGGTGGGTTGAGATAGTATCGGGTTGGTTGTGTTTCTATTAATCACGTTTATTTGTAAACTGTTTTCATGTGTCTTGCATGGAGTATATGCTTTTCAAGATGGAAGAAGAGGCCTTTCTACGTTCAAGAACATGCCCTTCTTGTCACGAGAAGGGCATTTTCTACGAGCAAGAAGGGCATATACTCGAATGCAAAACGTAACACGCTGATTACTTGTGTGTTATATCCTCGATTGTAGGCGATGATAGCTGTGTGGTTTGAGGGTGGTCGGGTTGGTGGGTTGTAAGGGTTTTTTACGATTTTACAGAGGTGTTGCAGGTAGTACGTAAAATATGAGTCTACGCCTACAATACTATTCAGATGAGGAGTTGGGCGTATTTTCTCTCACAGAACTCACAGATTTAACAGAACGTTTCAGCGCACAGTTTCGAACCCACAAGATAGTGGCCCCTCCCCCAACCCCTCCCCCGCAGGGAGGGGCGTAGTATGTGAGGTTACCCCTATTGGGCTGCTTGTGTGGGGCGTGGGGAGGTTTTTCTTTCACGCTGGTGACTTTTTTCTCTCACAGAGCGCACGGAGGTCACGGAGGTTTTAAGCGCACGGTTTCGAGCCCACAGAACGCCTTCGGCATACAGAGTTCACAGAGCGTAACTGCCAAAGATGGATGTAAGATTCTGTGATATCGGTTGACTTAATGTCTCTGTGCGCCTTTGTGTGTTCTGTTCATCTGTGATTTTCTGTGAGAAAAAGAACAATTGCGAGACTCGCTGGGGAGTTTTTTCTCTCACAGAGCGCACAGAGTTCACTGAGCATTTTTGCGCACAGTTTCGAGCCCACAGAAGGCCTCCGGCATACAGAGTTCACAGAGCGTTTCAGCTATCGTAGATACCAATAAGGGGCAACAAGCAGCCTACATCCTCGTCATAGGGGTATCTCGGTGATTACGCCCCTCCCTTTTGGGGCTACTCTTGCTACACATTTCTATTTAACAAAAAATCTTTTAATAAAAGAGTGCGATATAAACAGAATTTAAGAGATTTAATTACTAAAAATCAATGATTTCAGTATTATACAATATAATTCTTATCACAAATTTTAAGTTAATTGAGATGTGTAGAAAGAGTAGCCCTTTTGGGGAGGGGACGGGGTCGGGGCCAGCTGGGGTCGGGGTCGGGGCCGCTATCTGTTTGTGTGCCTACATAGCTTACTTATGCACACCCCTCTCTACTTCTGATGTTTATATACAACGTAGAAGAAGATACATAATGCGATGTCAGAGATGAGGCTCCCAAAGCTGCTAAGAAATGGTGAATACGTATATACTAAATTCAGTGGGAAGAAATCAAGGGTATCTACAAAGAATGAAATGATACCAGTGTTGTAGGCCAAAAAGTATAGAGAAATCACAAGACTGGTGATTGCACCAATCAAGCCAATTAATGTTGCTGTTTTAATCTTCATATTCTGTTTGTTTTAGTTAATATATTGGAAGCCTCGTCCCTAACCCCTCTGGAGCTCACCCCCAGCCCCTCTTCGAATGGAGAGGGGAGTGATCACCGAGGTTACCCCTATATGTCTGCTAAAAGGAGGGTGACATGTAGCGTGTAAACTCGTGCTATCTTCTCTCACTGATTACGCCATTCTGAGCAGCAGAAGACGGTTGACTACCCAAGTATAAACGGCGGATACCGCCAGAGATAACGAGCGGACGACCAGTTGAGAACGAGGTTTCCCCCGCTTAATCACATGGTCTAACCTTATTAAAGACGTGGAATATCCCAAGTGATAACGAGCGTGCGACCAGATGAGGACATTGACTAACCCTGTTGACAACGTGTAGCGAGCTAATTGAGAACGATGCGTACCCCACCTATGAACAGATATTACCCCACCTATGAACAGATATTACCCCACCTATGGACTGATGTTAACCCATCTAATAATTGTGATAAGTCTACTTGTCTCATTCCTTCTACAAGCAGCCCCATAGGGGTATCTCGGTGATCACGCCCCTCCCTTCGGGGGAGGGGACGGGGGTGAGGCCGCTAATACACCTTATGTCCCTTCCCTTCCTTATCCTTCACGATAACTATCTGGCGTCGTCCTGCCTGTTGAGGGTTGGTTTTTATGCCAGAGAGGGTATAGGCAATAGACGGCTGAGCGGCATTGTCAGCAGGGAGCGAGGTGATGGCAGCTGTTACATTCAGCGGTGTATAGCGGAAAGAGATAGTGTTATCATGGTTCTTCGCAATCCCTGTTATCCCCGCTAAGTCCGTCACTCTATAGTTCGTATAGAAGCTAAGACGCGGGTCGGTAGTGCTCGTCAGACTATTGTTCAAGGCCGTTGGGAACGGGTCATTGTCCTGTGAGTCACTGCTGAGGACGCCATCCGCAGGTACTATCGTGAACCGTGGATGATGCTGAGAGGCAGCCGCATTGAGATTGTTCATCCTCCATGCCATCGCATCATAGTCTACATGGAACACCATCAGGCCGTGGGCAGGCAGCTCACTGTCCCATCTGTAGGGCGTACGGTTCTCAAAGATATAATACTCATCCTTGTTGTCAGGGTTATAGAGGAAGTACGCCTCACCACCTTCCGACAGTCCTTTCATATCCTTCACGTCCACAGCAGCATCGCCGAGGGTGGTAGGCTTCAGCCAACCCATGAACGCCTTCTCGTAAGCATCATATCCTGCAGGCACCGTGCCGATACCCGTTCCGCCATAAACATTTACTAAACTCTCTGGTCCACCATTGTAACTACCGCCACACATAAGGTCGTATCGTCCCGAGCCAACGTTCTTTCCGCCCCTTGTATCATAGAAGTCAGGGAGCCCTAAGCAGTGAGAAAACTCATGACAGATGGTTCCTATACCCGAATAATACAGTCGTTCCATACCGTTCAGTTGTGCTCTAATAATCTCATTACTACATGCGTAGGTGTCAATCGTCTGTCCATTGAAATGGAGCGCACTCAGTCCTGCGTCCGTGAGCGAATACTTATGTGGCCAAACCGTGTCTGCATTGCCACCCGTAGCTTCGCCTTCACCCGCATAGATAACGTAGACCTGTTCCACTTCTCCGTCTCCGTCCCAGTCGTAACGACGCCAGTCTACCTGCTCTTTGACGGCTTTACAAGCGTCGATAATCATCTGTGGCGCATTAGCATCGTTCATGTTCTGCGTGTGTTCGCCGTAGTATTTATACGGATGAGCCAACTTCACGGGGCCAATGACATCAAAGGTAAGGTCGAGCCTACCGTTGCTCTGGTCCTTGAAATAGTCGTGTACACTCCCGATAGCACCATTGTCGTTCTTATACCCCTCCTCGTTAAGCATCTTCTCATAGAGGGTCTTGATATCAGACTCACGTGGACGAAGCGTGAGAACATTCTGTGGATTGGTGAAGGACTTGTCTGCGAACTCCACTAAGACGACGAGTCCCTTCTTACTTCCCTCCCATGTTGTCCCATCACTGAGTCCGAAAGGCTTCGAGCTAACCTGCTGTTCCTTGTTTCTCTGCAGTTGTCTTACCTCCTCCAGAGCGGCCGCAGCGAGTTCCTCACGGCCGTGTCTTTGTTCCTTATTATGTGCCAGAACCGACGAGGCCACCAACTGCTGGCCAACAATATGCGCATAGTAGTAGTTGCCATGATAGGGTACAAGGGGAATACCGTCCTCTGTCATGGCATAGTTAAAGTGCTCATCACCAACGGTCATCACCTTCAGCAACGTGCCATCGGCCTGCTTAACTGTTCGCCAAATCTTCATCGCTGGGATAGCAAACGACGATGACGCGATGAGTAGTCCAGCAAGGAGTGTAAATATCTTCTTCATCTTCTTGTCCTTAAAATGATTTCTATTAGATTATTGATAAAATGTAACTATCTCACAATAGATGGCTACAAAGATAAAGAAAAATATAGAGAAAGGAAAGGATTCGGTATGGTTTTCTGGCGGGGAGAGGCTTCGAGGCATAGAACACATGGGCGGCCTCACCCCCAACCCCTCTCCGAATGGAGAGGGGAGTAGTATGTGAGGTTACCCCTACTGGCCTCGCCTCACCCCCAACCCCTCTCCGAATGGCGAGGGGAGTGATATGTGAGGTTACCCCTATTGGCCTGCTAACACGGTTCTTGGGTAGTTCTTTCTCTCACAGAGCACACAGAGTTCACGGAGCATTTTTGCGCACAGTTTCGAGCCCACAGAAGGCCTCCGGCATACAGAGGTCACAGAGGCCTTTCAACTAAGATTAGCTGTAACGCTCTGTGAAATCGGTTGACTTAATGTCTCTGTGGGCCTTTGTGTGTTCTGTTCATCTGTGTAAATCTGTGAGAGAAAGATAGGTCCTCCCTGAGTGAAAGAACACTAACCATGTAAATAGAAAATGTCAATATATTTTACAGGTTGCTCCCTTCTCTTTTCGAGTTAAGGCTGAGTATGCTACAAGAAGATGCTTTTCTACGTTCGAGAACATGCCCTTCTTGCGTCAAGAAGGGCGTCTTCTACGAGCAAGAAGGGCATATACCCGAATGCAAAACATAACACGCTGATTCCTTGTGGGTTATATCCTCGATTGTAGACGATGCTATCTGCGAGTTTTGAGGGTGGTCAGTATGGTGGGTTGTAAGGATTATTTATCATTCTACTAACCTGTTTCAGAGAGGGAGGTAGTATGTGAGGTTACGCCTGTTTAGCTGCTTGTGTGGGGCGTGGGGCGTCTTTTCTTTTATGCTGGATATTTTTTTCTCTCACAGAGAACACGGAGGTCACGGAGGTTTTAAGCGCACGGTTTCGAGTCCACAGAACGCCTTCGGCATACAGAGTTCACAGAGCGTTTCAGCTAAAGAAGGGTGTTGGATGTTGAGTGTTAGGTGCTGATGATTAGCTAAAGTTGGCTATAAGGTTCTGTGAAATCGGTTGACTTAATGTCTCTGTGCGCCTTTGTGAATTCTGTTCTTCTGTGCTCTCTGTGAGAAAAAGAACATTGGAGACTTATAATGGGGAGGTTTTTCTCTCACAGAACACACAGATTTAACAGAACTTTTCCACGCACGTTTCGATCCCACAGAAGGCCTCCGGCATACAGAGTTCACAGAGGCCTTTCAGCTATTATCATTACTAATAAGGGACATAACGAAGCCTACATCCACTCCATAGGGGTATCTCGGTGATCACTCCCCTTCCCTTCGGGGGAGGGGAAGGGGGGAGGGGCCATCATCTTTCTGAACCCTGTGTGTTCTGTTATTCTGTGTTATTCTGTGAGAAAGAAAACACATCCTCTATAGGAGATAAGCTGCTAAACATCTGGAGGACATGTAGGGGTATCTCGGTGATCACTCCCCTCTCCATTCGGAGAGGGGCCGGGGGTGAGGTTCTCTTTAAGATTTCTTTTCCCCTATTAGTTTGCCATCTAACCATTTATGCCTACCTTTGCAACCGAAAAGAAAGGGGTAGATTATTATTAAGACAATCACGTCATATCATCAAACTTATATATGAAGAAGCTCATTTTACTTACGTTCCTTTGTGTTATAACGATTATTTCACAGGCACAAACAAGTCTTGTTGACTATCTCACAACGGCTATGCCTAAGCGCGAGACACGTGCCGTCTGGTTGACAACACTTGCCAACCTCGACTGGCCAAAGACCTACGCTACGTCGCCCGAGCGCATTGAGCAACAGAAACAAGAGCTCATCGACATACTCGATAAATACCAGAAAGCGAATATCAACACCGTTCTCTTGCAGGCACGAGTGCGTGCGGCAACGATCTACCCGTCTGCTCTCGAACCATGGGACAAGTGTATTACGGGCGTGGAGGGCGGCGTGCCGGGTGGTGACTACGACCCGCTGGCCTTCGCAGTGGCCGAGTGTCACAAGCGAGGGATGGAGATTCATGCCTGGATAGCCACTATCCCGGTAGGTGCAAAGAGTTCGCTTGGGTGCAGAACACTGATGAAAAAGGGCTTCCGAATACGTAGCTTCTCCACAGGGGCGTATCTCGACCCCTCCGACCCGTCTGTGGCTCCCTATTTGGCAAGCATCTGTGGGGAGATTGTAAGGAATTATGATGTCGATGGAATCAACCTTGATTACATCCGATACCCCGATGGCTGGCCTCGTCCTACCTATCGTCTGGGCGACACACCCGACCAGCGTCGTAGCAACATAACGGCCATCGTCAGAGCTATCCACGATGAGGTGAAGGCTATCAAACCATGGGTGAAGATGTCGTGCTCGCCTATTGGGAAGCATGCCGACCTCGGTCGATATAGTTCAAAGAATTTCAATGCACACGACAGGGTGTCTCAGGAGGCACAAGAATGGCTCCGACAGGGGTTGATGGACCAGCTTTATCCGATGCAATACTTCCGTGGTGACAATTATTACCCGTTCCTTGCCGACTGGATGGAGAACCGTTATCAGCGTGAGATCGTCTCTGGCTTGGGTACTTACTTCCTCGATCCGCGGGAGGGAAATTGGACTTTAAGCGACCTGACACGCCAAATGTACGTCAGTCGTAACCTCGGTGCGGGACACGCCCATTTCCGTTCTTTCTTCCTCACAAGCAACAAACAGGGGGTCTACGACTTTGAGAAGCAGTTTAATGCGGCGTTGGCTCTCCCTCATGCGATGCTGACGACTGCGACAAAGGGGGATGCGCCTGTTGCGGCAGGGGCGTCACTGGTGGTCAGAAACGACGATAAGTCGGTGGTAATAAGGTGGAAAGCGGGGTCTCCATACTATAATATTTACGTCAGCAACACCTATCCTGTCAACACTGACGACCCTCGTAACCTTCTCTTCGCACGCTATGTAGGACAGTCGTTGAGGCTGAAGAATGTTGGTTCTGACCTCTTCTTTGCTGTGAGGGGAATGAGTCGTTATGGCATTGAGACGCCTGCCTTGCAGGAGGTCGATAACGCTGTTTCGCTCGCTCCGTCGCATGTCTCCTTGCTTGCTAACGATGGTAACATGCTCACCCTGCCTGCTGCTGCTAAGCTGACGGATGCCGACCATTATGTTGTACTTACCTTGCAGGGGTCGGCTGTGCGCTCTGTCAAGGCGGAGACCATACATAATAACCAGCTGAACATCGCCTCGCTGCCCAATGGCATGTACTCCCTCCAGGTCTGGGGACATAAGAAACGCAGCTTCCGAGTGGGATATTTCATGGTTAGACGGGGTATGTGAGAGACAGGAGAACCGTGGGTAGGAGAAGACAGGGTAACAGAGTAGGGGAGAGTGTACAGCGGCCCCTCCCCCGAAACGACTGGCCCCTCCCCCGGCCCCTCCCCCGAAGGGAGGGGAGTAGTATGTGAGGTTACCCCTATTGGGCTGCTTGCATGTTTCTTGGTAAGTTCTTTCTCTCATGCTGGTTAGTTCTTTCTTTTATTCTGGGGAGTTTTTTCTCTCACAGAACTCACAGATCAAACAGAGCGTTATTGCGCACAGTTTCGAGCCCACAGAAGGCCTTCGGCATACAGATTTCACAGAAGCCTTTCAACTAAGATTAGCTGTAACGCTCTGTGAAATCGGTTGACTTAATGTCTCTGTGGGCCTTTGTGTGTTCTGTTCTTCTGTGTTTTTCTGTGAGAAAAAGAACAATTGCGAGACTCGCTGGGGAGGTTTTTCTCTCACAGAGCGCACAGAGTTCACGGAGCTTTTTGGCGCACAGTTTCGAGCCCACAGAAGGCCTCCGGCATACAGAGGTCACAGAGCGTTACTGCCAAAGATGGCTGTAAGGTTCTGTGAAATCGGTTGACTTAATGTCTCTGTGGGCCTTTATGTGTTCTGTTCATCTGTGTAAATCTGTGAGTAATAGAATGCATCCTCAATGAGAAAAGGGACACTTGAAAGTCATTGATGAGGTCTTTCTCTCACGCTGGTGAGTTTTTTCTCTCACAGAGCGCACAGAGTTCACGGAGCTTTTTGGCGCATAGTTTCAATCCCACAGAAGGCCTCCGGCATACAGAATTCACAGAGCATTTCAGCTATCGTCGGACGTAACATGTGTGAGAGAAAGGGCTAACAAGGTGATAATTAATATTTACAATTAACCAAGTAACATACCTTCTAAGTAGAGATATAACATTCTCTGTAACAAACCTTATAACCTACGCGAAATCAATATATTACGAATAGGATTTGAGAACATGCCCTTCTTGCTCGTAGAAGACGCCCTTCTTGGTGCAAGAAAGGCATGTTCTTGAAGGTAGAAGGGCCTCTTCTTGTCTCGAACTCAGCCCCTTTTCGATTATAGAAGGGAGTGGTTAGTGAAAATTCCTTACATTTACTGCTCGTATAATTAGCATTCCTATTGGCGTAAACCCCTCCCCCTTCCCCAGTTGGCCCCTCCCCCTTCCCCTCCCCCGAAGGGAAGGGGAGTGATCACCGAGATACCCCTATGGCTAATCATCAACACCTAACAACTATCTCCCAACATCCTTCTTTGGCAGTAATGCTCTGTGTTCTCTGTATGCCGGAGGCCCTCTGTGGGCTCGAAACTGTGCGCCTAAAAGCTCCGTGAACTCTGTGAGCTCTGTGAGAGATAAAACTCCCCAGCAACTCTCAAGCGTTCTTTCTCACATGGAGGGTGCGTTCTTTTTCTCACAGAAAAACACAGAAGAACAGAACACACAGGGTTCAGAAAGATGATGGCCCCTCCCCCGTCCCCAGCTGGCCCCTCCCCCGTCCCCTCCCCCGAAGGGAAGGGGAGTAATCACCGAGATACC
>ERZ773074.345-NODE-345-length-20517-cov-5.227886_pt1 | contig 20517 bp, 22 predicted proteins | sample MGYA00580615_ERZ773074 | MGnify/ENA primary metagenome ERZ773074 (study PRJEB29015, sample SAMEA2738126) | human oral metagenome | biome: human oral; feature: human-associated habitat; material: saliva | place: China | collected 2160 ...
TCCTCGCTCAAGGCTTTGACCTGCTCTGCGAGGATCAATAGAGACTTATTCTGTTCATCATGGTTGTCGAGTCGTCTCACTGCTGTCAGACGGAAGTCACGCATGCTTTCAATGTCTTTTTCGATTACGACCATGCGTTTCTCTTGTGCCACGACACTTCCTTTAAAATTTCCGTAAATTCCAAGTAGGATACCAACAAAACCTACCATCATGCTGATATCCTCTGGTGTAAAGTGGATCATAGATCACGCCCCTCTCTAATTAAAGTACTGGTTGTGGTGTAGCTGTCGCAACTGGTTGAGTTTCAAGGTCACCAGAAGGTTGGCCTGGCTTCTCTTCCTTCTCTTCTTTTGGTTTGGTCCATTTCCAGATACCAATCTTACCATTTTGGTAAAGGCTGTTTAATTGATCCAAGGTTTCGCCCTGATAAGTAAATGGTTCGGTCACTTGGATCATGACACGCTTACCTTCTCCAAACGCTTCTGTGTGGTTTGGATCTTCAACAGTAAAGATTTCTTGTGGTTGATATGTTTTACCAACTTGTCCAAGATCTACTAACTCAAGTCCACGCTTAAAGATTGTAGGATCCATCGGATTGTCAATATCTGTTACACGAGCTAAAAGGTTCCAATCGGCAACATCCTTGATCTTCTGAATTTGGTTGGCTTTTTCTTCGTTATCCTTAGTAAGAGCTTGGATTTTAGCAATAGCGTCCTTGTTGGCTTCGACAGATTTGTCAAGCTCTTTTTTGATTGCTACGACTGCGCCAGATGTATCAAGTTCCATGCGGACGATATTTAGCACTGCTTCGACCAATGTCGCATCATCTTCGGTCATGCGGTTTGTTGGCAAAATTTCCTCAAATACACGGTATGGGAAGTCTTGCTTGATTGCTACCTTGGTAGTGTTAGCTACTGCATCGTATGATTTAAACTGTAATTTGTAATCCATTATTTATTTACCTCGTTTTTAGTTTTGATTTCGTTGAAAAGGTCCATCAAATCTTTATCTGATTCTAGGACAGAGCGATAGCTTTCAACTTCTTGAGAGAGTTGTTCTTTCTCCTGTTGTGATTCAGTCAACCTTGCTTTAAATTCTGCTTCATCAATTGATTTACTAGCTAATTGATTAGCTAGATCTATGATAATTGATACATAGATTTGTTCGTTCATTATTTCTCCTTTATACTCTAAATCCATATCCATTTAAAATACCTTGGATGTGATTTTTAATTGTGGAATTAGTAACCATTCCATGTCTAACCATCATCCCGAAGCAAGTAAGTAAATCCCAAAGATACGCTCCCACGTCTTTGCCGTTTGCTAAAAATACTTTTCTTGAATAAAGTGCTTCTAAGAAAAAATCTCCACGGCCTATGTAGTGTTTTACACCATTTTCGTTCATCGGCAAGAGATACGTTTCTTTTCCTTGCATATTATTGTGGAAATTCCAAGGACTACGGTTGTTATTATTGTTATAAATCAACACACGGTCGCCGATAAATTCTGTAAGGCTTTCTTCCGCTCCCTTTCCTTTCCCTGACCAAAGACGAATGCCTGCAAATGTTCTGTTGTCATGTCGTTCAACTTCTTTTGGATCTTTGTTATGGTTTGTTCCGATCACCATCAGAGCAGCATTAGAATCACGGAATTTTTCTGCGACAAATCCGCTCTTCGTCAATTTTATAAATTGAGATGAGTTTGTATCATCAATTCTTCGAATTGTGCCTGTATCTGAGTACAGATTTAGTGTTCCATTGTCTAGGTCAAATACAGTCGACCCATTTTTGGCACTCAACCTTCCGCCTCTGACGTGTTCGGCAGAAATATCAATCGATGCCAGTTGCGTGATAAAAGCCTTTTGTGACGTCAATTCCCTGATAAACGCTTGATTTGATACAAGCTTGTTAATCATGGCAGAATCCACTAGTAGCTTATCCGCTGTTACTGCGTTGGAAGCGAGGATTTGAGTTGTTACTGATCCAGATTCAAAGTTTCCTGTTTTAAGTTTATCAACCATTGCCGATTTGATAACTGCGTTATCAATTTGAGTTTCCCCTGTGATATGAGTTAGTTTTCCGACAAAACGGTTGTTACCATCTGCGCCTAAATTGATACCGCTTATGATATCTCCTGCGCTATTAAGGTTTTTTATTGCATACGAGCCAGCAAGTTGTGTGACTTGTGTCCTTGTAGCTTCGGCAGATTGTTGGGCCTGTCTGACCTGTTCTGCAACTTGGATCGCTTTTTGTTGAGCGTCAAGGGCTGTTTGTTGGGCCACTTGGGAGATTCCAGTAGCTCGATCTGCTCTTGCTTGAGCACCGATAGCAAGTTGTTTAGCCTCTGCCGTTGCGCCCGATACTTCGCCAATTTTTGAAGTCATTTGTGATTCAAGCGCTTTTGTTTTTGCAAAAGCATCATCAAACTGACTTGGCTTGTATGGCCCTGTGCTTGATCCACGCACAAGTATAGGCTCTTTAAACTCAATCCAGCCATTCTTGGCCAAATAGATATAAAATGGATAGTTCGCATCTTCGCCAAAAGCAAAATCTTCCTGAACGGTAAAAGTCTTTTGAAATTCCTGCCACTCGTTGAGAGGTGGTCTGTTTTTACCAATATCAGAAGATAAAAGGATTTTATTTAATCCATGATTTTTTACGTTGAAAGCAAAAGAGCTGTCTGGATATTCCTTGATGCGGTATTTAAAACCAAGGGTATATGTTTCACCGTGATAAATCTTTTTAACATAAATAGGCAATGTAAAACCAGACCAATTATAACCAGTAAGGCCTTGCGCCTTGATTGTAAAAATGCCATCTGCGACAGATACGCTTGCTTTAGGGTTGCTATTCCCAACAAGCGTATTGGTTGACATCGTCATCGAGTTAACAATCAAGTTATTATCATCTGTAACGTACTTACCAACTTCTGTTTGAAATATCTCGCTAGACATAACAAGCCGTGATAGTTTGTTTGGTGCACCTTCTTCTGTTGTGCCAAGAATGCGTTCAAATAGTTTAGTAGATTCTCTGACTGCGTTATAATTTGTAACTTGTACTTCAATTTGACGAGTATTAGCAGCCACTTGAGAGTTAGTATTCGCTAAATCTCGATTTGTAGTTTCCAAGTTTCTATTAGTCCGATCGATTCGATTGTTTGCTTGGTCAACTTCCCGATTAATCGAAAGCAATTCATTGTTAGCATTGTTTGCAACCGATTGAGCAACAGCGATATCGTTTTTAGCTTGATTCAGACCGTTATTTACTTCTCCAATGCGATTGTTAGCTTGAGAGATCTTTTGATTCACTTGATCTTCAACTTGTACAATCTTTTTTGTCACTTCCCCAGCGATTTTACTGTAAATAGCAGTTCCGTTATCTGATTCGATAAAAGTTTTGTTAATCTTATCGCTTAAATCTTTACTTTTTAAGATCTCGTCTTTAAGTTTTGCCGAAATGCTCTCCATACTTGGAAATGTTCCAGCTTTGCTCAAAGCCTCTTCTGCTTTTGCATTTGCTTTTGCAATTTCGGAGTCAGTCAACTGTTTGGTCTGTGCTATTTTTTGCTCGATTGTATTGGATATTTCTTGCTTGACTTTTTCAGCCTTGTTCTTGGCATCTTCAATACCGTTGTCCATGTCGAGACGCATTACACGCATTTTTTCAGCAATTTCTGCGTTCTTATTATCGATCATTTCTTGGACTTTTCGATTGTAGGCCTCTTGTTCTTCTGATAACTCTCTTACTGCTTCTTTAACGGCATTAAGTGAGCTACTTTGCGACCGACTCTTTAGAGTCTCATAATCACCGAGTTCTACTTCTGACTGGTCAAAATTGAGTTTATCAATAGTGATAGAAAAGATTCGGGCTTCAAATGATAACTTTGCAGAATCTTTGACGATTGCAACACGGTCGCCAAGCCAGATGTCATCTCGCAGATCCAAGATACTTGCTTTGTACTTACGGATTGGGTTGTTAAGTCTTAAAAGCTCTTGATATGTCGCTTGAAGTAAGACTTCTTTGTCCTCGATTTCTTCATCGACAAACACACCCCAGCGATGTTTTAGCTCGCCATTTTGATAAAGCCCCTTGTTCTCAATATCATCATTTAAAACGATGTAATTTTGTCCAGCGGGTTTATCGATAGGTTTACCGCTCGCCTTCGTCCAAACGATGTCGGTGAATTCGATTCTTCGACCATATCCACCAGTGGCATTGCCTTCTGAATCTGTTGATTCTTCACCTTTACCACGACCAATCAGAGCAGTGACAACATTGTCAGAGTCTTCTTCCATCGTGACTTCAAGAGCATTGTTCCCGTACTCGAATTGCACCCCAGAGTACGAACCTTGTCTGTGATACAAATCAATGTAGCGGTTGATGATCTTATTCTCTACAAACTCATATCGTACACGGAATTCACAATTAAAAGCCTCGATAATCTTCACGAGAGCTTCACGAGGGCTGATATAGTAGAAGTTTGTCTTATTTACTTTGGTAAGACCTTCTCGTTCGCCTAACTGATAACCTGTACCTTCCAAAGCAACGTTCAAGGCTTGGTCAGCAGTAACGCTTTTCAACCGCTTATCCTTGATAATTCGAACCGTCCGCAGGTCACTCTCTGCACGATCAAGACCTTTCACAACATAGTTGTCACTCATTGTCACTTCATAGGCCTTGAATACCCCAAATTGACGACCACGCACGAAGAATCCAAAGAAACGCATTTCTTCAATGATTGTTTTATCAATTGCCTCGATAGGCAACTCAAACTCCGCAGCATCGAAAGTGTTGATCTCGATTTTATGAGTAAACTCGATTAGATCTTGCTCTTTAATGATGTGGATCAATTCTTCTTTATTATTAAATAAATAAATCATTGATACACCTCACTATATTCAATCGTCATTTGACTCGATGGGGTTAATCTTAATGTATTAGCCCCTTTCTTCAAAGAGAAAAATCTGCTGTTCACCATATCGAAATTTTTAAGTTCATTTCTGCCATTTAGCTTGATCGTGCGTTCCTTCATGTCAATTTCAATGCGATTTCCTTGTGTGTATGTACCTTTTAAACGGATATACTTCTGCTGTTCAACATGTAGAAGATTTATTTCATTCACGTTCACACCAACAGTAAAAGAAATTTTAGGAAATGTTTCTTTGCTTCCTGCATAATTGACCTGATTGCCAGTAACAGTCTTCTTGTTCGTGAGTTTTTTCGGATCGTAACAGATCATTTTTAATTTAATGATTTGTTGGTTGCTTTCTTCATCTGGAATGTCTGCAGATTCAAACTGTGCCTTATAGATTCGGTCTGGTTCATCACCGAAGACCAGATCGCTTGGCTCATTCGTATCTAGCAACTCATTCAATTTTTCAAATTGTAGTCTAAAAGCTGAATTATTGATCCCAGAGATTAAAGCAGTGATCTCGATTTCACGCTCTTTGTAAGACTTGCGCCTAAACACCTTGCCATCACGACCAGTCACATCAACAGTCTGATGTTCTTGATCTACGACACCACGGCCAGAAATCATGACAGTCTGAAATGCTCCATTTGCGTTCGTAAGTTCACGCTCTAGCGTCTTGCCGTTGAAAGTAGTCTGGATTCCCATTTCATAGCTTTTTAAAATCTCGTTCGTATCTGTGAAATTATACATTTTTCCCCCTTTCTACTTTTTTTAAAAAAGGCAAAGCCCTCATTTTACAGAGGACTTGTCTTTAATCTGATTCGTTCTCTCTTACTTTGTGCGGTTGTAATATCCTCTACAAATGCAGAGAAGGCACGACCACCCAATTCAAGAGTTAATTGCATTGGTTTATTTTGGCTATCTGCCTCTTTGATCTCATGGTTGATTACACCGTTGTAGTCAAATCCAGAGCCAAGAGGATTGCTTGCTGTGTACTGTGAAGCATCATCAATCAAATTCTCCATTGATTTCGATACTTCTGATGCATTGCGGTCAATACCATCGGCCACACCAAGAGCCAAGAATTTACCGACATTATCACGAAACAGCCGTGATGGACTGTGGATCTTAGCTTTTGCTTGTGCAGCACGTTCTGCCTGCGCTACGAGTGCATTTGCTGCAGCGGTTACTGCACCAAGGGCAGAATACATACCTTGCGCCAAACCTTGTCCAATCATGCTACCAACATAGCGCATTGTGCCAACCGCAGCCATGCCGACTGCTTGGATAGCATGCATCATTGATTGCATCGCACCTCTAGCACTGCCGACACCATTTCTGATGCCATTAGTGATATTTTGAGAGATCTGTTGGCCAGTTCTCTGTGCGATTTGGGCCATTTGCATGCCACTGGTAGTCATCGTCATGGTCATACGCATCATTCCTGACTGAATTGCCATACTCGCTTGCGTCATTGCCATTGTGATTGTCATGGTCATGCGTTGGAATGACATTGAAATAGTCGTCACAATATTGTTCAACATCGCTTGCATCATAGAGCTGACAGAAGTCATGGATGTTCTGATTGATGCCCCCATTTGCGTCATTGCTTGTGTGACAGAAATGTTCATTGCGGTCATGGCCATTCTGACACCAGTTGCAACATTGTTCATCGAAGTAGTAACGACTGTGTTCATGCTTGCAAAGCCTTGAGATAGCGCAGATCTAGCTTGCTGGATTCCTGTATTAACCGCAGTAACCACTTGTGACATGGCTGTACGCATAGCATTACCAAGTTGTGAAAATCCAGACGCAGATTGCACCATAGATGTCCCAAGTTGGGCAATAGTCGTTTGGACTGTACGGATACTACTTCCAAGGCTTGTTAATACCGAGATAAAGGATGTGATCGATTGAGCGATAAACGTAAATCCAGATTGTACACTGGTAATCATTGTGTTAAATCCACTTAATGACGATGTAGCATTTATGATAGCAGATCCGAATGATGCAAATTGGCTGTTTAGCATCGTGAACATCACTGCGGATTGAGTTACTGCAGATGCCATTTGTTGGAATCCTGTACCAAAAGAACGGATACCACTAGATGATGCTGTTGCAGCAGGACCGATAGTTTGCATTGCTGTCGCAACTTTTGGCAGGCCATTTGCGAGTGGATTGACCGCAGAGGCTGCAGTACGCATACCAGATGCCATCTGCGTGAAGATGGATCCTACATTGCGACTACCAATTTTGTACATTACCGTGTCTAATTTATCCAAATCAGCACGGAATCCGTTTAAGTTACCACCAGCAGATGCTGCACCCAGACCAAGTACTGCAGTGGCAACTGCACCGATACCAGCGGCTGCTTGTAGACCGTGGTCTCCTGCGAGTTTCACACCTTGTCCGAATCGTTTAAATCCTTCACCGGCGTCCTTGATAGCACCACCAATTGACTTGATGACACCAGAAACGCCATCCAAGATACTTCTTACCGCTTGACCAAATGATCTAATGACATTAGATGCGCCTTTAAATACAGTGTTAACCACGTTACCAAATTCTCTGAGAATTGGAGTAACAGGACTCAATGCAGTCTTAATTGCGTTACCTACACTTGTAAATAGGTTCGCAAGGCTATTAATGATAGGCGCTATCTGCCCTACAATGCTAGAAAATGCTTGAGCAATGGAAGACACCGCTTGACTGACCGCTTGTGCAATCTGTGCGACAGAAGGCATAACTGGTTGCAATACCTGAATTATTCGCACAACTGCGTCTGCGATGATTTGCGCTGTGGTCGTGAAGACCTTGCCAAGAACTTCCACAAGTGGGGTTACCGCTTGCAAAACTGGTGGCAAGTTCGTCATGATGATTTCAGCAACCTTAATAATCACATTTCCGATAGTTTCTACAATCGGAGCAAGTGCAGTCACGATTTTAGAAATACCAGATGCAATCTGTTGAACTGCAGACCCTACTGCTTGAATGATAGCACTGAATGCTGTGCCAAACGCATTGACCAATACGGCCAATTGAGGCGCAACGCCACCGATTGCAGTAATGACGCTACCGATAGCCTTTCCGATTGCTTCCACGATAGGAGCGAATGCTGAAATGACTGGTGCTACTGTTACGAGTGCTTGTGCAAGTCCAACCAAAATAGCTTGTGCTACATTACCCAAAGCAGTACCTACTGACACAATGACAGATCCTACACCTTGAAGGATTTGAGCAATTCCTTCCCCTTGACTACCAGCAAGAGCCATTGCTGCACCAATTGCAAGGATAGCAGCCGCTAGAGCTAGTAACGTTGCAGGATTGACCATAGCAAGCGCACGGCCCAATCCTTGAAAAGCAATTGCCAGACCAGTTCCGATACCTTTCGCAGCAGTTGCTGTTGCAGTGCCTAAACCACGCAAAGCACTGGAAATACCTGTACCAAGTCCTTGGAACGTAGCAGATAAGCCTGCCCCAATACCTTTAGCAGCGTTTCCTATACCTTCGAGAGCTGATTTAATCCCTTGGCCGAGTCCAGTGAAGATCTGCTTGATAATGCCATCGGATTGTTTAAATGAGTTTTCAACTCCTTTGGATTCTGCGGCAGCTTTTCCTCTCAATCCCTTGAATGGGTTGAGTTTAGAAAGCATTCCCATTGATTGTTGGCCTTTTCTGGCAAACAAGCCAAACGGATTTTTGCCAAGTACTCTAAAGATACCTGTCAGAGATAATCCAACCCCTGCAATCGCAGTCATCAAACCACTACCATTCGGAATCTTGCCAAAGAATTTAGCAATCCCATCTATAGCTGGCTTCATTTTTGCGTACAAATCCATAAATGCTGTTTTTGCAGAAGAAGCAATATTATTTACAGTTTTACGGAATGACTCACTACGGTTGTACAGATCTACAAAGTATTTAATTAGCAATGCGGCACCAACGATAATCAAGCCCCAGCCTGAACTCATTGATCCTTTAAGGACATTGAAAGTAGATCCAAGACCAGACACAATATTTTTAGTCTGCATCATCGTTGTACCGACCGCAGTCATTGCAGGGCCGATAACTGGAGACATACCGACGAAACCACGAATGACCTTGGCAACTGCATTGTCACTCTCTGTGGCCCATTCAATGGTTTTGGATGTTCCAGACAGCAAACCTGTAAGCATCCCCTTGTTGGATGCCATAACCTTATTTCTTAGGGCTTCCCATGATCCCCCAACTTGTTCAAGCTTAGAACCTACGTTATTTTGCATGTCCTCTGCTTGTCTAGCAAGCCAAGCGGCAGCGTCACCTTGTGAGCGTGATACCTCTTCGAGTGATCCTCTAGCGGCATCCCATGACTTGGTGGCATCTTTAGTTTTGTTTGAAATACTATCAAGCAATGGACTGATTGCTTGCATCCCTGATGTATCAAACAAAGTCTTCAATGTTGCAGCCTTTTCGGACTGTGACATATCTTTGATCTTGTCGTTTACTTCAATCAAGATCTGCTTGAACGGCTTCATATTGCCAGCAGCGTCTGTATAGCTCAAACCAAGTTTATTCATCAGCTTGCTTGCTTTATCAGACGGTGCTGCCATCTTCAGCATAGCGTGGTTTAAGTCTTGCGATGCTTGTGCTGCAGACATACCAGTATTAGTGATCAGACCGATCGCAGTAGATGCATCTTTCATATCTACACCCATCAATCGAGAGGAACTTGCCACGTTTGACAAAGCTTGCTCCATACTCTCGACAGATGCATTAGATACGTTTGCTGTTTGAGTCAATACGGCTGCAGCCTGTTCTGCAGATCCGATACTATCGCCCCAAACGTTCATCGCTTGTTGTACAACCCCAGCGGTTGTGACCAAATCAGCACCAGAGGCGGTTGCTGCTTGTGCGATCGCTGGAAAAATTTTCTTAATAGTTTCTAGGCTGGCACCGTTCTGGGCCATGACAATCATTGCATCTGCCGCATCCTGTGCAGACAGTGGCAAGTCTTTACCCATTCTGTTGGCTACATCTGCTAAACCTTCAATGTCCTTAGATGTACCACCAGCTACGATAGCTGCCTTGTTGAGTGAGGCCTCGAAGTCTCCAAAGCCTTTTACTGCTTTTACACCCATTGCAGTGGTTGCTGCCCCTGCAATCGTCATGCCCTTGCCGACTTTCTCAAGTGATCCAAAGATATTGGAACCAGCTTTACCAGCCTTTTGCGTGAGGCCTTCGACCGCAGAGCCTGCTTTTTGCATCGTTGCAAAATAACCTGCATCAGTGGCTTTCAGCACGGCTTCTACTTTAAAGGACTTATCAGCCATCTATACCTCCTTCCTTTCGCCTCTTTTGAAGTCTTTTGGCAATCTCTATCAGTTCTTGATTAACTGCAGGGCCTTGTGATCTATTCAAGACTGTTCTGCGTCGTTCTTCTTCGTTGTAGAAGTCTTCGAACTTCTCAAAGATATATCTTCCATCTTTCTTGCTGGCTTGTGCTTGCCGAATTTGAAAAGCGAGCAAATACACTCTCTTTTCTTCATCTAACATCTGCATGTCCCTTGCACGTTGTCTGATGTTGAATTCTTTCAGCGTCATGCGTTGAGCAGTCACATAGTCTGTGATGCCAAAGAAAGCAAAGATAGTTGCCATCAAGTCTTCATAAGTCTGTTCAGAAGTGAGTTCGACCGTGGTTTTCTTTAAGCTTGTTCCACTGCTTCCACGATCGCCATCGTTGTCTTCTTGGTCAGTTTTGAGGTCTTGAAACATGTTAAAAAATCATCGAAGACAACATCGAGATCATCTTGTTCTTCAAGCCATTTCTCAATATCCTTTTCAGATAGTTTGCTCCGATTCGTGATAGTTGCGGCCTGAATGATGTCAACTAAGATTGTTGGGTTTCCATCCAAGAGATACACAACCGCAGAACGGACACCAGCTCCAAAATTCATTCCATTCACGTTAGAGCAGAACTTCTTATCAAGTTCACGGATAAATGCGATACCAAAAGATAATTCGTGTTCACGTTCGTTAATTGTCAATGTTTTCATTATGATTTTTCCTTTTCTTTGTGTTTTTTAATAAAAATAAAAGAGGGCTTTCGCCCTCGTTGTTATTACTGCTTATAAGATAGCAGTTGTGTCAGCAAATGCATAAAGCACTTCTGCTTCTTGTTCAGCAGTAAGTGTTGCATATCCCGGTACTGGTTTGCCATCGATTGCCATTTCTGTTTGCAAAGTGATGAGATCTTCAACATTGGCAGGCACTTCCCATTTGCTCAATTTACCGATAGCATACAATGCTGGGTATTTTGCGCCTTGTTTTTCGCCTTTAAGGTCGATGTCCCATACTTCCAACTCGTAACCTTCGATTACAGAGTTTTTAAGCATGTTATTCAATTCGTCACGAGACGCAACTGCTTCGATTGAGAGTGTAACTTCCAATCCACCAGCAGCAGAAATAGCACCGTCTTTTGTCTTTGTGCTATCTGTTTTACGTTCGTATTCCCATTTGTGTTCAGTTTGCAAAGCAAGTTTAGCTGCAGCAGTTTTGTCGCCTTTTTTACGGAACATCAAAATCCGATCTTTACCTTTTTGTGGTTCTAATACCATTTAGTTTTTTCCTTTCGTTTAAACAAATTTAAATTCCATGTCAATAACTGCATGGAATAGAGTTTCTTCTGTGCTGTTGTCTTTAATGATTTGACTATTACTAGAGAGGCCCATTGACCAGCTTCTGTTCTCGATGCGATTGATCTTGCTTAATTCGTTTTGGATCTTGTAGATCATGTCTGATAATCGTCTGCGATTGTTGATGTCGTCCCAGACATGCACTCTCGTACTTACTAGACCAATCAATCCTGATTTGGTAGGATTTGGCATCAAATGCGTATCACCCATCACGCAGAATGGATATTTTGCAGACATGTCTGGTAAGGCAAGATAAATATCATAGCCAAGCGAAGAAATACGCTTGTAAATCTCGTCAAATAATTGTTGATCTGGCTGTTTCATTTACCTGTCATCCCTTTCTCTAAATCTGCAACAAACTCTGGAATAGTTTCTTCCAGTGCTGGCCCCATGTACGGTTGAGCTTCCATCTTGCGTGTCCCTACTTCTGGATAACCAGAATAATCCGTATTCGCTTTGACTTTTGCCTCGTCACTACCTACGGTTAAGAAAATATTCTCCCTTGTAGCACCCGTGGAATATCCACGAGTAAAGACAGCATTTCTTACTGCTCGTCTGTGCAAGCGTGAGCCATGATCTTTCAAAACCTCGTGTGCATCAAATTTAACCGCTTGTTCAAAAAAGAGGGTTGCCCCTCCGTCATTAATATCAATGTCGAACATTAACCCATCACCTCGGCTACATACAAGACCGTAGAGCGTCTCTCTGGAGTCTTTCGACTGATAACCTTATAGCGTTTACCAGAGATGATAACGGACGATATAGGGCCTTTTATAACGTGGTTAAAACGTAATATTTTGGCATCTACATCGACTTTATCAAGCAGTTTAACTTTCAATTCCAGCCCTAATTCGGAAATGAAGCAAGGCAATACCTTTTTAGTAGGCTCTGCGTTGCTCATTCGTCCTAATTCTGGGTCATATTTAGGTTTTCCAGCCTGAAATATGAGTTCGACACGTTCGCTTTCTCTCATAGCATCTTAAATCCTCGATTTTCAAGGATAGATGGGTACTCACGTTTCAAGATCTTGTTAAATCGAGCAAAATCATCTTGATTAAATTCAAGAGTTAAACCTTCGAGTGTCTTTTTAGAGTAGCCCTCCGACCCAATGCGGTTAAATCGTTCGATCATGATTTCGACAATCATGTAATCAAACTTGTCTGGCACTCCAAAATCTCCAGTATAGGCAGTAAAATGCTGGGTTGTCATCTCTTCGATTAAGCCAAGCATCTTGTCCTGCAAGTCGTCCTCGATATTCAACAGCACTTTTACTTTATCGATGTACGACATAATCAAATCATCCTTTCAATGCTTCAACTAATTCAGCTTTCGCAAGCGTAGAATAGCCTTCGATACCAGTTTCTTTAGCTAAAGATTTCAAATCTTTTAGCGTCATATCACCCAAAGCGACATCTTCAACCGTTTCTGGTTCTTCAACCGTTTCTGGTTCGACTGGTTCGCTCTGTTGATAGTGATAACGTAGTAGCATGCTCACGTTGTCACCCCCCTTTTAAAATTACGATTCACCGAATTTAACAACTCGTGATGGATCATAGAGATATGTTCCATAGTGTTTGTCTGCAGTGATTACAGTTGCTTTCTTCAAGATGTCACGGTCAGTTTCAACCATCACATCACGTTTCAATGCGATGACAAAAGCACCATACTTGTTCACATCGTCTGTATCAGTAGCGTCTGCAGATACTTTAACAAGGAAGCCTTTGCCTTTTTCTACTTTATTTGTACGCACGATTTGAACACCGAGAACTTCACCAAATGTTCCGTTCACAATTGTTTCAGCACCAAGTTCTGACCCTTTAGTCCAGTTTTGAGCAGCATCTTTACGAAGAGCAGCAGCGTCTGCAGGGTTAAGCAATGCAACATAAGAAGCATCGTCTTCATCTGAGAAGATATCGAGTGCTTTTTGTAAGTTGTCAACAGTAGTAGCTGTTTCAGATACTTTTTGAACTGCGCCTTTCGCAGCTTCTACAAGATCATTATCAATCTTGTTAGCAAGGGCAAGTGAGGCTTGATACACAGCTTGTCCGATTGGATCGCCAAGACCTGAAAGAAGGGCTTCGTCTGTGATTTCATACCCTTTAGCAGCCTTTTTGATTGTCATTTCAGACTTTTTAGTAGTCAATTGATCCAAAGTGATCGCAACACCTTCTGCGACTTCTGCAGCGTCTCCTGCATATTCCCATTTTGGTACATTGATCTTATCTCCGGGCTGTCCAACAAGTGTGTTGTCGATATAAGCGAGTGGGGTAAATTTGATTAGTTTAGGCAATTTAGCTGAGACCATGTCAGCCATGACCTCTGGCACTACCATAGTAGCTTTCTTAGTGATTCCTTCTGTCATAAATAATTATCCTTTCAATTGGTTATATAATTCTGGGTTCGTTTGGAATAATTCATTTCGGCTTTGATAACCCATCTTGCGGAATTGTTCCTTGGTGATCCCTTGACCAGTTTCTTCTTGCTTGGTTGGTGTCTTACCAACTAGCATTGTTTGTACCTTCGCATCTGCGAGGGTATTTACAAGACCAATGAGTGACTGTACTGACTGTTGTGTGTCTTCTGCATTATTGCGTACAACAAAGTCAAGCACCGTTTCATCGGCTGTAATTCCAGCTTCAAATAGCATTTTGGAAGCCTCTTTTTCGAGTCCGTTGCGATTCAATTGCGCTTCCAGCTCAGCAATGCGTTCAGCTTGTTTTTGAGCCTCATACTCTGCTTTCTGTTCAGCGTTCATTTTGCGCAACTTCTCAGCTTCTTTCTCAGCTTTTTCAGCTTCTTCTTTCCACTTAGCAAATTTCTTGTTGATGATCTTATCAACATCTGCGTCCGTGTACTTCTTTTCGTCTTTCGGTTCTTCTTGATGTTCTTCTGGTTCGGCCGTTACCTTTTCAACATCTTCAACCGTTTCGACTACTTCTGTTTCTTTGTTCATGCGAACCTCCTATTTTTTAAGTCATCCCTGACTGTGTTGTATTCCATAGCTTTTAGCGTCATCAATGCTTGGACAAAATAAAAACCAGCCTTTCGACTGGTTGTGTTATGCGATAAAATAGCAGTCTATTCCTGCTTGTCAAGATGTTGGATCACCTCTCAATCTTTGTGTTTGCGTTTAACCTCATCAATCCCTGACAGTAGGCCGATTGTTATCGCATATCCAAACAAGAGGATAAGGAATAAACAGACAACCCCTGCAGTGACTGACACGATATTCCAGATATTCATTGCATCACCTCACTTGACTTATTTTCTTATTTTGGTATAATTTAATTAAGGATGAGGCCTTCGATCACCCATAGGTGAGCGGACGCTTCATCTTTTTTTGTTTTTAACAACTGCTATAATTCGATCGCCTGATTTTAAAATGGCTTTTTGTACCCCTCTGCGACCGCTTTCAAAGACTTCTTCCAATTGTCTGAGCAATTCTTCATCACTCAAATCAGATCTCAATGCATCAAATATAATATTTGGTGTTTGTTTTTTTGCTTTTTTAGAATTGCCATCGATCACACCTTTTCCAGATCCAGTCATCTCTTTAAGATCCCACGGTTCATCACCAATCAAAAAGTCTGGTGTGTTGACACCTTTGGGAAAATTAACTCGTGGCAGTATTTTAACTTGTTTGCCAGTCTTACGAGATAGCCAGTTTGCTGCTTTAAATTCGCTTGCCGTGTGATCTGATACAACTTTGTGTCCATCAACTATATACTTGATACCTTCTGCGATCACAAAACTTTCGATTAATATATTTGGCTCGTAATCTCTGCCATCGAAGTAATCGCTGTACGCATCATCCATGTAATCATATTTGGATTCAGATTTAGACTCTTTCTTTGGCCCTGAATAATGAGCAGCAACACTGCACCGACAAAATGGATGCATTGGAGCGCAGTTGACCCCAGATTCCATATTTTCAACCTTAAAGATCTTGCCCTCCAGTGGAGCACATATCTTACACGCACTCGGTTCTGTGATGTACTCGTATTCGTCATAACCTTGCGATTCCAGACTATCTTTTTGCGCTGCCATCGCAACCCGTGAGCCTTCTGTGACTGCCAAGCGTTTTGCTTGATGCGCAGATACACCGAATTCTTTGCGTAGCTTTGAAATAATTTGTATTGGATTCTTACCAAGAATCAATAAGTCAGTAGTTGCTCTCTTTACGATATCCCGCAGAGCATTTTGACGATCCCAGATACGACTAGACCAAGTTGCACCGTTGAAGTTGCGATCTATAGCCTGCTTCATCGCAGTGGAAACCGTAGCACCTTCTGACACTCCCAAAATACCAGCTTGACTTTTTAGCCCTTGCAAGTATTCGCCTTTCAAAAAGTCGCCTGTTTTCTTTTCTTCTTCGTTCGCAAGAGCAATCATTTGCAAGTCTAGCTCTTGTTGCAATGCTTCAAGCCTTGATACTCGCATTTTAAGGTTGTAGATAGCCAACTCTCTGTTAGCTATCGCACCAAAATCTTTTTCCTCAACATAGCGTTCAGCTTTCTCAGCAAATGCAGCAACATCCATCGCATCAAGCCGTGCTACAACCTCAGAATAGGGAATATTCCCGTTCTTTTCAGCGTAACGATTGATAAATGTTCTGATTTCTTTATCAATCTCGTTGAAGTAGTAATCATGCATCTTTTTCAACTCGGTTGCATAATCTTCATCACGTTTGATTGCTGCTTTCTGCTCTAGTTCAACACGGTTGCGCCAGTAACTATTCTGTCTGACGGTCTCTGTCATCCTCTACACCGTCCTTTTCTTCGTTGCCTTCTTCTGCATCCTTGTTGATTGCAAGATCACTCATACGCTCATTTAGAGCCATTTGCTGATACAGTGCGCTGTCTTTCTTGTTTTCCTCTTCCATGCGCTCAAGCTCTTCTTTCGGATCTTGGACGATAGACAAGACAGAGAGTTTAGTTTCGTCTGATACTTGGCCATTTAACTGGCTTACAATCTGTGCTTCTTCAAGCGTGTTCTTAGGCACGTTACGAGTAAATTTGTAATTCAATTCAGACCATGCATCTGCTGGTACTTGCGTAGTTGGTACTGATAAGACAACCTCATACAATCGATTGAATCCAGACTGCATCTTGCGGTCTTTTGATTTTGCAAGGTTATCCATAGCTTGTAGCTTGTATGCAAGGGCTGTACCAGAACTATTGCCAAAGTCTTTATCTGATAGGTTAGCAATCATAGAGATATTAAAGATTGCATCACGCAATAACACGATGAGGTTTTCTTGCGTCTGGTCTGCATTTGGTTTTTGCAAGAAGTCAACATCTAACTGACTGCCACTTTCGCCCCACAAGTTAAATACACGATTATCACGGATGCTCTTACTTACTTCATCGTCTAGTTCCATGCCGATGATTTTCAAGTAAGCATCTGCAAAATAATCAACATCATTCGCTTTCTCACTGACTGCTTTATTGAGTGCATCAAGCAGTGTCTTCACACTTTCAAAGATTCCTCTGCGCTCTTCATTCTCGATTACTTCGATAATTGGAAGATGTGAATAGATGTGGTTTGTTCGTTCGCCAAAATGCACATCACCAGCGTTATCGAGTGCGAAGTAGATCGTTTCTTTATCGGTCACAACCTCACCAGTGCCAGCGCCCGTCTCTTCATCGATCATGTACCGCACTGCGAATTTAGGACGCTCTGCAACAGAGTTATCATGTACGATCAGCATGTTCATTGGGCTGTTGTATGTCACCCGTGTGTTTGCATCTTCGTCTTGATACACATACCAAAATGCATGGCCAAAGATATCAACCAGCTTGGATAGTTCGCTCTCACTATCTTCCATGTCGTTAAACTTTCTGAAGTCGTTGACATAATCACTAATTACTTGATCGTCATGCGATACAGTGGCTGGAATACCGATGAAATAACCGTTGAACATGTCTACAATGTATTTAGCATAGTTGACAACTAGACGATTGTCAGGCTTCCATACATCTTTAGCTCTAGCGTGTAGGATTTTGTGATCTGATAGATATAGATTTTCGTTTTCTCGATAGGTTGGTACGAGTCTACTCAAATGCAAGCGAATCGCTTCTGTTACGATTTCTGCAGTAACCTCAGTATTTACCGGTACTGTCAGCAGTCGCTTGTTGTTAATTCTGACTTTAGTCAATTAAAAGCCTCCTTTAAATGTTTTGATTTTAGATTTAGTGATCTTGTCTTGGATTGCATAGCGTATCGCATCAAGACAGTGGTTGTAGCTATCTACAGGCTCGTTGATGTACTCATTTGTGGCCTTGTCTTTCTTCCATGTGTAATTTTCCAGCTCTTCTATGGTTTTCACACATCTTTCGTCTACTATCCACTCGTACTGCAATAGATACTGGATTCCTTGCATAACCGAGCCAGCACCCTTTTTGACATCAATAACCCGACTGATTCCAAGATTTCTAAGCTCTTGGTTCGATTTCTTTTCAGCCGAATCGGCTCGAATCGGCTCTTTTGCATACCCAAGGGCGGTAATACTTTCTGCAATTTTGTCATTTGTCAGTCCTTTTTTTACATATTCCTCGACAACATACAACCTTTTGCGATCATCATCGATTTTTACATGCATAAATGCGCTCGGGTCGTTAATAAACCCATAGTCAAGGCCAAAATAAGACGGAATTTGCCTCAAATCGTCCTTGTTTAGCAATGCTTTCGTGTATTTTGGGAAAACCAGCTTATCAAGGGTCGCAAACTCCCCCAAAGCGTAGATTTTGTAGTACGCTTCGTTGCGATTTGCCAACTCTTCGATGTTTTCTCGTGTTACAGCGTCCAAAAAGCGATTATCCTTGTAAGTCGTCTGATACACGACTGTGTTTTTAGGCTTCTTGACAAAAAAAGCATTATAAACCCAGTTCGCTTTGGAAACTGGGTTGAACATCAAATATATTTGCTTCTGCTTATGCGCTTTATCCCGTAGACGAAGCGTGAGCTGTGTGTAGTCGTCAAGAGCGAACTCAGATGCTTCTTCCATGACAACATCAGAGATCCCTTTAATAGACTTTATTTTTTCGCTATTATCCATCCCTTTAAAGATGAACTCTGCGCCATTCGGCAGTTCTATACGAAATGCAGACATGTTTACTTTACACATGTTCAAGATGCCAAAATATGACAATGTCGCTTGCACATCTGCAAAGACCGAATCACGGACAGTAGCACCGACTTTTCGAAGTACAAGGATCTTTCGAGGCTTCTTCCAGTTTTTCAGTGCCTTAATGACAATCTTTTGAAAAACTCCGTGGCTTTTACCAGACGAAGCACCACCATAGTGAACCTCTGTAAACGTGTCATAGTCGAACAGATGGTCATAGATGTGCCTGTTGAACACTTTTGATGGGTTGATGTTAAGTTTGATCGTCATCCCAACCACCTACATCGATCACGACTGTTTGAGTAACATCTGTTTCCACCTTCTCTGTCCACATCCTGAATCGCTTGCCGAGAAGTTCTGCAGCCTTGATCCTGTCTTTAGCTCCAACATCAATGTCAATAACTTCCTGTCCGAGTTCGCCAATGCTACATAGAGTTTGTTCTTGAGTTTCCCCTCGCATTACTGAGGTCAGGTAAGTGAGTACTTCTTCCTGCGTTGCGACCTTATCGGACGCAAGCTGAGCCAGCCTCTCGTCAATATAAGATTTGATTGTAGTATTTTGCAGTAGCTTAGATGCGTTTGTGTTAGCGTATTTAGAGCTATATCCAGCCTTAACTGCTGCTTGAGTAGCATTACCAGAGATGATGTACTCATCTGCAAAACGTTGCTGTTTTAGTGACAATTTATTGATTTTCCATCACCCCTTTCGTAAAAAAAATAAAAAAAGATCGGTTAAAATCCGATCCCGTTGGTATCAATAAAGAAAGACAAGGAGCATGTAACGTGAAAAATCATCAAAACTATTTTTGGGAGATAAAACTTTGAAAAAACGCTCAAACCGCTTGGAGTAGATGTCCTGTTCTCCTTGTCCGTACTACCATAATACCACTTTAAAAGTTCAATATTGTTCAATCCGTACACTTTTTTGACTTAAATTTTTAATTCCAGATTTTCTCGCTTTTTGGATTGTCCCCCGTGAATAATGCAACTCACGTATAACCTCATTCCAGCTATACCCGTTAATGAAGAATAGCCTTAGTACAATGCTTTCTAGTGGATCTTCAAGGCTATCTATCAATTGAGCCATTTCTAATTTTTCATTCATTAGCAAGTTGATTTCGTGCTTGATGTCATCTGTTTTGTCGATGATTTTAACAGCCTTGTCTTCCGTGCTATTCCCTATATTGCCTCCTTTTGGTTCATCAGAGTAAACTTGCGCTTTCAATACTGATGATCTAATTGCGACTATTTCCTGTTGTTTGGATTTAATCTTCAGATCAATGTATTTTAATCTATTCAATCTACTTGCTATGCTCATCCACCAACTCCATTCCGATCTGCCACCTCTTTCAATTCCTCCGCACGTTGTCTCTCACGCATTTGGTACTCGCTGTTCAATTTGTTTAAAATCACATCCTGCGCATTATTTCGATCAGCCAACCGCTGGATAGATAGCTCATGCTCTTGCACTGTCCATTCCAGGTCATGGCATTTAGTATTTAGATCATTGATCCGTGTGTTGAGATTGATGCACACAATCATAAATATCAGTGATACTGTGCCGAGGATTGTGTAAAATAGTTTAGTCATAACATTCCCTCCACATCTAAAATTTGGTCAATGATATTTTTTAAATCATGTATATCATTAAAAGGTTTTACTGCATCGTATAGATTGTAAAAGTACGAATCGGTTACAAAAGAATCTTCCACACCGAGTACGGCAATCTCTAACTTGCCATTTATTTGAGCGATAGATAGAGTTCTGTTTGCTCGTATTGGTATATGCACATTATCTAAACTCATCATTT
>ERZ773074.346-NODE-346-length-20502-cov-35.939600_pt1 | contig 20502 bp, 10 predicted proteins | sample MGYA00580615_ERZ773074 | MGnify/ENA primary metagenome ERZ773074 (study PRJEB29015, sample SAMEA2738126) | human oral metagenome | biome: human oral; feature: human-associated habitat; material: saliva | place: China | collected 2160 ...
TATTTGCCAGCGGACTCATACCAAATGCTTTCTGAAGCTTTGATGCGTCGAACTTAAATGCGCTCGCCAGCATGGATTGATTTACGCTGAACAATTTGCTCATATCAAGCGATACTCCGTTTTCTTCCTTGAGCGCTTCGAATGTCTTGCCTGTGAATACATCCACCTCAGGATTAGCAAGCTGCTGTTTAACTATATCTGCATCCTTCATTCTATCGATAACTTGCGATGTTAGGGATGGCAGATATCCGACACCTGGCTGAAGGGCATTGGTTCTGGTCTTACCATTAGGTTTTATCACACCAACGACTTTAAGTTTAACTCCATTCTCCAGCTTACCGATCATGAACGCCTTGTTCTTCGATTGATCGAGCCATGTACCTGTTGGAGAATTATACGAATAAATCTCGCCCGGAGAAATCACACTGTAGCTGAGCTTTAGAGCATCTCTGTATCTAAAAGGCTTTTGCTTCTCTGTGTTCATCTCAAGCTTTCCCGTCTCTCTGTACTTGATCATGGCGCGGTCATACTCTTTACGGTCGTAATATCCGAGCTGATATAGAGTAAAATCAGGGATTGAGCCATCCTTGTTTAAAACGAGCACTGCTTCTGTTGACTCCTTAGGCCACTTTCCAGCAACTACCTCGTACTGCTGTTTCAGAAGCTTTTCGTCATCGAGCATCTGGTAGAAGCCCGTGTTGCTCGAATTCTGGATTCCAAAGCTCTCATAGTTCGCATCCATGCCATCAGTCGAATTGACCTGCACTGGATCTGATTCACTCTTGGTCTGGTAGATAAGCGGTGTGATTCCGTAGTTGTATGTTATCACCGAGGCGTTTCGGCGGACCTTGTTGCCCTTTGAGTCAAGATACTTCTTGAAAGCAACTAGGTCATTTTTTCTGGTGCTGCCAAAGACGTTTCCGAGCACGTTCCTCTGTTTGATTTCCTTATCCCCAGCTTGGCCTGCACTGCTTTCTTTATTTGAAACATTATCCGTCTCGGAACTCTCATTCGAAGCAGAACTACCCGATGCATCAGAAGACTTGCTTTTATCCTTGTCTTCATCTTTATCCTTTGACGTACCAGCCATCCCTGCAAACATACTCGATATATCCGCTGCATTCTTAGAAATAGTGAGCGGATATGACGAGAGCGTATCTTCCTCGACCTTAGCTATGTATCCGTTTACACCGTTTGAGAGTGCCAGAATAGCTGCAATTCCTATAATCCCTATAGAGCCAGCAAAAGCCGTGAGTGCAGTACGTCCCTTCTTGCTCATTAGGTTGGAGAATGAAAGTGAAAGAGCTGTTCGAAAGCTCATCGAAGTCTTAGTTCCGGCATCCGATTCGCCTATTTTCGTTCTTGCGCTACTCTTTAGTTCCTCTGCTGTAACTGGCTTTTTATCTTCGAGAATCGAACCATCTTTAAGCGTGATAATCCTATTTGCATATTGCTCAGCAAGTGCAGGGTTATGTGTAACCATTATTACGAGCCTATCCTTGGCAATCTCCTGTAACAGGTTCATAACCTGGATACCTGTTTCAGTATCTAGCGCACCTGTCGGTTCATCCGCTAATACAATCTCGGGATTATTTACAAGCGCTCTTGCAATCGCTACGCGCTGCATCTGGCCACCAGAAAGCTGGCTCGGCTTCTTGTTCTCATGTCCCTTAAGCCCAACCCTATCAAGCGCCTCTTCAGCTCTCGTGCGCCTTTCATCGGCACCTACACCAGTCAATGTCATAGCTAGCTCTACATTAGCCCTCACTGTCTGATGCGGTATTAGATTGTAGCTCTGGAATACAAATCCAATTCTATGGTTCCTGTATGTATCCCAATCAGCGGACTTATACTCCCTAGTCGACGTGCCGTTTATAATAATCTCGCCTGAATCGGCAGTATCGAGACCGCCGAGGATATTGAGCAGCGTAGTCTTACCAGAACCAGATGGTCCTAGAACTGCTACGAACTCATTGTCCCTGAATGTGACCGATACACCATCTAGTGCTTTCTGGATGAAGTCACCAGTCCTATATTCTTTTTTAAGCTCTCTTACTTCAATCATGTATATATCCTATATAAAAAGGGCTTCGGCGAACCGAAGCCCAGATAAGCCGTATGGACTATCTCCTTAGTAGTTTTCTGCGTGAACCTCAAAGAATGACTGTGGGTGATTGCAAACTGGGCAAACCTCTGGAGCCTTAGTTCCAACACAGATGTGTCCGCAGTTACGGCACTCCCATACCTTAACATCACTCTTCTCAAATACTTTCTTCATCTCTACGTTCTTAAGAAGTGCACGGTATCTCTCTTCGTGATGCTTCTCAACCTCTCCAACGAGACGGAATCTTGCTGCTAGCTCTGGGAACCCCTCTTCCTCAGCAGTCTTAGCAAAACCTTCGTACATGTCTGTCCACTCATAGTTCTCACCATTAGCAGCATCCTCTAGGTTGTATGCTGTATCGCCAACTCCATCGTTGAGTTCCTTGTACCAAAGCTTAGCATGCTCTCTCTCGTTTGCAGCTGTCTTCAGGAAGATATCTGCAATCTGCTCAAAACCATCCTTCTTAGCTCTTGATGCAAAATATGTATACTTATTAGTTGCCTGTGATTCACCAGCAAAAGCTGCTTCTAGGTTCTTCTCTGTCTGTGTACCTGCGTACTTATTCTTAGCCATAATAATTACCCTCCTTAAAAAAATTTCGTTAATCAATCATGCAGTAACCAGCTGCATTTACTTTCGACTTAATTATACATGTATTAGACTAATTGTGCAAAACTATTTTATGAATTATTCTTCACGTAAATGCACGTTTTGAGGTGCAAAATTTTCTTTTCCATATATCATATATGGTATAATCTTTTATCTTACACATTATGATTGTTATGCTCGAACGAGCTAAATATAAATAGACATGGAGTAGAAAGGATATATATATCTAATGACAGAAAACATGACAAAAAAACACGGATTCAGAGATAACATACTCTGGATTTTGGCACTAACCTTCCTGCTCACAATAGGTGGCGATTTAATATCATTAATTCCCATTAACTACACGCTGTTCAGCGATGCGTATACGGAGACATTTAATCTTTATATAACCTTTTGGGGAATATGGTTTGTCTTCCTAATAGCCATTTTAAGCATCAAAGACAATCGCTACATACTAGATGCGTTAAAGCATCGAAAGAACGGAAACAATATCAAAAACCTTGTGATTGGTTTCGGAGCTGGATTTGTCATGAACGGCGCCTGCGCGCTCACCGCTTACCTTCACGGCGATATTAAGCTCAGCTTTGCTAAATTCGAGATTTTCCCTATACTCCTTATGTTTATTGCGTTATTCGTTCAGTCCTCTGCAGAGGAACTTATCTGCCGCGGATTCATGTATCAGAGGGTATTGCACAGGTATTCGAGTCCTTGGGTGGCGATATTGGTGACTTCTTTATTTTTTATGGCGCTTCACCTTGGAAATGAACATGTTTCATTTTTACCACTTCTCGACATATTCCTCACAGGTTTATTGTTTGCACTCATGGTTCATTACTTTGATAGCATATGGATGGCGATGGCTTGTCACACGACCTGGAATTTCAATCAGAATATAATACTAGGTCTTCCAAACAGTGGCGAGGTATCATCCTACTCAATATTCATTCTCGATACTAAGCATGATACAAACAGCTTCGCATACAATACTGGTTTTGGACTAGAGGGGACGATCATGTCAGTTGTAGTGATGTTGATCAGTATAGCGATCATAGTTTTTGCACATAAAAGCTCCGAAGGCAACAAATCATTATAGCAAGAGTTTTGAATATACAAACCAAAAGCCGAAGGCTAATGCCCCCGGCTTTTGGCGATTAACAAAATGACTTAAATATGTAGGTTGAAAGTATGATTATTATGGTTTGGATATATTTGCTTATGGTTATTAAGCATAATTATGTTTATATTATCTGTACGATTATTCGAATGTGCCATCTCTGGTCACAAGCTCACGCTTTAGGTATGATTAAGCGTTTGCTAGTGCTTCACCGAGAGCCTTGCATTGTGCTAGACCTGCATCATCAGGCTCGTTGTTGCAGATAACTGGCTCTTCTACAACTACTGCGCCAGCTTCTTCCATACGATCCTTCCAAGAACGCATCCACTCGCCATCGCCCCAATCGTACGATCCAAATAGAACAACCTTCTTGCCCGAACAGCAACCTTCTAGCTCTGCGATGAATGGTTCAAACTCTTCCTCTTCAAGCACCTCTGCTCCCATAGCAGGGCATCCTAGAGCAAGCTTGTCCTCACCCTTTACATCTGCAACGCTCACCTCAGATACAGACACAACCTTAGCATCTGCACCGATGCCTTCGCCAACGGCGTTAGCCATTGCTTCAGTGTTGCCTGTAGCACTCCAATATACAACGTACATGTAAACACCTCCTGGTAATTATATACTGCTTTGTTAGTTATCTCTAACTAATGCTTATTATATTAGAGGTCTCTAACTTTGTAAAGAGGTTTTTTATGACTTTTTAAAAAAATATAAAAATACGAAGGACGAGCACTCTTAGCTCGCCCTCCGCATTTTTAGGAATATAGAGAAAATGTTACTGATGGTATGCTCCCTAGTGGAACGCTTTACCATATTTGCTTCTATTATATGTCATCTTGATTAAACCATAAGATAAGGCCATGCATCCTCCCGAAATTATAAATCCAACTGTTGCACTTACCATATCATATTCCTCCTTAATCAAGATTTTTTATCTATATAATCATTTCTTATTTTGTTATCTCCATTCTATCCTATTCCATAACTTTGTCAAGACTTTATCATGTATTTTTGTGATAAATTTGTCAGCTATATATATAACACCGATTTATCAAAAGAGCAAGCATCCTTAATGCCCGTGTACATCATGAGCTCAGATAATTGCTGATTCATCTCTATCACCTTCTTGGTTACTCCCTCTCTTTCATCCTTGAGTAGTGGTCCAAGTATTCCGCGTCCTACAGCAACCGCATCTGCACCCAGTGCGAGAAGCTTATACGCATCATATCCAGTGTCGATTGAGCAATCAGCAAATATCACTACGCCGCTTCCCTCTAGAGCCTCTTTGATTCTTGGAAGTATCTGGGCTGGCGCAATTCCGAACGGTATCCTTCCGTGATGATGCGATACGATTATCGCTTTACAGCCGGCATCCTTAGCCTTAACCGCATCTTGAACTGACAGCACGCCTTTTGCAACAAATGGAAGTTCAGTTGCCGCTACATACTTCTCAAGGTCTACTTGCATAACGGGTCCAAGAGGGAATCCGTCTACAATATCGTATTTGCCATCAGTTCCAGGCACGTGGTCGATATCAACACCTACAGCGATCGCCCCGTGTTCTTCAGCAAACTTTATCTCATCCATAATCTTATCATGATCCATGAAAGGCTTTATTATCCTCACCGTCTTCGCACCGACAGCAGCAATTTCTGCATACTCATCGTTCGGCTCCATACCGACCCAGTTTAGAACATTGAGCTCGAGTGCCGATTCTGCATACTGAACCATAGGCTTCTTGCCGTCCTTACCAACCTTATTGAGGTGTGAAAAAGCAGGCATCATAATCGGCGAAGAAAACTTCTCTCCAAATATTTCACAGCCTAGGTCCGGAATAACTGCATCAATCACTCTCATCTCCACGTGAATGCTGTCCAGATATGCCCTGCTATATACGTTCGCATCATCTGCCTTCCCGCTTGTAACAGGAATCAATCCCTTTGGTCCTGGCCATGGGCTCTTAATCTCACTCATAATCCCCTCCATAATTTCCTTAATATCATTAAAAATTTACATTATAACTATCCGTTATGCCACAAAGATTGTGATTAGCGTGTATGCGATTAGCGCAACTACAAGAAATAGTGAGATAAATGCTGACATATAGCTCTCATCGTCCTCACCCGTAACGAGCGCCTGTACTTGAAGTGGAACTGGGAATCCAGTTGGGCACATGAAGTACAGCAGAATAGCAATCTCGAAAACCTTCTCTGATACGAGCTCTGGGAAAACTACATAGAATAACCCTATGATTATCAAGCAGAGGACGAGTCTAACTAGCGCAAGTCTTACTAGAGAAGAAAGCATCTCTTTCTCAAATTTCAGCTCGTACCCAAGTGTAAATAGGATAATGCCTGTTATCGGTGTTATAACGAGCTCCATCGTTGAATTGAATGTAGACTCGAGTCCCATGCTCATAATCATTTTATGAAGCCCCGTAAGGTTCATGAACACACCCCCGATGACCGAGACCATGAACGAGCTTGTAAAAATCTTCTTTAACAGCTCCTTCCACTCTACCTGGCCAACGACTTTCTTAGTCACAAGAATCGGTAGCACTCCAAAGTTAATCAATATGCCAGCAACGTCAAATGTGACGATATTAACCGCATGTGCCGCTCCGACTATAGATATGTATAGCGGCAAAGCTACATTCCCACCTTCACAAGTTACTAGTAGATAAGGCGAGATATGTGCAAACTTTTTGCCGGTAAACGGCGTTAGCTTAAACCCTATAAACAGCACGATTAGCCAGATTATATCCATATATATAATCTGGATGAGGAATGTACTCTTGAGCTCGGATGTTACAAGCACTTTGTATACTAGTAACGGAAATAAGATTGTAAATACTAATTTCTTTGCACCTTCGTTTTGTGCAAATGTAATCCACTGCCTTTTTCTTGCCAGTAGCCCTAAAAATAGCATAAAAAACACCGGAAATAATGCCTCTACTGCTTTCATATATACCTACCTAATCATCATTAAATGTCGACAGAAACAAAAGATTTCGCACAATTAAATAATGTGCTATTAAGATGATTATACTGGTTATTCTAGTGACGTCAATAGTATTATCCATATAAAGCTGGTTTCTAATCAACCGACTTTAATGCGTCCAGCATATTGAGTTTTCTAATCATGCGATTTACATAAACGCACAACACAAATAGTATTCCTATAACTGCTCCGCTCGGAACTATATATCCCCATATCTCTATATTGGGCGTAAACATAACGTGCGATGGAGCAACATACGCGATTATAAAATCATGTAGTATTTTACCCGATATAAGCCCTAGTCCAATTCCGATAATTGATAGCACTATAGTCTCACGGTATAGGTACATGGTGGCTTCTTTATTAAGAAATCCAAGGACCTTAACGGTAGATATCTCGCGGATTCGTTCTACCATATTTATGTTAGTTAGATTATAGAGAATCACTATGGCTAGCAGGGTCGACATAATCGTCAAAACAAACATTACCGTCAGCAAAGATTTTGATACACCACGAACCTGCTCGATTATATTGAGATTATGAGCTACTCCTTTAACACCTTCTAGATTCATGAATTTTGATGCCACATTAGCAATATCACTCTTCTCTTTGACCTTGACCAAATAACTGTTAGCAGCAGGAGTCTCGCCCCATACCTGTGAATAGTAATCGTCACTAACGAACATATAGTGTCCTGCATACATCTCAGCAATTTCACTGACTCTAACGGTATATGTCTTGCCTCCATCGTTAAGATTAAACGTGTCGCCCTTCGATACCCCTAGCAGCTTAGCTAGCTTTTCGGTAATTACAACTCCATTCTTTGGTAAAGTAATGGATTTATGTAGAGCTTTTGTCTTTATATCAATGAGAGGCGCAAAGCTTTTCTTAGATGTCGCCATGATGGTAATATCTTGCTCATCATCCACTCCTTTTATCTGTTGTGATATTTGCTTAATATACACATCTTCATATCTTGTAACACTTGATGATTTTAAGATCTTATCAAGTTTAATTTGCTCATCATTTGTAATGTAATCAGACTTTGTAACAACTACATCATATTTTATAAGATCTCCAAACTGCCTTCCCTCTATATCATTGACCGAAGATGAAATTCCAAGCCCAGCACAGAGTAGCGCAACTGATCCAATGACTCCGAATATTGTCATTAACATACGCTGTTTGTATCTAAATATATTTCTTGCAGTAACTTTCTGAATGAAACTCATCCTCTTCCATATGAATTTTACCCGCTCTAGCAAAATCCTTGAGCTACTGCTTGGCGGTTTAGGCAGTAGCAGCTGTGCCGCATTCGCCTTAAACTCCCGATGTACAATGGCAAGCACTGGCATAACCGTGCACGATAACGAAAGTAAAACTGCAATAACTACAATAGTCCAATTAAATTTAAGTGCCGGAATAGGCATAGTCATATTCGCCATCAGGGATGAACATAGGATATATGGTATCCCGTACGTCCCAAGTAGCACTCCTAGGAATGACCCAATTCCACCTGAACAGAGACCGAAAGTAACAAACTGCTTGGTCACGTCATGTTCAGTGTACCCGAGTGCTTTCATAACCCCAGCATTGGTGCGTTCTTCATAAACAAATCGTGTCATGTTAGCCACAGTTACGAGTGCTGCTACTAAGTATAGAACGACAGGGAATACATTTCCCACCTTTCCTATACCAAACGACATATTCCTTAGCATCTTTACACCGTCGCTACCCGGCATTGTTCTGAATGTATAGACATGATATTCAGGTTCAGGTACTGATAGCTTCGAAGGATAAGCAACTTTTCCATCGATATGATTTTTGCCTATATTTGTTTGACCTGCGTAAAAATCACTGGTGTTACTTCTTGTAAGTCGCCATTCGTATTCCGCTCTTAGCTTTTTTTCCAGATCTACCTTTCTAGCGGGAGCATTGTCGCTCACTAATTTTTCCAGCTCCTTGCTGTGCTTTTTTAACTTATCGGTATACGAGTCTCCAAATCTATCCACATCCTTTAGATCTTTGAATCTTATCCTAGCTATCACTGGAACATTCTGCTTAAAAGCAGACTTTACTACAACTGCATATCCTGAAAGCGCACCAGAGCCCGCATTAGCTGGTCCTAGCGTATTATCAGCGATAATTTCAGATGAATTTATAAACCCCGTAATCTTGTAGGCATGCCTCTTTAATTGCATTAAGTTATCGCTTTTTTCAGAAAATTCAACGATATCACCTATTTTATATTTCCCTCTGTACCTATCTGTGAGCGCGATTTCGTCTTCTCGTGATGGCATCCTTCCCCTGACTACCTCAAACTTCGATAACTTACGAGGTGCTGAGTATATGCGTATAGCTGATGAAGAATTTGCAAGGCCTGTATCTACGAAATTCCCGAACTCCACTTCACTTACACCGGGCGCTTCCCTAATTTCCTCCTCATCGGCAGCTCCAAGACCTTGGCTTCCAATAACCGCTAAATCCATAGTGCTTAGCCTCTCAAAGTAATCATTTGCACTCCTATTGATATCCTGACCCGCAGATTTTAATCCAATTAAAGTCATCGACCCAAGCATAGTCAGCAGCACGATAGATAGAAAACGTCCTAGCGATTTTTTTATCAGTCTTCGTGTCACTTTCCTCATAGTTTGCTTCATAATAATATATACACCACCTAATAATCTATACTCTCTATATCTGACGGGTTCTCATTAACTTCAACCGATCTAACCTTGGCATCGTGCAAATAAATCACACGATTAGCAATTGGTGCGATTGCCGAATTATGCGTCACAATTACGACTGTTACGCCATTTTTCCTAGACATTTCTTGCAAGATATGAAGCACATGTTTTCCAGTCTTATAATCAAGTGCTCCAGTCGGTTCATCACAGAGTAAGAGCTTGGGATTCTTAGCAATAGCCCTTGCAATGGAAACTCTCTGTTGTTCTCCACCAGAAAGCTGTGCTGGAAAATTGTCCATTCTATCTCCTAGCTCCACCGACCTAAGGGTCTCATCAACATCCTTTGCATCTCTGACAATTTCTAAAGCTAACTCTACATTCTCCCTTGCTGTAAGGTTCGGTATTAGGTTATAGAACTGAAATACGAATCCTATGTCATTTCTTCTATATAGGGTGCGTTCTCTATCGCTGAGTTTGACGATATCAACTCCATCAACAATTACCTCGCCCTCGCTAACGGCATCCATCCCGCCTAAGATATTGAGGATTGTGGATTTTCCGGAACCCGAAGCTCCGAGAATAATAACTAATTCTCCCTTTTCAATCTCAAAGCTTACATCATTATTTGCTATTATTTCGCTTTCTCCAGAAGCATACCGCTTGAAGCAGTGTCTCATCTCAATATACGCCATTTTTATCCTCTTTTACCACTATGCTGAACTTGCGACTTCCAATCGTATTTGCCAGGCGAGATTATCATTTCTATTAATATGCTAATAATATCACTCTCATCCTAAAATAATAAGGTCTAACCAGATATCTAACATATATCCGGAGAGTTTCATCAACCAAAAAGCTACCCGATGACTCGGGTAGCTTCTAGTATATTATTTACTTATTGCGCCTTTTAATCACAGCGATTAAAAGTCCAAGTACAGCCACTAGGAGAACAACCCCATACAGCATGATATTTGTCATATCACCAGTCTTAGGACCGTGTCTCTTTACGAGCTTCTTACCCGTTTTACTAGGCTTTGGCTTCTCGATGTGGGTATTCGTAATGATATATCCATTGTCCACATCACCGGTATACGTTACTGTATAATCCTGCACCTGATCTTCCTTGACGGTATACTTGATTTTGTTTCCGTCCTTATTGACAGGTAGATTATCGAATTCAGCCTTCCAATCACCATTTGCATCCGGTGTAACAGTCTTATCTGCTACTTCAGTCCCATCTGCCATAAGGCGAACCTTAATTGATGAAGGTCTGTCACCAGCTACATCGTTAGCCCACTTCTTTGTAACCTTAACTGTTCTTGTGTATGGCGTGTGCTTGTTGGTAAAGTTGAACCCATCCTGAATGACTGTGTACTCGTTTACCGAAGCTTCCTTCACAGTGTAAGTAACGACATTTCCCGCCTTGTATTTATCGAGGTTTTCGAACTTATACTTCCAGTTGCTCGATGCATCAGCAGTCGCTGTCTTACCAGTATCTACGCCATCTGCATAGAGTTTAAAGGTAACACCGTTAGGTCTGATTCCATCTTGGTCATTCGCATCATCCCAAGTCTTCTTACCAGAAACAGTGGTTTTCTCAACCTTATGAGTGTTCTCGATATTATAGCCTGTCACCTTAGATGTGTATCCATCTACAGCAACTTCCTTGACTGTATACTTAATCTCTCTGTTGCTATCGTCGTACTTGAGAACTCTTCCGAACGAATAGTTCCAGTTGCCTGCGGCATTAGCAGTCGCAGTCTTGCCAGTGTCATTACCGTCAGCATACAGCTTAACGGTAATCGAGCTTGGACGCTTACCATCCTGGTCATTTGCATCAACCCATGTCTTAGTTCCTGAGACCTCTACCTTCTCAGGCTCTGGAATAGAAACTGTGATAGCCGATGCTGCGAGCGTAGTAATTGATTTATTACCGCTGATATCGTAATCGAGTACCGGCGATAGAACGTCAATCTTCTCGTTATAGTCATAGGACAGATCGGATGCTACCTTATATACAACATCTATCGAGCCGCCGTCGCCTTCCGCCAAAGGTTTAGTCGAAACTAGATGAACCATATCCGCATCCGCTGGGTCAGTCACTACGTCGTAATCTGAAGCGCTTGGCGCTTTATTAACATTATATGTCTTACCAGGGTGAAGCTTGATATATTCCACTCGGAAGTTAGGTGAAACATTTACAGAGTCTAGTTTGAGTGGCACATTGCTCTTGCCCTCTGGATTAAAGCTCTGTCCGTAGTTTGCATCCTTCTTGAGCAATGGCACGAATACATTCGCATGATCTAGTCCTTGAGCAGCATTATTTCTAAGGGTAACTCTCAGCGTCGCCTTATCGCCTCTCTTGAGTACTGGCGTAGTATCAGTCTTAGTCTCTGCACTAGTCGGATCATACTTATACTCTTTGTTCTCGCCAGTAGTTTTATCCTCGACAAGAAGCTTTGAGTCACCTCGCACTGCAGCTGCCTGCTGCACTGTAACTCCAGGACCTTCTGATAGCGATACCATGAACTCTCCGGAATTCACCTTGCTGTCAAATATGCTCTTTGCCTTGCCGTTCTCCGTCTTTGCATATCTGCTGTTGTTAGTCGACCAGTTGCTTCTATCCCACTTCTCAGGCTTAATCACAGCATCGATTTCCTTGAAGTCTTTGGTGGTAAAGGCAAAGAAATCATTGATATGGTAAGTTCCCTTTGCAGCATTTTCATTAGGTGTGACGGTCATGCTCATGTTCATCGACTTGATCGAGAAGTCTGGTTGATACTGACCTCTAGTCTCACTGCCGATATCCACATTGTACTTCCACACCCTAACAGGTGTTCCGTTCACATCTCTATATTCACCTACATACTTAGGACTTCCGAGGGTACCATTAGTAATGGTTAAATCCTTGTAGTTGAAGCCCTCTGGCATCATCACATATAGCACTGGTTCCTGAAGCGGGTTCCAATCCCAGTTAGCATCGTTGATGCGGCCAGTTATCTTGAACTCATCGCCTCCGAGTACCTGCGTCTTGTTTATGTTTCCAACGCCGTTTAGAACTTCAGGAGCTCTGCTAGTTGCCTTAGTTGTAACCGTATCTGCTGCGGTAGGTGTTTCGTCAGAGTTGTAAAAGCTAATCGTGCTTATTACATCGTCCTTCTCACCCTTCTTCCAAGTTCCGAAAACTCCTGCTGGTATGTAGCTCCATCCGTAAAACTCGCCAGGTCCAAGTTTGTTGCCATCTAGGAGATCCTCGTTAGGTCTAATGCCGTCATATCCAGCTGGAAGCTTGCCGATATCTACCTTAATCGACTTAATCGATGTATTGATATCGAGCCCTAGCTTAGTATTCTTGATAAGCGCAGATACCCCTCCGGATGTCTCGAGGATGCTAGGATCAGCAGTACCGCTAGTTCCATCAGAAGCAGTCCAGTGAATAGGTCCATACGTCATTCCTGCTTTATAAGGAATAGTCACACCTCTGATGATAGCCTTATTAGTAGTATCTAGCTTCATCTCGATAGTCTTAGCCTTGCGAGATGGAATAGCAAGATCATTCTTGATGAGAAGCGATCCCAATCTTACATTGTAAGAATCATTCTTCTTGTATGACCAGTTTGGAGCACTCTGAACGGTAGTTCTGCTCTTTATGGATTCTGGATCAGATCCATCGATAAGCTGAACTGTGAGATTAGCCACGTTGTTCTTGCTAGTCCTGCCTGCATTTTGCGTATCATTCCACACGGTCTTATGTAAATTCTTAATCTGCACGTTAAAAGAACTTCCATTTGCACGCGTGCTGTTTGCGTCAACCTTGATGTGCGGCTTGAATGTAAGTCCGCCGCTATATGAGCCAGGTTCATTCCATGACACTACGGAAACTTTGTTATCTCCCACAATCGTAGTCGATTCAACAGTTCCGTTTGCATGATAGAGACCTGTCTCTTCGAGCCCGACGAGCTCAACATCCTTAGGATATACTATTTCGACCGTCGTCTTGCTGTTCGCTTTCGTCAATGCTTTATCGCTGATATTCTGCCATTGATGCGAAAAAGACGTTGACGTCTGGATAATCGAAGTGGTGTTCCCCTTCGAAATAACCTCTGAGCTCTGGTCATTCCAGTACGCATATGTAAATTCATCCGCCGCAATCACATCATATGACTTCGAATCAGTCGCATTTGTTGTGCTCGTACCAACCCTAACCTTGATATCATCAGCTAAAACCTGGTTCTTATCCTGATTGACATACGCCTCATCGACTGTAAAAATCATCTCTTTGTGAGAAGCTGCTGCATCAAGACCCTTCTTAGTCTTATACGTAACCTCCCCTGAGCGCGCTTTACTTGAACCAGCCGTCGGATAATTGTATGGTGATGTTCCCGTACCTGTCGGTGTCTTTACAAGTTCTTCAAAGCCAGTTGCTGTAATCGGTCCCTGTGTAAATGTAGCACCCGGTAACGACTTGAAATAAAGCCCATTTCCAAGTGTTGCAGTAAAATACGTATCGGAATTTCGTAACTCCTGCGGAATATTGTAATCCACGTCTAGAGAATACGTCGTTCCGACATTTAGTTTAGGCTTCTGGCCAGCCATAAGATCCGCAACAACAGCTCCAGTTTCGGTATTTACAACCTTAACCGAAGTGATTTTGAGGTCTGTAGTCGCTGCACTGACTTCGCCTATGCTCGGTACTACGCCCGTAATAACTACCATCAATGCAAGTACGCAAGATAGCATCTTTGAGATAGTTTTACTCATATGTCCTCCTTTTACAAAACATGCACATAATCAACATATTTTATCATTATTCGCATATTTATTCAATTTTAGACTTTTTCGGTTTAATTTATATTCCCAAGGCTTAAATCTGTTGATAATTCTAGCATCTATAACTGCAGCGATTTTAGACACTAGAAAAGGACGGTGCCAAATAGCACCGCCCTTTTTATATTGTTCTAAAAAAATACAATGTTATCTGATAGTTATCGTGAACCTAGAGACTCTTTCTTCTCATAAGCAGTCCGCCTGTAACCGTAATAGCCGATAGTAAAATCAGTCCATACATTCCGATACCATTGCTGTCTCCAGTCTTAGGTGTAAGTCTGCTCTTTGGTGTCTTAGGACCTGGAGTCGATGGTGGAATCTCTGTGTTTGTCACTGTAAATCCGTCTTCCTGTGTTCCAGTGACCTTTGCTGTATATCCCGAGACGTCTGCCTCTTTAACGGTATACTCAATCCTATCGCCATCGTCATTGTACTTGCGTACATTTGTGAACTCGCCCTTCCACTGATTTGCTGCATTTAGAACTACTGACTTTCCAGTATCTGCACCGTCTGCATACAGCTTGACAGTTACGGAATCCTTTGCCTTGCCAACCCACTTCTTCTCAACCTTTACAGTCGTCTTGGAGTAGATTCCGCTAGCATCTCCCGATGAATCCATAACCTTGTAGTTAGAAACGATTTGTGTGCTCTGTTCACTAGAAACGAGCTGCGCCAGGTTCTTGAGTAGCGTACCAGGGTGATAAGTCGAACGGTAGGTGAGTATGTACTGCTTCTGAGCAACATTTCCCATCCTTATACTGAACGATCTTCCGTCTGCAGCGAGGTTGAGCTTTCCTGTCAGATTAACGACTGTTGGGGTACCATGCTCATATCCCCTTGCATCTATAGTGGTCTCTGTCAAAACAAAGCTTCCAGGTATATATGTCTCGTCGCCTCGACCATCGGTGAGTTTGTCGGAAATTACAAGGTTAGTCAGCGTGTCTTTCTTGTGATTTATACGTACAACCCAGTTAGCTTCATTGGCACTTGCTGCTGCACTACCCCACTTACCTAGAACCTCAGGTGGAAGTATTCCAGGGCCATCAACGCGTATAGTCACTGGATAGACCTGAGAGCCAACCGTAACAACTAGCGTGTTGTTTGAATCTATAGTAATCTGGCTTAGTTCAAGTTTTGCGGTTATACTAATCTTGCCCTTTACATCTTCTCTTCCGTTCACCCAATTGTTGAACGTGATTCTGACTTTTCCGCCGCGGTTGTTTGCGCCCGGTGTAATGTGAGCCCTTCCAACCACTGTATTACCATTTAAATCGTATATATCGAAGTCTAGTGCCGCTGCGCCGTTTGGATAGAACACCTGATCAGGCAGTTTGATATCGAAATAATCACCTGCACGCATATTAGCGCCATTAGCACTAGCATCCCACTCCATAGCTAGGAAGAATGTATCTCCCTTATATACACTATTCTTGTCTGTTCCAGCAATATTCTGAATAGTAAATTTAGTTACACGTGCTGTCACCTCTCTAGGTGTAGCAGCGTTTACATCCATGCTCGCCAAAGGCAGCATGAGTCCTACTATCATAACTAGAGATAGTAGATATCCAATAAAATCTCTTACTCTTTTCATAATCCTTTCCTTTGCAATTATTTACACGCTAATTTCCTAACTCCTGTTAAGTTTACCAATTATGTATATTTATTTCAATATCATATCTTTATATCTTTCACTTTGCACAAAAAAAGAGCACGATTGACAATTTTAGTAATCAATCATGCTCGATTTCTTAATTAATACACAAGACATTAAACCTCAAAACTGATAATTATTCACTTATTTTCTTTCTCATTCTGATTAAAAGTGCTAGCCCTGCGAGTGCAAGTAGAAGCACACCTGCATAGAATACTAGTATTGCGCTATCTCCAGTCTTAGGTAGTCCTGTCTTCTTAGGCTTATCTGGTGTCTTTGGCACGTTTGGCTTCTCTGGCTCATACGTGTTAGTGATCACAAAGCCAGCTGAATCTCCGGTAACCTTAGTGGTGTATCCACCTACAGCATCTTCCTTTATAGCATACTTAATCTCCTTGCCACCTTTGTACTTAGGTAGGTTTGCAAATGTATGCTTCCAGTTATCAGCTGCCTTGATATCGCGCTCCTCAATCATCTCATCGTTAGCATAAAGCTTTACATGGATCTTGTTAGGACGGCTGCTGATTACACTGTTATCGTTCACCCAAACCTTCTCTACAGGGATATCAATATACTCTGGCTTATGCTTATTACTGATGTCATAGCCATTTATTGTAGCCGTATATCCATCTACAGCTTCCTCTGTAACTGTGTATGTAATCTCCTGTCCTGACTTGTACTTAGGTAGGTTTGCAAATGTATATGTCCAGTTGCTGTCAGCGTTCACAGTCTTTTCCTGCACCTTTGAGCCATTAGCAAGTAGGTTCACCTTGATTGATGTCGGACGCTTGCCATCCTGGTTGAAGTTATCATCCCATGTCTTAGTTCCTGAAACTTCTACCTTCTCCTGCTCCATCGTATTGGTGATGGTGATGCCTAACTGCTCTGTTGGCGAAGCTGGGTTTACCTGAACAGAATTAGCTGTAACGTCATATGTCTTGCCACTATATGTTACTTTGTTATTTCCGTTCTGGTTAGCTTCCTTCACCGTATAAACGATTGGTGTCTTAGTTGTAGTGCCATCATTATTCTGAACTACGGTGTACTGGCGAAGCTGTGTGAACTTTGCTTTCCAGTTATTCGCTGCTGTCAGCTTAGCGGTCTTACCAGTATCTTCGCCATTGGCAAAGAGTTTTACCGTAATTTCGTTAACATCCGGAGTTGCAATTTCATTGCCCTCAGTATCAACCCACTTCTTAGTTGCTTCAACATCCATCTTATCAATCAGCTTGTTAGAAACAACATCGGTCTCACGAAGCTTTACTTCGTCGTTATATATAACACTGAATGTGTTGTTAGCAACAGCCTCTGATAGCTTAGGATCATAAGTTGGTGCCTTCATCGTGAGATATGCAGACAGAACTGTGTACGGCTCCAAAGTCGTACCATTCTTACCTACAATCTTGATAGCCTTAACCTTGGTGTAGTCCCCAGGGTTCTTAGTCCAAGCAGAGCTATTTAGCTCGTTTTTGTCCGTTCTATCAGGGTATCTATCCGTACGGTAATATATATCGTACTTATCGCTTACATCTGTAGAACCGATCTTTAGCTCGAGTGGTCCCTGAAGGGTGTTGCTAAATGCAGAATTTCTGCCATCGCCTACATGTGGGAACACGTCATACATGAGGATTTTATCCATCGCCATGTTGTAATAGTTACGAACACTTAGGCGATACTGGAATAATCCGCTCGTGTTTGTCACATCGGCAAAATCTGTCGAGATAGTATTTCTTGTAAATGCTCTTCCGTATACAGCAGCACCGCCTGGAGTATTAGGCTCGAGGCTTCTTATGTGCTTGTCCGACTGAATACTCTCTACGTTGTTACCCAGAACCTTGGCAGTTGCCTTTAGTATAGTCTCATCCACGACACCATTTATATTGATGTCTAGTGTGTCTTTTACGAAGTTGTTCGTATTATAGAGACCAGCGAAATCTGCTGGCGTTCCCTTTGTCCAGTTGTCGGCGTAGAAATAAACATCATTATTATTATTTAACTGATCATTCTCCGCCTTGCTAGGTATTACGTCATTGTTGACATATAGATCGACAATATCATAAGACATATTCGCATATTCATATACGTAGCCTGAAGGTAGAACAATTTTAACCGCATCGCGGCCAGTCTCGTTATAGTTCTTAATGAACTCCACCGACTGAACTGGTTTCGAACCAACTATCGGGTCAACATGTGTAAGCTGATCATACGAAACACCGGTTGGCAGTAGGTCAACGAATGTTGGATTCTTAAGGTAGCGCGCTCCAGAGAGTGTATCAAGCCTAAAACCTACCCTGGCAGTGAATCTCTCGTTTGGCATCCCCACCCTCTGATTGCGAGTTTCCTTACCTAACCACACCTTCTCGGTGAAAGGAGTAAAGTACGAGTTCCAGCTACCAGACAGATCCATCTTCGTCTTGGAGCCATCTTCGTTAACCCTGTTGACATCAGCCTTAACCGTATTGTTGATAGGTCTATCGTTATAGGTTTCCCCAAAAGGATTGATAAACATCATCTTGAGGTTAAACTCTAAGTTTGCCGAAGGTGCGAGTGTGAAATCCTTGAGGTATAGACCCACTCTCTTGTACTTAGAATCAACTGCACCAGCATTTGCAGGATCTAATGTGCCCTGATTAATCTGATCAAGGTATGACTGTAGCTTTTCCTTGCTGTCAGCATTTACCTCGCCTTTAAATAGCCACGCTGCACCATTGTTAGTAAGTGGAATAACGTCGTACGTTCCGTCAGCTTTATAGCCTCTTAGCTCTAGCTGTGAGAGATTGAGGTTTGCTCTCGACCCTACACCTACGAGGTTTCCAGTTATCATCGTCATAAATAGACGACCGCCAGTGTTCTGAACGTCCTCATAAATTTCAATGTCTGTAAGCGGTCTATCGAGCTTGTTAACCAGCTTGATAGCATATTCCAGCTCTCTTACCGCGAGACTGTTCTTATCGAACGGAATGGTAAGCGGCCCTTTCTTTCCGAGCATTCCATCGCCGTTGTAGTCATCACCTGCTAAGCGGAAACGCTTCGTATCATCGTCAAAATTATGTTCATTTCCAGCGACTTTCCCGACAGTAGCCTCAGCTGTGCCCGGGTTAAATGGAATTCCCTGCATCTCTGCAGTGTTCGTAAAGTTTACTCTATTAGATCCATTCATGTACTTTGCACCTGGGAATGACAGCTTGAGATTTGAATAAGCTGGCAGATTATCCCTGATGTAATCGCGCAAATCCCTAACACCCGTAGGTATGTCGAATCTTAGAGTAACCGTCTTACCGTCGGCGCTTAGAGTCCAGTTAGGGTTCTTTGCCGGATCAAACTTTGCAGTCCTTGTATTGCCTGCGCTATCAACATATGTCGGAAGCTTATCAGTGATTATAATTGAGCGATATGCTCTGTAATCTTGATACAATTTAAAGTTGTAGTTAATATCCGATGCCCCATCTTCTGAAATAGACGAAGGATTCGTCCTGCTAGATGTACCACCGTATACGAGTTGATCGTCAGTCTCTTCTCCCGCAACTATCTTCATGAGCCATGGCTTTGGATAAGTAACACCATAAGTCTTATCCTCAAGTGTAGAAAGCTTAGTGCCATCAGCACTATACATGCGAACCACTGGCTTAAGCTTAAAATCACTAGGTGTAGTCTTGTCTGCAAAGCTCATTACATATGGAAGCTGCAATCTTACCGTGTTGTCTATCTTGTTCAGATAAATTCGCTTAATAGTCTTCCCATCGTTAGTCACGATTGTCTCTTCTGACTTGATAATAGGCTGCGTCTTGGCAGCTGGTGTCGCGAAGTTATCCAAGTACGTCCCTTCAGCGATATTGTTGGTATCGTTCTGATTCTTCGATGTCTGCTTTGTCGGCACTTCAATCTCGAGATACAAGCCCTCGACTGGCTTCGTCAGCGCCGTCGCATCGATTTCAATTCCTGTAGTGATATTAGTTTCTGTCCTTACTGTCGTAGGCGAGGTAGGCTTTAGGTTTAGCGTAAGTGAACCGCTCTGACCAAAATTAATCGTGTCAGAGAAAACTGACGCACTGGTTCCAGATGACGCACCTGAAGCCGCCGCATTTACTGATGGAATACCAGATATCACAGTTGTGATAATCATGGCCATCAAGCACAGTATAGACAGCGCTTTGTTTCTAATTGCCTTCATAATCCCTCCTTATAAATACACTTATCTTAAGCTGCACATGCACCAAAATGCACAGCGTAGCTTTTAACGATATAATGCAAAAACCCTCTATATAACGCACTACTGCATCATATAAGTAATTCTTAACTAATTTCGTTTATTTTACACGAAAGTCCACTATTATGCAAATTGCATATACGCTACTTAATATTGCAAAATCGATATAATTGGTATTTACTACAACTTTTCTTTGTTTTTTAACCTTGTTTTTTTAATGTTTTTGTTTTTTTAGCAGTCCAATAAAAAAGAGAGCAACCACATAAAGCAGTCGCTCTCTAGCTTCTTATTTCGTAC
>ERZ773074.348-NODE-348-length-20455-cov-43.964216_pt1 | contig 20455 bp, 20 predicted proteins | sample MGYA00580615_ERZ773074 | MGnify/ENA primary metagenome ERZ773074 (study PRJEB29015, sample SAMEA2738126) | human oral metagenome | biome: human oral; feature: human-associated habitat; material: saliva | place: China | collected 2160 ...
CAAAGATGTCACCTTTGACATCCAAAGCACCACGCTCTCTGATTTTGTTGACACCTACACCTGAGCGGTCATAAGAGAATACCACGCTCTCTGTGGCCACATTGACCATAAACTCAGTACGAGTGAATTTGTCCTCTAGCGTGCCGATGATAACCCATGACTGATTGGCTAGATAATTGCCAGCTAGGTTAGCCTGAGAGTTGACTAGGTTTGAGATACTTGTCCAGGATCCAGTGGCTGGTCCTGTGTCTACTTGAAAGTTAGTAGTCCCAAGCCTTGCAACCTTGAATGTCAGGGTCATTGTATTTTTTTGACTACCTGAGACAGCCAAAGGCGCTATCTTGGCATTTCGTGTGACTGTTAATGTGCTAGAGGTTGACCCTGTCCGTGCTATGCTAAAGCTAAGAGCAGGGACAAAATACTCAAGCACGGTTACAGATACCTCTTTAGTATCAGACCATCTACCACGGCTATCAGAGACGCTTGCTCTGATTTTGATGGTGCCGTGATAGTTCATAATGCCCAGACTGCCACCGTTTGAGCTTGTGGACTGGTTTTTGCCCACGATTTCGGCACGATAGCCAGTTATGGATGAACCATAGACACCTTTGGCGCCATTGAAAGCGACTTTGATATTAGAGATAACTTGAATAAACGTGTTCCCGCTCGGTATGAGGTTTTGCGCTGCACCGTTTAAATCTGATAGCGTAACGCCTGAGAAAGTAGGCTTAATATTCGCTGGTACGCTTGCTGTAAATGTCGTTGATTGTGTGCCAGTTTTTGTACTTCCTGAGTAGGTATCAACATAGATAGTACCTGTACCGCTTGCCGAGTTCGGGATGTCGTTAGCAAAATCGGGAGGGATTATCCAGCTAGTGGATGTGTCCACGTTGCTTGCAATCGTTCCGCTCTTGCCAGCCCAAGCATAACGTACAGTATGCTTGAAATTTGAGTTATGGCGGTTGATGTTGATAGTGATAACACTACCAATAGTACCAGCTCCCACACTTACAGAGCTTGAGCGTGGTATTGTTGAGAGCGTGAATGAGTTTCTGCTGATTGTTAATGTACCCGGAGACCATCCGCCTCCGCCACTAAATGTAGCAGATAAAGCAAACGATTTTCTGCCATCATTATCATGTCTGATGGTTACTGTCCTATCAATCAGCATGATTGAGCTATTTTGACTCAGCATAGATGGACTGCCTGACCAGCTCAAAGTCTGACCGTCAACAGTTACAGAGGCAGTACAGCTATAATCTGAAAATGTATGAGCACCATTTGTCAAAGCAAGCCTTAACCTTACTTGACTGCTATTATCTGATATATTTTGAGAGACTTGATCTACCCACAATCTGAGATAATAACTTCTATCATTATTCGACCAAAATTCTGCCATTACATACCTCCTACATAGCGAATAACATTCATATCAGGGTTGATATGGTATTGTTCCTCACGATACCGTCCAATTTGGATAGTCTTAGAGAAAATACCATTTTCAATATGTATAACCCCTTGTGAAATATACATAACCTCAACCCCTGCTGAAAACATTGAAATCCGTCCATTCGGACTGAATAGCATACTGGATGAGCCATCATTCTTACCGATAACCAGTCCCTCATTTGATGAGCTCATGTAAGTATCAATGAAATTCCATCTATCGGATAATTCTCCTAAGTCTTTAGCGATGTTTGACACACGCTGACTAGCTGAAATTAAATCTGTTTCAGCCTGTGCCCTTGCGGTCTCATTTGCATTGACAAAGTCCTTATAAGCCTTTATCCAATTATCAAGTGTGTCAGCACTAGCTTTAGCCTCAAGCTCGGCCTGGATAATTCCAGCTTTCTCATTTAGAGCGTTCAGCTGCTCCTGAGTTAGCCCTTGATCGGCTTTAGAATTAAGGCTATCCTCAATATCCTCAGGAGCTGGTATCCAATCAATAGGGACTGTCCCAGTATTGACTCTTAGATTTGAGATGATGACCGTTCCATCTGAACCTTTCTCAAAATTTAGATACAAAGCAATCTCTTCAATTAGATCACTTGTCCTACCGTTTGAGTATGGTTTCCACAGCCAAGGTTGAGAATACGTGCCAGATTTAATAGATGTAGTATCTATGTGTTGTATTCCTAAGGCTTTATCATCAGTAGTAAAATCCCACTGTTCTGGCGAACCGTTTCTATACTTAATTACACGATTAAGCCTAAAACCTTTGATGGTTTCAGAGGCCACATAATCAAACGTTAAATAAAGTGGTTGAACCGTTGGCCAATTCTGAGCTGATTGTGCTAGTGTATAGATTTTCCCTTGATTTCCTATAGTTGCTCTAGCAGTTCCTAGTGCAAAGTTACGAGCCCCAACCCTCACATTATCAAAGAGAGCTGTCCAGTTGTAGCTTGTAGGATCCTGACTATCTGCCTCTGTGAAATCTGTGTACGTCCCAAAATAGCGCTTGTTGGCGCTTGATGACGTACTGAACCCATCACGTCCATCCTCTGAATTGGCCCAAGCTCTATGCAAGTACTGAGTCTTTCCTGCCGTTCCGTCAGACGTATTGATAAGCGTCAACTGCTCAGAGGCTACCTCTTTATTATCAATCCAAGCTGAAACCGTCAAGACCATCTTTTGGTTGATGTCAGAGGCTCGGACAATGTAACTAGAGCTTGTAGCTTTGATTACATCATTCACCACCCAACGCCAGCCGCTATTGATAACCTTGTTACCTTTCATGAGAGTAGGTGTCACAATGGTCTGACCTTGGCCATTTTTAAAGGCTACACCGTTATCGGTAGCCAATTTGATTGTGTAAGGCTTAGCGTCCTCTATCATCCTGTCTAGCTGTTGCTGAATACCTTGAGATAGACGATTTTCAAGCGCTTTGGCATTTGAAAAAGTCGTTTTATTGTTTCTAGGATTGGTAAAGCTGATGACTTGCTCAGATACTCTCATCTCAAGCAAAAGAGTAGGGTTAAAGCCGTCATCATAGATTTTTACTGTGTCTCCGATTTCAAGGTCTGCAAACCCCTCAGCCTCGTAAGTAACCGCTGGGTAACAGTTCTTCTTGAGCTCACGGTAAGCTATTGATCTGATGACCTCAGGATTTGAACTCTCTACAGTCATGTCCTTTCTTGTCCACTGGTCACGGTCACCTGTTGAGTGCGTGAAAGTGCTTGGATACATCTGCATAGAGAGAGGGGCATACAAAGCAGCCCCTGACTGGTAGAACTCACGTTCTCCCTTTGCATTGTTGACAGACCAAGGGCCAAGCCCTCTAATATCAACTACGTTGCCTTTATCATCCTTACCTGTAGGGACAACCGTGTTATAGATCCCAGTTTTGTCAATCGTCCTAGTGATCGTCTTTAGGTTTTTCCCATACTTCAAGATTTTTGGGCTAATTTGGCCCACTCCCTGGTGGCTATCGTCGTGCTCATGATAGACATTGACTGTAAATGACTTGATAGAGCTGTCAGCGTTGAGACGTGTGTCAAACTCAATTTCTGCGCCAAATTTCTTAGCTAGACTAAGTAGTCTGTTTAGTTTGGTGTCTGTACCCTCCCACTCAGCAGAGATTTTCTTATTAGCGACCTCATTGATACCGATTTTTAAGAAAGTATAGTTGAGCAAGTCCATCTCCTCACAAAATTCCTTAAAGCTCATAGCCTTAGGCGATTTGTAAGGGATAGAGTACTCATTGATCAGCTCAAGGTTTAGGTTGATACTATAACACTTGATAACTTTCTCATTTTCCTCAATTTTTCGTATTGTATGCAGGTAAGTTCTGCCCTTGTATCTGAATGAGACAAAAGCTTTCTCGTTGAGGGAGTTATAGGCCCTCTTTTTGCCTACATCTGAGATAATTGCCTTTTTAAAGACTGTGAAATCAAAGATACTAGAGCCAGTTTCCAGGTATCTTGTCCAGGTGTCATTGAAATAATTCAATGTATCCTGTTTGTCATTGTCTATAAAAGCCACTTTTCTCAAATTTGAGTCATGTATTGTCAATAACATTGTTATAGATACCTTTCTTTAAATTCTACTTTGACAGTAGGTTTGGTCTTGACCCAGCTTGAGCAATAGACCTCAAGCTGACTGTTACCTGGTGGGATAGTCAAGAAACTTGAGCCATCCACGACATCTACAATCTTCTCAAGACCGTCCACTGTGACAGTGTCATTCTCGCTGTTTAGCACAACATTTGAACCGATTGGGTAGCGATTAGGCACATCTCCTATTGTTGGGACAAAATCCTTACGATACATCAACTCATCAAGATACATGTGAGCAAGCATAGGCTTGTCATGATACGCTCCAAGCATGACATGGATTTTAGCTGACTTTCTGCCTTTAATTTCAGGAATGATAAAGCCGTAATGAGAGCCTTTGTAGTACACCTGGAGTCTATCGTCATTGCGCTTGAGTTCAAACTGACCTTTGGTTGATGAAAATGGATTTAAAGCACTGTCAGAGGTGCCTGTAAAATTCAAGCATTTAAGAAAGTAATAGCTATTCTTGCCATCAGATCCAAATACATTAAACTCACAGTCTTGTCCTTTTGAGCGTTTGAATGTCTCAAAACCATACAAAAACTGACCATTTGTGTCTGATACTGTAATCTTGATAAATCCATATTGATTAGCTGCATTAGATACGAATATCTGTTTACCCGTGAGGTAATCATCAAGAGAGCCAACAGCTCCAGAACTATCTGTAGGTATATCCCACGAAAGAGACGTAGCATAGTTTCCGTATTTGCCAGGTGTGGTTTGGTCTTTGAGTCTAATGTGTTTCTTATTCCACAATGTAGTTAGCTCAGACACCCCTACCACGTTCTCGCCATTATCGTTAGTCACAGCCTTATTTTTAGTGGCTCTTGCAAAACCGTCTGAAATCCTATCGCCTCTAAAATCAATCAATACCTCTGACCGCTTAACTACGCCTATATCAGCCTCTTCACGGTCACCAACCTCAAGAGCTCCGCTAGCGTTGACTAGACCGATATAGCCATTCTCGGCGTTATTCTTAACCGTAACGACAGGAAAAGCTGGGACGTTGCCATTATTGACTAAATTAAAAACAACCTTGTCAGGTTGCTCTTGTCCATTATCAAAGCGCTTATAGGTTGATCCGTGAGCTACTCCGTCAGGGATAATCAGGTCAAAACTGCCCTTTTGGAACCATCTAGTAACGTTTTCTATATCCACGGAACCAGATACTAGACCCATGTAATACTTGTCAGGCTCGTCTGAAATGATGATCTTGACAGCCTCTGAGGTGTTAAAAATGCCAGCTAGTTTGTGCTTAGCCGTTTCAAGTGTCATGCCATTTCCATATTGCATAGCAAACTTGACTTTGATGGTTTTGGCGCCTGTTCGCACTTCTTGGAGATTAACTCCGACAAGTGGAGCGTCATTTGTGACAACGTGGCGCTCATTCCCTACTGGACGGATGATGTCTATAATGTCAATAACCTCAGAGAGGTCAAATCCATTGATTGTGATTGTGTCATTATTCATTAGATAATACCTCTCATCATGTTATCAATCATTAACTTATCGTTTTGATAGTTAGTCATTGGGTCTCCGATTTTAGCAACCAGAGTACCGTCATCTAGTACCATGTTCACAGGGCGCTTGACAGCCTCCTCAGCCACTTCAAGAGCTCTGGTTAGGACTTTGTCAGCCTGGTCACGAATAACCTCGATTTGGCTTGTTTCTGCTCGTTCTGTGAGTGATTTAAGCCTAAATTGACTAGATACAGTATGTTTTCCTAAACCTAGCAAGTCCTCAGCGCCAAATTTGAACGCTGACATCTCTTTCTGAACGTATGCCAGACTATCAACCACATCAGAGCTATTCTGTTCAATACCTACAGCGATACCTTGAGCGATATAGCGTCCGACATTGTCTCTAAACAGTCTTGATGGGCTATGGATTTTAGCCTTAGCCTGTGCAGCTCTTTCAGCTTGAGCGACAAGGGCATTAGCTGCAGCTGTGACAGCTCCTAAAGCTGAGTACATACCTTGTGCCAATCCTTGTCCAATCATACTCCCTGCGTATCGCATAGAGCTTACACCTGACATAGCTGTAGAACGGATTGAGCTTAGCATAGCTGACATTGCAGCCGTTGCTGATCCAATCCCTGAACGGATACCGTTAGTAACTCCGTTAGAAACCCCACGCCCTGCCTGTTGCCCAGCTTGAGTCATCTGAGTTGCTGATTGCATGACCACAGTGACCATCATCATCATGCTTGCTTGCACAGATGATAAAGCCTGAGTCATTGCTGAGCTGATACTTGAGGCGAGTTGAGACATAGCTGATGAGGCTGATGTAGCTGATGAGTTAATCATCGACAATGTAGAGGCCATCATAGAGGCTCCGCTTTGAGCCATCATCATTGCATTAGCTAGAGACATCAACCCTACTTGTAGAGCCGTAACGCTTGCCACAGAGCCCCCAAGGCTCGCAAATGAGCTCATGACTGATGTAGCAAAGGTGCTCATGGCTGTACTTGCCATTGTCATTGTCTCAGGTAGTGTGCTGAGGCTAGTGCTCAAAGATGTCAAAACCGTAGGTAGTGACTGCATAGCTACGCTTGCAAGTTGAGCAGATGTAGCAATCAACATCAATCCAGTTCCTGCTTGTTGCAATCCAGTTCCAGCTGTAGCGATACCTGAGTTAGCAATAGCAGCAAGGCCAGCAGAAACAACTGTCAAAGTCCCTGCAAGGTCAGCTAAGTTGAGGCCTACAAGTATCTGAATACCCTCAGCCATCAATTTCACTCCTAGCCCTGCATTTTTAGCAGCATTACCAATACTGTCAAAAATACCAGCAACACCGTCAAGGACATTACGGATAGCTGAGCCAAATGACTCAACTACACTACCAGCGCTCTCTAAGATTGAGCTGACTTGTTCTCCAAAAGTTTTGAGCAAGTTAGTCAAGCTGTCAATGATCGGGCTAACTTGGCTAATCAGATTATTAAACGCTTCAACCAAAGACTGTAGTACAGGAGCTAACGCCTGAACCATTTCAGAAATGGCTGGCATGAATGGAGCTAAAGCCTCAACGATTTGCACAATCGCTCCAGATACAACTGTCACAACTTGAACAAAAGCATTTGAAATGATTTCAACAATAGGTGTCACGGCTGTTGCAATTTCAGCAATTCCTGAGCTGATTGCAGTTATAATCTCGCTAATAGCTGATCCTAGCGCTGTAATAACAGGGGCTAACCCACTAAAAGAGCTGATGATGGAGCTGATTGCTGTTCCCACAGCTAAAATCACTGGAGACATCATTGCAAACGCTGAGGCTATAGTAGGGAGCACAGGTGCCACAATTACTAGCGCCTGAGCTAAGCCTTGTATAGCCATATTTAGGATAGTTCCAATAGCGGTACCTACACTAACAATAACATCACCTACAGCTTGCAGAATTGTTGCAATACCTTGCCCTTGAGTTCCTATCAAAGCAAATGCTGCTCCTAAAGCTAAAATAGGGACAGCTAACGCTGCGATAGTTAAAGGATTTACCATTGACAAACCTTTAGCAATTCCACGAAAAGCAGCTCCTACGCCTTGCCCAATACCTCTAGCAACGGTGGCTACACTTTGCCCAAGACTACTGATAATTGAGACCACGCTTGCACTAGTTGATCTGACAGCTGAGGTAACCCCACTGACTCCAGTCATCGCATTTTTCTTAAATAAGCTAAACGGATTGAATGATTTTAAGAAATTAAAACCTTTAAATCCTGCAACCAATCCAACCAATCCTACAGTGATTGCTTGGATGACTCCAGTAGGTAATGAGCTGATAAAGTTACTAGCTACTGTAGCAGCCTGTGAAAGCCATTTGACAATATTGCCTAACACACTTCCTAGAGTTGACAAGACCTCTGATGTAGTTAAACTATCCCAGACATTTTTTAGAGCCCCAGCAACACTCTTAATGGCGCTAGTAAAAGCACTAACTGCCCCAGTGTTTGAAAATGCTTGCCAGAAAGTTTTTATTTTACCAACAAAATTAGAGATTGATGTGCTGACATTTGAAATAATGCCATCAATGTTGATACTTTCTAAAAATCCTCCTAATTTGTCTGCCAAACTATCAAAATTGATTTTTTCTAAAGCGTCTGAAACTGCATTGACTGCCTTAATTCCAAACTTGTTAAGTTTTTCAAAGGCTGGCATGAGTTTATTAGAGAGACTTTCCTTTGCTCCATCTATGGCCTGGTCAACCGTTTTAAATTCTGTGGCCATTTTTTGGAAAGCGTCTGAGTTACCTGCTTTGTTCATAGCGTCAAAGAAATCCTCAGTCTTAACTTTCCCATCTTGCACAGCTTTTACAAGATCAGCCGTAGACATTCCCATCTCTTTTGCGACGGCTGCCATACCAGCAGGAGCTTGCTCCATCATGATTTTAAAGTCCATCCAGGCAACTTTAGGCTTACTTGCCATCTGTGTTGCCTGAGTTGATAGTGATTTCATGGCTTGGGCTGGGTTTTCAGCAGAGGCGGCAAGTCCGCCAAAGGCCTTAACTAGACTACCTACATTTTTTGTACCTACAGCGTCAAGCTGTGAGTAAGTACTAGCCATGTCAGAGGCTGAGTAGATGGTTTTGGTTGCAAAGTCCTGCATTTCGGTCTTAGCTGCCTTGATTTCCTCAGCTGATCGTCCAAAGGCTTGGAGGTTTCCCTCAAATGTTTTCCAGGCTTTCTGTGAACTGTTTAGCTCAGAGGCCATTTCACGGATACCACTAGTAATAGTACCAATCCCTGTAGTAAGGGCTGAGCCAATCAAATTAGCTCCTAGAACTGACTTGAATACTGAGCCTACTTTTTGCCCTGCACTTTCAAGGCCTCCAAAAAGAGACTTGAGCTTATTCACTCCAGCCTGAGCATTGGAGCCGTCCATGTCAACCTTGATAGTAACTGAACCATCTGCCATTGTGTACCTCCTTTCTAAAATTAGTAGTCAAATTCATCAGGTAGAGCATACTCTTTTTTGAGTTTCTTCATGTTCTCCTTGTACTGCTTACTGTCGCCTTTTTGGGGCTTGTAAGAGCGTATTTTCAGCACCTCAGCAAATTTAGTATCACTAGGCAGGCCGTTTAGTAAAGCGTTGAACTTCTTCCAGTGCAGGCTATTCTGAGCATCTATGAGGTCAATCCCATAAGCTTGGAGAAATGATGAGTAAATATACTCAGCGTCGTACTTCAAGCTAAAGAGACGATCTCCTCCCTCAGATTGGCTCCTGGAGCGTATTTTGCTTTTGATTGGGTTTCCTGCTAGGTCTAGCACTGGTGCTGTGTCTTTAGCTGGAATAATTCTGATATGCTCCTCAAAAATCATCTTAAAGATTGCTGTAGCTTGTTCAGGAGTTAAAGCCTGAGTAAAATCTACACCAGTCAAGATTTGAATGGCCAGAAAAGGTTTGTAAAGCTCGTCAATGTCATCATCATTGATCAGCTCCACCACTTTCAAGACCTTGTTAAAAGCGATATTCATTGGATACACATCATCACCAAGGACTAACTCATCTGTCAATTTCCTTGATAGATCCAGCATGTCAGTCACCTAGATATTTTTTGAGAGCGTCTGTGTTGTTACGTTTCTCCCATTCTGAGATGACTCCAGTGATTGTCTCAAGTAAGTAGGCCATTGTGTCCACTGTAGACTCATTAGAGAATGAGTAAACCTTGTCAAACGCCTCTTTGTCAAACAGCTCTGTCCAAGAGTCTTTGACTAAGTCTTGTAACGTTTCAAAGGCCTTACTATCCTCTGCCTTAGCTAGTTTTTCGCCCTCTTTTTTGAGCATTTTTCCTACTGACTCCATTTTTTGGATGTTTTTGTCATTGGCTACAAATTCAAGTTTGAACTCTCCAAAGTCAACAGGGATGACATTATCACGTTTTTTAATTACTACCATTTGTTTTTTCTCCTACTAATTTTTAAGTCAAAAATAAAAAGGGGAGCCTGTTCACTCCCCTAGATCAAATCATTAACCGACTACGGCAGACTGTTTAGGTGCTGCATTCCAGCTGATAGTTGCCTCAAAGCCCTCATAATCAGAGGCCTCTCCGCCTCCAATTTTGATACCTGAGACTGTAGCAACTCCAACATATTGAGTCTTACCATCAGACTCTACTACTTTAAGCCAGACATTACGGTCATCTCCAGTTTTAAAGCGCATACCTGCGACAATGGCCTGAGCCTCGTCCTCTTTGATGTAGTCGCCCTCAAAGCTGTATCCGTTTTTGACAGATGTTACTACTGTTTTCTTAGTGCCATCACCGTTGTAGTATGCAATGTCATCTGTCTCCTCGTCGTTCTCAGCCTCGGCAGTTGTTACTCCGTCAGCAAGCCATTTCCAGGCGTCATTGCTTGGCTCAGTAGCTGGTGATGTTGGTAACCATGGCGCAAGAAAGTGTTTGCGCTTGGCGTTTTTCATTTTTGGCATTTAGTTTCCTCCATTTGTTTCTAATTTTGCTGTTATATCTAACATGTAAATATAAAAGCCTTGCTCATCACGGTCATTTAGGAATGGCTGTGATACTTCAAGGCCTCTGAATTGATATGAATTGTTTTTGCTAGGTAGATCCAGATTAAAATCAGCAAGAGCGTGATTGATGGCCCACAAAATAGAGCTTGTTTTTTGGTGATCAGTCGTTTTGATTGCCACCTCAAAGACAAGACTAATGTCCTGCTTGCCGTTCATGTACTCTTTTAAAATCTTCCCACCTGGCAACGGATAAAGGACTAAATCCTCTTTCTCTGATAAGTAGTCAAGCCTACAATCAAGAGACAGGTTTAGTGTGTTGATGAAATCTCTGAGGACTTCTGAAAAATCATTATTACTCATGCTTTCACTCCCATTGCTCTTAGACCAACTTTACCCCACTCACTAGAATGTAGGGCCTCAGCTTTCAAGTCCCAACGTTTACCAGTGCCTGGTGTGGTGTACTTTTTAAAGACAAAGGTCCTAACCTTGTTGTAGCTTGAGCCGTAAAATTGAGCTCTAGCATAAGGTCCAGGATATTTAACTCCGTCTTTTGTCGCTTGGCCACTTCCACTAAGTTCACCACTTTTGCGTGGCACAAAGGGAGTAAAGTCAATCAACATCTGATTAGCTATTGCTAACTTCCCCTTAGCTAGTGCCTGAGGGGATACCTTTTTCTCAATGCCTTTTAAATCAACCTTGACAGATACGCTTGTTCCCATCAGATACACTCCACTTCATAGCAAAATACTTTTTTCTTGTGTGGATAACTGACAGGAACCACAGAGGTCACTCTGTACTCATGTTCTCCGTCGTTGATAATGGCATTTTCAAAGGTCTTGTCTAAGATGATAGGGCAATATTTAGGGTACACAAATAACGTGCTGGGCTTGGACTCTTTGCGGTTGTTCTTCGTGCCTTGCACTTGATACTGTCTGTCAAACCTAACAGTTCTAAGGGTCACTAGGCTCTCAAATACTTCTTTACCCCATCCGTCTTTTTCTCCTGTGGTCTTCTGAATGGTCACAGTATCAATCAATAACCGTTTATCAATGTCTGTCATAACCTACCCCCCTAAAGCCAAATCCTGCCGATTTCAGAGTATTTAGGGCGTCAAGTGATAAGTTATACCTAGCACTTTCCAAAGACTGGCTAGAGCTATTCTTGTAGGTGATATGAGTACGCCCTAAAATCACAGTAGAGACTGATTGTTTATCATCAGCCGTAATGATCCCACTAGCGTCCAAATATGCCACCTGAAAAGCCGTGGCTAGCTTGACAGCTTGCTTTCTGTGCTCAATCTCTTTTTCAAAATCTACAAAGCTGTAGAAATTGTTAAGAAAGAGGTTGATAGCAATCTCTGCCCTCTGTAGCAGTTTTTCAAATTCCTCAACTTCATCAAAACCAAAACCCTTAAATTCATCTTGTGTTAAATAAGCGATAGTAACCACCTCCAATTAAAAAAGGCGGTGTTATTTATCCGCCTTTGCTGCTTTTTCTTCCTTGTCAGTACGTTCAAAGAACGGGCTGAGCTCAGGGTGTGTAATTTCACCTTTGGCGTTGAGCGCCTCAGCTGTCTTGACATCCATGTCATACTCTACATCTTTGTCATAGCTTTGCTCTTTGTCGTCGACGATAAAGACAACGTTTGATGTCGCTTTAAATTTAGCCATTTACTTTATTCCTCCACTTCGTATCCTTGATTTTCAAAAGCTGAAATCATGATCGGGTCAGACAGGGTAAAAGAAACCCCATCTTTTGTCAAAGTAACAGATTTTTTGGCAACTTCCTCTGTTACTTCTTGTTTTTCCACAAGTTCCTCTGTGGTTTCTTCTTTTTTCTTAGCCATTAGCTAGCCTCCTTATGCTGATTTGTGAACGTAGATAGCTTTTTTCTTGTTGTCAAGAACGAAAGCGTCGTAACGGATACGGCCCTCAACGAGCTTGCCGTTAATTCCTGGTGGGTTGTCGTGGATCTTATAGTCTTCTAACTTAATAGGGGATGGAGTAGCCACAGGGTGAGCGATAATAAACTCTACTTTTTGTGGCAAGCGTGATGTAGGTGTCAAAACTACTGGCAAGCCGTCAATCATACCTACTTGACCTTTGATAGTGATTTCTTGGCCAAGGTCAGAGTTTTTCACAAATGTTGGATCAAGTTTGATAAGTTTGTAGAACTTAGGTGACACATGCAAGACACGGCCAGCTGTTGGGACAAGAGCGTCAGTGAGCTTAACCTGACCATCAAGGACAGCCTCATAAGCGTTGTCTTTAGTCACTGCTGCTGTCGTGATATGTTCAGGGGCTGCACCAGCTACGATTGTTGCAAAACGGTAAGTGTCTACTTCTGGGATAACAACTTCTGACAACTGACGTGCAAGGGCTTTTCCAGCCTCCATGACACCATTAGTGTCCTGTTCAGATTTCTTGTCAATCGTGAATGTGAAAGAGCGGTCTTTCTTCATTGTCATAGTTTGAACTGTATTTCCAAGCTCCTCAGCGTCACCGTAACGGTTTTGCCCATTTGTCTTGTAGTCATTCATTCCTGATGTTGGGATAGAGTAGACCTTGACTGTGTCAACTCCAAGAAAATCAAAATCTTGATTAACAATACCAGTAGATAGAGCCTCTTTAGCAAAGCGCTCATCTACTTTTTCATCAAATTTAGCTGCGTAATTTACTACCATGTGTAATATTCCTCTTTTCTTTATTTTTGGTTTTATACGCTATCAAAGCCTGCAAATAGGGCTTTGTCCTCTGCGCTTAGATGATCGTATCCAGTTTCTGCTGGTGGATTTCCGTGCACAGAGATATTAGGGTTAGGCTGCTTGTCCTCAGCTTGGAATAGGTAAGGGCTTGACTCTTTGAGTGAGTTGATTGTGTCCTCTAATTGAGGTTTTCCATCTTCCCCTAGCTCGATTTTGTCTAGGTCAATGAATTTCATCAAGTCCTCTGAGTTGTAAGCTCCTACGTCTTTCAAAGCAAGGGCTACAGCGTTTGTTTTAGTGATATGAGCAAGGTTTGCCTCACTATCCAGCTTGTACTGGTCAAATTGGGCTTTTAGTTCTTCAAGCTGTTGTTTGCTTACAGCACTAGCTCCCTCTTTGGCCTGCAGATCATTGATAGCTTGGGTTTGTTGCTCAAGCTGTTGTTTTAATGTGTCGTTTTCGGCTTGCAGTTCAGACTTAGCCTGTGATTTTGCGTTTTCAATACCTGCACCGTACGCTTGCATGATATTGTCAATCACTGACTTATCCTCGATACCTGCCTCAACTAACATTTCACGTTTAAGACTCATGTCTTAACTCCTCCTTTTTTACGTCACATGGACAAATTAAGACAGTTTTACGCCATGCTCCAGGGCAAAATAAAAAACCTGATGGACTTCCATAGGTTTATAGTGGTTTATAGTGGTTTATAGTGGTTTATAGCATTAAAAAAGCGCCTAGATTGTTCTAAGCGCTAATAATTTTGATTTCCTTGATAATGTTTTCAGGGTATGAGTAGTCACCTATAACGATTTCGTCAGAACCATCTAAATCATAGCCGTCATACCAATCTATAACCTTACCAGTGATGGAGGTGTCATCTTTTAAAACAAGGCGTACATTTTTGTCTACATATTCCCATAGTCTCATTGTGTTCCTCCTTTTGTAATATCACTAGGCATTTTAGGCACTAAGTGGGTTTTAGATTTTGAAATATGGATGGTAAACTCATCTGTTTTTGTTGGATGTTTCCCATCTAAGTCAGAGCGACTATACGCTACACCACTTTTTTCATCAATTTTTATAACAGAGTTAAATTGTCCATCTTGTCGTTTTATGATTTTCCCGTCTAGGTAATTATCATTTATAATTTTCTGGATAGTTGCATTATCTGCGTCAATATATCCAGGTATTGGTTTACCTTTACTTTTATTTCGTTCTACATAATCAATATAAGCCTTATGTTCTTTAAGATGTCTGTTCTGCTTATCGGGATTGATTGTTAATGATAGTAAGCCATTGTTAATGTGTTCTTGTAACTCGGATTTGAGTAATACCTGCCTGTACTCTCTAGTATTATTATACCCCATTTCCTTAAATTTTGACAATGATTTTGGAGCTTTTTCTCCCAAAAGTTCTTTAGCTCTATTAAATTGATTGATTATTTTAGCCTGTTTCTCCCGTAACTCAACCTCTTTCTTGGCTTTGGTATAGGGGTCATCATAGTATTTTTCTCTAGCATAATCTCTGTGCAGGTAAGGGTGTTGACTTAAAAAGCCTCTCATGGCTCCTTGTTTCATCCTGACCTTGCTCTTATAACTAGATATTAGCTCACTATCACCTAGCTTTTCTGCAACATGCAAAAGCTCCTTAGATTTCCTGATAGACCTCTCTAGGGCTCTCTGTTTAGCCTGTACGTTTGCATTTGCTATAGCCTCCTCAGGTGTTAGGTCTTTCAAATGGTCAGGCAAATCAGGCTTGTAGTTGACCCCTGGGATGTATGGTGTCATCTCATGAGTGCAATTTATCCCCTGACATCCAGCAGGATGACCGTAGCCATAATCAGCTAAAGCTAAGACACGCTCTCCATTTACTTCTCTAGCAACTCCAGTAGTTACTATCTGATGTTGCAAAGGAGCGCACATCTCTCTTGCTGTTGCCTTTTTGTGATAGTAAAAGGTATCTATACCCATTTCATCAGCTGGAGCCATTCTGACCTCACGATAGACCCTCCAAGCTGTAGACTTGATGACCTGTCTAGCGTATGTGTCAGCTTTCCAGCGTTTACCTTGGCTATCGGTAAAGCCGTAAAAGCCCTTTTCAGCCCATTTCATGACGGTATCAGAGATGGCTTTATCTGATGTAGTTAAACCAGTTACAACTTTTGCTACACTCTCCTCAACAATAGACTGATAAACCTTTCTGACACTCATTGGTAGAGTGGTATTGATGAGATTGTCTATATCTCCCATGGTTTGGTTGACATAAGCAGCTAGATTGGTCTGAATGAGTGAGTTATCAGTAAAGGAGCCTCCACCAGTCGCCTCTAAAAGCTGTTGTTTAGTGTCTTTATAGACCTTATAGCCCTCATTTTGGATAACATGTCTAAGTTGCTCCTCAGCAATCCCTGAACGATCAGAAATGAGCTTGACATTATCCTCATTGAGTAGGCCCATCTCATTCATTTTCTCAAGTTGCCAAATATAAGGGTTATCATCAAGGCTAGCAGAGCCACGCTCTTTGAGACGATCTATTACCTGGTCAAAAAGGTCAAGAGTTAGCTGATGATAGATGTCTGCCACATTGCTTGCGTCAAGCATTAGCTGCTCATCATTTAGCTTGATTGGTTTCTTTTCAGTCATACCATACCCACCTCAAAAACCTGTTTGGCGACTTAATAAACAACTTGGCTGGGTTGAGTGGAGGCAAAATAAACCTAAATAGTTTTTTCATGCTACTCTCCATATACTCCTACATCCTCAAGACTGCGCTCTCCACTAGCCTCATCAATAGCATTGCCACTGATTTCAGCTTTGATTTTTTTAGCTTTTTCAGGCGTAACATTGAGCACCTTTTCAATGGCCATGACATCCGTGGCAAAACCAGCATTTACAACCTTAACCCAATAGTCCAGCTCGGCATTTCGGTCTGTAAAGACTCCATCATCAAGGTTAATGCTGATTTTCTCCATGTCAGGGATGTTTCCCTTATATAGTCCGTAGGCTTTGCCTAGCTCTAGCATTGAGATAATGAGTTCTTTCAAAGACTGCTCTACCAAGCTGACAATGCTGTTTCTCATCTGGTATGTGTCTGAGTTCTCGCTGACAACCTCAGTAGCCGTTTTCAAGCTCTTACCATCAAAGGTGAACGTGCCAGAAGATACTCCTATCTGCATTTCAAAAATCGCCAGGATCTTATTGATAGCCTTGATATAGTCATCCGAGCGGATAGGCGTTGTAAGGTCTGTAATACCTACGCCTTTGTCCATATCCCCTGAGTCAATTTGTTCATAGACGTTACGTCCAGCCTCAAACTCACGCTTTACTGTGACATTCTCGCCCTCCTGATTGTACTCAACTTTAATCATCTGACTAGGCACGGCCACTCTGCGCTGACCCATCTTAATCTCCCACATAAACTCGTCATAGGTCGTATTAAGAAAGTCCATTGTAGTCTTGGCATTATCAAAAATAGACAAGCCAAGGGCTGAGTTAATATCTTTGTTGTTCATGCCTGGAGTTTTCAGATAAGTAAAGAGTGGACGACTCAAGCCATTCAAGTCTACTACTTCCTCAAGATCCTCATAGAGGTCTGATAGAGGAACCCTAGAGCCTACCACGTTCTGATTATCAGACTTGTAGAGCTCGTTAGTGACTGTGTACTTGTCATCCTTGCCCCATTCGTGCAGCTCAATCAGTGTGTAAAACTTCTGCTTGTTGCCCTCTGACTTGATTGTCTTAGTGATAATAGCAGCACTAGAGACGTCCTGGGTGTTGCTTTGAAGAGGCAAAAAGACAGGCGCTTGAATGAAAGAGACTCTTACCTTGTCTCTATCAACGTATGGCCTCATAGCCAATCCACCAAGCGCCAAACCACTCTCAAGATAACGCTCAAAGTTCTTGACAAATCTGTCATCTTGTAGCTGTTTCTGAATGAATTTATTAGCGTCCTTGTCGTCTAGCTTGATTTCAGCCTGTTCATTAAATACTAGGCTTGCAATCTTCTTGGCTGCTGTACGTCCAATAGGTAGATGGTTGAAAGCTCGTTTTTGAGGTGTGCCGTTGCTGTCAATGTAGTCAATCTGTGGATAATGTCCTGCATAATACTTGAGATTTTCCCTAATACGGTCATACTCTGTGGATGACACTGCTATTTTAGGGTGGTCAGTGATATTTGTTAAGTTCTGTGTTGTCATCACATACTTGCTCCTTGTGAAAAAATTCTTGATAGTCTGTACTACTCCCATTTTTAGCTCCTTTAGGCTTTTAGTCTTAGCTCTCTAGCGTTGTCTAGGACAAAATACTTGAACTCGTCTACCGTGTGGTCATCTTCCTTGATGACTTTGGGGTCATCTGTGTTGAGTGATTTGTCATCATATCGGTACATCTTATGCTCTTCAACGAAAACCCTATTAGCAGGGATGTCAAGATAGTAGAAACGCCCCTCAGCTAGTAGACTGATAACCATATCAATCATAGTCTGATTTTTCTTCTTAGCCACAGGGTGCCAGCGCTCACCATAGTCTTTGAAATACTGGTTACGCAAAGCCCCCTCAGCACTATCAATAGTCATCTTGAGCTTTGGTACTCTGTAGGTCTTCATGACCTTGTCTATAAAGTCATGGATCATCACAGAGAGCTCACTAGGCGCCTTTTTGATGGTCTTGCCAGCTGGACTATAGTAGAAAGTATCAAGCAAGATAACATTACCCTTGGCAGTGAGGCCATAAGCTCCACAGGCCGTAGCTGATTGTTGATGTCCTGTGTCTAGGGCAAATGATATGCCTATTAGCTTATCATCCTCAGGGAGGCTCTCTAGTGGTTTAAAATAGCTCATGTTATAAACATGATTACCTAAGCCGATTACCTCGCCCAAATACATCCATCTGTAATAGTCAGGGTCCGTCTCCTTATAGCGTTCTATCTTGTCTTTCATCTGCTTAGACAAAAAACCTAGCTTGTCATCAAGATAGGTGCTGTGATGTATCATGTAAGTAGGGTCACTAGCTTTCTCAGCAACCCACTCATTTATCCAGTCATAGGGATTTCTTGGAGGGTTGTATGTGAAATAGACTTTGACCTCTTTGCCGTTTGGCAGCTCTTGACGGATGAAAGTATCCTCAACTATATCAATGTCTTCACGGCCTGCGAACTCAGCAAGCTCCTCAAACCATACGGCCATGACATAGCCTTTGGCTATCTTTTGGGATTTGAGTTTCATTGGATCGTCTACACCGTAGAAATAAAAGGCTGTACCTGTCTTCTTATGTGTAATCTGTAAGGGTGATTTGCCAAACTTGAACTGATTAGCCAGCCCCATCTCATAGATGGCCCATCTAATCTGCTCATACACTGACATTCTCAAGTATTTCCCTACTTTGCGTAAGACTACCACATTCCCGTTAGGGTCATTGATAAAGTCATTTACAAGGTCAATGGATACAACAGAGGACTTGGTAGAGGCACGACCACCCTTGAGCACTATATGGCTCTTGAGTGTGTAGAGGACTTCATCAAATACTGGGTTAATCAGTTTCGCTAGGTTCAGTATTGCCATTATACTCACTCCTATCAAATGTAAATCCAGTAATGACCGTGTCGTCATCATCATTAGAGCCTAGCTGAGCTTTGAGGTTATCAATCCTCAAGCGTTGCTCCTCAGTGACAAGAGGGGAGCGTGTGAGCTCGTCGTATGTCTTAATCATACTCTTAAGCTCTGACTGAGCCCTTGCCATTGCAGCTAAGGCCTTGCCTTGCTTATCCCATGATGTATGAATTTCATAGCTTGCGCCACCTTTTGCCGTGGTAGCTATAAGTACGCTTGTAGTATCATCAACGTCCTGAACGTACAGAATGCGCTGAGCATGTAGTAGATTAGCATAGGTCAGCGTGATATTTTCCCAGAGTATATCTATAGGCTGTTTTTCCGAAAGCTCTTGCGCTATCTCATATACCTCTTGAGGCAAATACTTAGCAAACAGTCCATGTTTGAGGGCGTTAGTATTCCCCTTAGGTGCTCCATGCCCTAAAGCGTTCTTACTACCCTTAGGAGCGCCCCTTGGATTTTTGGAGCGTTCCGTATTTTTCTTTTGGAACGTTCCTTTTATTTTAGGTTCCCATTTGTCTTTACTTTTCCAACCTCGGACAGTGCCAGCTGAAACACCCAAACGCTCAGCAATCTCAATCAGTTCAATGTTTCCATTGTTCTCTGAATAGATTTCAAATGCTTTGTCTCGGTTGGGGTCTCTTGCTCTACCCAAGCCTAAACCTCCTGCTGTTTATTTGTTTTGAAATATAAAAAAGCCACTCAAAGAGTGACTGTATGCGGTAAGTGGGTGCCTCCCCCACCAGAGCCTTATATAGCGCTACTTTATCTCTGTCCTACAGGTTAATTAGCCTAAATCTAATTACCGCCCTGTACCCCTATTGTGATAGCTACTCACAGAGATACAATAGGAACAACAGGGCTCGAACCTGCAACCAATAGATTAAAAATCTATCGCTCTACCACTTGAGCTATGTTCCTACTGCAAGCAGACTACAGACTTGCGTGTTAATTAGAAATTACTTTCTTTTTTTATTTTGTGTAGTCTTTTTTGCGATATTAAAACATCCTACTCTATCGCCACTGGTAACCCAAGCCAGCAGTTTTTCAGAAGCTTTTCTAGGCCGTTGCCTAAGGTGCCTTTGCTTTAATTCTTGATACTACCATTCTAACAGATTATTGTTACAGTGCACATCAAGATTGTCTAACTTTACACAACGTTTTTTAGAACGTTCCAAATTATTCCAAATGTTCTAAAATTGTGCTAAGTTCTTCAATAGCCATCTTACGCATGTTATAGTACGAACTCTTGCTGATAGCTAGTTTGTCGCAAATATCATCTACATACAACTTAGTAATGTAAGTCATTCTAAGGACAGACCTACTTTTTGGATTTTTAAGCCTATTGATCATTCTACCTAATTCAAGCTTTCTGTTGATAACCTCTTTAGTATCCTGTTCTATAGCCTCTTTCATCACGACAAGCTGAGCATAGACATCATCAACTTTTCTAGTTTGGCCACCTTGGACTTTAACGTCAGACCACTTAGGACTTGAGAGCAAACCAGCCTCAAGTTCTTTGATTTCATCTATACGACTTTGAATGTCCATGTCAAGGTCCTGTAATTCTTTCAACAGCTCTTTAGCCTTGTTCACTCTCTATCTCCTTTTTGTGATATAATAATCTTATTGAG
>ERZ773074.349-NODE-349-length-20380-cov-22.871931_pt1 | contig 20380 bp, 18 predicted proteins | sample MGYA00580615_ERZ773074 | MGnify/ENA primary metagenome ERZ773074 (study PRJEB29015, sample SAMEA2738126) | human oral metagenome | biome: human oral; feature: human-associated habitat; material: saliva | place: China | collected 2160 ...
TGGCGTGAATAACAGGAGCAGTCGCTGCAATGGCAGAACCGCCACAGATAGAAGATCCAACTCCAATCAAGGTAGCTAGCTTTGTATCAAGGTTAAAAAAGCGTTGGAAAAAGAAAGCTATAATCAAAGCAATTGAAATAGTTGAAAGGATAACAGGAAGGGAAGATTTTCCAACTGCGAAAACTTGTGAGATATTGAGTCCAAACCCAAGCAAAATAACAGCATACTGAAGCAGTTTTTTGGAGCTATAAGTCAAACCGGCATCCAGTTGTGTATAGGAAGTGAGAAAGGGATGGAGAATCATTCCGATAAAAATGGCGAAAACAGGTGCTCCCACAACAGGCAGAAATCCTCCTAAAACCCAAGAGATGATAGAAATGATCAGACAGACTAACAGTCCTGCCCAATTTTTTGATAGAAATGACATGAAAACCTCCGAAAATAAATACTCCTTATTATGACCTTATTTGTCAGAAAAATAAAATAGAAAGTAGGAATACAGACCCAGCCCTGGGCGCACACCACCTCAGCCTCCGCACCCGAACGCCCATGCCCTCGCATTCCCGCCCTCCGCGTCTCAGCCCAGCAGTCCCTCCCGTATATCCCACCCTCCCCCTCCCCATGCCCGTAATGTGGCGGGCAACTCATGCGGCTCACGCGGGGTGTTAGACAGTACTACACTTAAAACGAAAGTCACATCGCCGTCACTGAAGAAAAGAGTTTTTGTGCCCACCACGACCGTACACTTGACCGACCGCATCCCGCGCGTGTCTGCTGATGAGTTGCTGGCGGGTTTCCGCCCGTCAGAGCGTTTTGGAGAGGTTTCGTTCGACACCTATATCCCCGACCCGAACCAGCCTTCGCAGGCTGAAGCGGTGCAGAAGCTCAAGGATTTTGGCGACAAGATTAACGGCAGTGGTTCCGGCGGCGGCTTTTTCGGACGACTCTTTGGCGGCAAGAAGAAGGACACCTCGAAGGCCGGCCTGTACCTTGATGGCGGTTTCGGTGTGGGTAAGACCCACCTGCTGGCTTCGCTGTGGCATTACGTAGACGGCCCGAAGGCGTTCGGCACGTTCGTGGAGTACACGAACCTGGTGGGCGCGCTGACGTTCCGCAAGACGGTTGAGGCGCTGAGCGGCTACAAGTTGGTGTGCATCGACGAGTTTGAGCTGGATGATCCGGGCGATACGGTGCTCATGTCCCGCCTGATGCGTGAGCTGGCCGATGCCGGCGTGAAGCTTGTGGCGACCTCGAATACTCTGCCGGGTGCCCTGGGCGAGGGTCGCTTTGCGGCGGAGGATTTTAAGCGTGAGATTCAGGTGCTTGCTTCGCAGTTTGAGGTGCACCGCGTGGATGGTGAGGACTTCCGTCATCGTGGCCTGCCCGATGCTCCGGAGCCTGTTGCTGATGATGCGTTTGACGCGAAGGTTGAGGAGGTGTTCTCCGGTAAGACGGTGGGCGTCGATAACTTCGCGGACCTGGTTGAGCATCTGGCGAAGGTGCACCCTTCGCGTTACCGTCAGCTGATTGACGGTCTGCAGGGTGTTGCGTGGCGTGATGTGCAGCCGATTACGGAGCAGTCGGTGGCACTACGTTTTGTGGTGCTGGCCGACCGCCTGTACGACAAGGACCTGCCGATTGTTTCTTCGGGTGTGCCTTTTGACAAGGTGTTTACCCCGGAGATGCTGGCTGGTGGTTACCAGAAGAAGTATTTCCGCGCGGTGTCTCGTTTGACCGCGCTGGCTCGTGAGGGCCTGCTCGGCGAGGAGGCGGAGCGCTAGTTCCGCTGTTCGCCGGGGCCGAGCTTTGGCCGGCTCGGGTTTTGACGCGCTGTTCTTTCTAGTCCCGTGAGACTCGAAGCTCGCCCGGTTTGCATGGTTAGCTTGGTTAGTCTGGTTTACCTGAACCGCGCCAACCCCTCTCATACGTGAAGACCCTCGCCGGGTCGCTTAGGAAGCACCCGGCGGGGGTCTTTGTTTGTCTTAGCTAGTCTTCGTTATCAAGCTTGAAGCTCTGCAAGCCTAGCTGGGTGGTGTACACCAACTCGTAATCGCAGAGTTCGTACGAGTAAACACCTGCTTCTACCTCTTCGAAGGGCAGGATGAGCTGCCCCTCCAGCATGAATGATTTCTGCCAGTTCTCGATGCGTTCCTTTTCCAGCTGGTCGAGTGCGGCGTCGAATCGGAGTTTCCCACCCCTGATGCGGTGGTTGGGTGCATCTGAGTACTGGTAGGGGAGTCGAATCGACGAAGCCGCAAGTTGCATGCTCTGCCAGTAAGTCGGCGGGTCATCGGCTGAAGCGTCAAAGCGGAGAGATTCAGCCTCGTCTGTGCCGTTGATGGAAGGCAAAAGCCGGTAGCTTTTAATCGCGCTATTGGGATTGCCCGGTTGGTTCCGTTCCACAACGATTGCGATAACTTCCAGGGATGCGTCGGTGTCGCGGACCTTTGCCTCGCCGATTTGCTCGTCAGAGAAGCGCAAATCGTCAGGCTTAAGGAGGCGATTCATGCAGTCCGCCATGGTGTATTGTGCGCGCTGAGGTGCACAGAGCAGATAGCCTTTAGCGCGGACCTCGGCTAGTTCCTTACCCTTATCGCACTCCTGCTTGGCACTTTCAAAGACTTCTGCCCAGGCACTAGGAGTCTCAGTAGACGTATTTTCCTGGTAGGTCTTCTGCACCAGTGGACTGATGTCCGCAGGAATTCGAATCGGTTCACCGTCGAAGTGGGGGAGTAGCTGCGCGTAGCTGCTGAACAGGATCATCGGCTCATAGACTGCCTTGGATCCACGCAGGAAGTCGGGTGCCTCATCGTGTGAGCCGAACGTTTCAACTCCTCGCACGTAGCACACCGGCTTACGGTATGCGGGGGTGCGTTCTGAGTTGCTGCGGCTATCGTGGCGGTGTAGGCGTCCCATGCGCTGAAGTACCAGGTCGACCGGCGCGAAGTCGGTAATCATCACGTCAAAGTCCAGGTCAAGCGACTGTTCGATGACCTGCGTGCCCACCACGATGAGGCGGTGCGGGCGCGAGGAATCCTCCCCGTCAGCTTCGCTGTAGTGCGCTTTCTTGCCGAGCTTCGATACGAGGAGTTCTTCTTGCTCGGCGCGGTGCGTGGCGGTAAAGCGAGAGTGCGTGAGGACTACGTGCTCTTCACCGAACCGTTCACTCAGGAATGCGTGCATCTCCTGGGCTCGTCCAACGGTGTTGCAGATGACTGCGGCGCATCCGTGGTCATTGGCGAGCGGTTCGAGCACGTTCAGTACGCATTCGGGGCTGTCAGCAATGAGCTTCAGCTCGATTTCGGTTTGCTCTACGGGCTGTTCAACCTTCCATTTCTTGGGAGCTCCGTTGTCCTCGGCGGTGAGCGTGTGGACGACGGGGTAATCCAGATCGAGGAAGGGTTCTTCGGACGCTTCCGGCTTAGGTGCTGCCTGAATACCTGCGAGTCGAGCTTTCATTTTCGCCATCAGGTCATTCTGTGATGGGGGAGCAGGAGCAGCTACTTTGTCCGGTTCTGCTCCAATCTTCAGGCCCTTGGCATAGCTCTTCATCAGATCATCACGAGTAGCTGACGGCAGGGTTGCCGACATGAGAATGACCGGCGCATTCATCTGCCCCAGCCAGTAGAGCGCAGCGGAAAGGTACTTGCTCATATATGCGTCGTAGGCGTGCACCTCATCAATAATGATGACCTTGGACGCAAGGCCAAGGTATCGGAGCATCACATGCCGTGCTTGCAGCGCGGTCATGAGAACTTGGTCGATGGTGCACACAACGAAGCTGGAGAGTAGCCCTCTCTTGGTGCCGCTGAGCCAGCTGTGTCGTGCGAGAGACGTTCCGGGGCGCAGTGTTTTTCGGTTGTTATCTCGCCCGGGGGTAGAAGATTCATCGAAAATATCTGCCTTAGAGAGTGCCTCATAGGACTTGTTGAACCGGTTCTTGGAGTGTCCCAGGAACATGGAGTGTGGCTCAATAGGTCCGCCGTGTTCTTGTGCCACATTGCTTGTCTGGTATTTCACCCATTCGATAACACGGTCAAAGAGGGCATTAGAAGTCGCCTGAGTTGGTGCTGCGAAGGCTACACCGGTGCGACCGGTCGCCTGTGCAAGGAACTCGGCAGCGATGAGGCCAGCTTCAGTTTTACCCTGACCCATCGGTGCTTCGATGCACATCATGCCGCCGCTTTGCATGGAGCGTGCCGCTTCGACTACGACTTCCTGCATGGGGCGTAGGGTCGGGTTGCTCCACCCAAAACGGGATGCGTAAAGATCTGCTGCGGGGGTATCGGGATTAGTGTCCAGCGCGGCAATCCAGCGCTGTTCAAGCCCGAGCGCCTGCCAACCAATGCGCGCTCGCTGTTCCTGTTCGGCTGAGCCGAAGGTGCCCATGGGGAAGAAATCAGGGTTTGAAGCAATCCAGTCTGACATGATGACGAAACCGGTAATGCAGAACTGCACGGAGACGGGGATAGCCTGTCCGTGCTGTGCTAGCTGCTGTAACGCCGAGGATGCACCGAAACGTTCCAGAGTGATGTCGTAGAGTTCCTGCCAGGTGGCATGCCATTTGGGGGAGAGGCGCTCTAAAATGACATTGCTCAATTCAGTGGATGCAGGCATGTAGTCTGCGGGTGTGCCGTGGTGCGCGCCGGAGATACTCGCGAGAGTTTCAGCAACTTCACTCGGCATGCCTTCAATGTTGCTGGTGAGCAGGTGAATGAGGATGCTCTGGCTGTACTTGCTGTGGGGGCATCGCAATCCGCTAGTGGGCGTCACCAGGTCTTCAGGGAACTCAAAATCCTGCTGCTCGATACGCTGACGGTACACGGCGAGGTTTTCGTCGCGTCGTGCATCGAGCTGCCCGGAGAATTCGGGGGTTGCTTTGCCCATGTCATGGGTGGCGGCGAGCCAGCATACAAGTGCGCGAGTATCTTCCATAGAAAGGTGGAGGTGCTCGCTGAATCGCTCCTGCAGGCCCGGGGCGAGCCATGTGTCCCAGAGCCGGGCGGCAACAGAACCAGCATCGAGCATGTGCTGAACGAGGGAGAGGCCGCGGGTAGGGGAGTCCTTGTCTCCTGTTTTTGCCCAGAATGATGCCGTTTCAGGTGTTGAAAGATGCTTAGGGGCGGGTGCCATGATTCTCCTTAGACGGTAGACTAGTGCGTACCTCGCTGCGGTGCGAGGCGTATGTTCCCCGAAGCAGACGGGGATGAGCCAATGTATTTATGGTTTGTTAATGTGCTCCCTGCGTAAGCGGGGATTCTGCATCTGTTTCTAGTATATTGAAAAATTTTTTAAATATGTACTTATATTTTGTAAATTTATTGACTTAACCTTCTCTTCGGTCCTATGATGAACTCAACAAGCCAATGAAGGCTCTTCAAAGAACCTCCTGACAAGGCTTAATTATCTGGCCTACTCTCATTGTGGACCAGATCCCGATATTGTGCTCGCTTGTTCGTCATTCGACAGGGAGCTGATTTCAAAGAAGAAAGGAGTGGGAATGGTCGCCAAAGAAGAACCTAGGTTCAATCTTGTAGATGAAGCATGGATTCTTGCCCGGCTTAAGTCGGGCGAAGTGGTTGAGCTGTCTCTGCGTGATTATTTCAATCGGGTGTATGAGATTGACCGAATTCAGACGGATAACCCGCTGACGGATACTGCAATCTTGGGTGTCGTGCTCGTTATTTTTGCTCGTGCATCCTTCCTCACAGACAGTATTGACACCTCTGGCGGTTCAGCCCAATGGATCCGCCAGATGCGAGAGCCTGATGCTGACAATCTGGTTGCTGCTCTTGGGTACCTTGAAATTTTCAAGGACCGTTTCTGGTTGGTAGGCGGTGACCGCCCCTTTATGCAGGTGCATGATTTGCACACGGCTAAGGGAGATACGAAACCTGTTAGTCGCTTGCTTTTGGACTCGGAGAGCGAGTACTTCTCGGTTCGGGCTGAAAAGACCTTGGACTCTCTGAGTTTTGCCGAGGCTGCACGCTACCTGCTGACGATTCAAGCCTGGGACTACTCAGGCATTAAATCTGGTGCAGTAGGTGACCCCCGTGTTAAGGGCGGTAAGGGCTATCCTCTGGGTGTGGGCTGGTACGGCACGACTGGCAAGGTGATTGTTCACGGTGCCAACATGATGGAAACCTTGCTGTACAACTTGGACTACGAGCAGTTGACCGATAAAGAGTCGTTCGAGAAAGACATTCCAGTATGGGAACGCGCTGAGCCTGATACCGCAGCACCGCGTGCGTACACTGGTGGTCCTGCGGCTCAGTACAAGGATCAACCGGCGCCCGCGAGCGGCATGTGCGAGATTTTGACCTGGCAGTCACGTCGCATCCGCTTACACCATGACGGCGAGCGCGTAACTTCGGTCCTTGTTGCTAACGGCGATAAATGGTTCGACCGCAATACCTATACTGACCCTCTGACGGGTTATCGCTACAGCAAGAACCAGTCGTCGAAGACCGAACAGGTGTGGATGCCTCAGGCTCATTCAGCTGAACGCACCCTGTGGCGTGGTGCTGATGCTCTGCTGACCCGCCTCACCCCGGAAGCTGAGAAGCAGAATAAGCCTGCTCCCGTGATTCGTCAGTTGGGTTCGGGAAGGTACTTCCCGACCGACGCGGAGGTACAGGTTCAGCTGGTGGGCGTTGAATACGGTACCCAGAGCTCCATCATAGAGAATATTATTTCTGACTCGATGACCCTTGAGCTTTCTCTGCTGACGGATGACGGTGTGAGCGTGTCCCAGATGGTTCGCGAGAACATCCAAACCACCATGGATGCGGCAATTGCTCTGGGACAGTTTGCAGGGCAGCTTCTACAAGCGGCGGGTCGAGAATACGAGTTCCGTGCGGATGCTACCGAAGCTCTCCTGAACCGTATGGAAGATGCTTTCCGCCTCTGGCTTGCAGACCAGCAAGCATCGGAAGATATCGTTGAGAAAAAGAAGGAATGGCAAAGCCGTGTGCGTGCCGTAATCGCTCAAGAATCAGACCTTCTTAAATACAACGCTGGACCCAAAGCTATGCTGGGTACTTTCGGTAAAGACCCCGCTGGTAATGAAGTTCTCTACAATGTTGCGCGTGCGGAGCGTCTGCTACATGCTCGCCTGCGTAAGATTATCCCCCTGGCTTACCAGGACTCTACATCTCACTCTGACAAGGAGGAAACCAATGAGTGATTACACCGCGCAGGATGAGTTGCAACGTTTCGTTGTGGCAAAAGTGATGCGCCTGTACCACCAGAAAAGTAATGGAGTATCATCGGCCACTGCCCAGTTGGCGCAGCTTCGCCGAGGTGTGGGTGCATCACCCTTTCAGTACCCGGAGCTCTTAGGAATCATCCTGGAAAAGGAAGATGGTACTGAAGGCATCCCTGAAGAGTACCGCGGTAAGGGCGACCAGCCGAGTAATGCGGAGAGCGCCGCGTACACTGCGCTGACTCTTTTTGCTCTGCATCAGCAGTCGCAGAACCAGCCCATGCACGATGCAGAGGTCTCTTTTGGCAAGGCGGTAGGCAAGTTGGTCGGCGACACCACAACGTCAATGAAGAAGCGTTTTGATTCTCTGCTGACCGCTCAGACGGAGAACGCTCGCCAGCATTACCTGCGTAGCCTGATTACTCTGCTTCGTTCCGAAGGCATTGCCTTTGACTACGGTCGATTTGCGGTGGATTACATGCGTCTTCTGAACCCTACGACGCGTCAAAAGGTTATGTACCGCTGGAACCGCGACTTCTCCTACGGACTCATCCCTGCTCGCGATGCTGCGAGTAAAACCACTAAGTAACTATTACTTCTGAAAGAAGGAAAACATCATGACTACTTTCGTCGACATCCACGCCCTGCAGACCCTGCCCCCGTCGAACATTAACCGTGACGACACCGGCAGCCCCAAATCCGCTTTCTTTGGCGGCGTTCAGCGTCAGCGTGTTTCCAGCCAGGCTTGGAAGTCCGTCATTCGCCGCGATTTTGAATCGCACCTCGACCGCTCGAAGCTGGGTGTACGTACCCGCCTGGTCGCTGACAAGGTAGTGGCGCGCATCCTGGATCTTGCACCCGAGTTCGATGCTGACCTGGCTGAAAAGGCTGTCGTCGAGGCTTTCAAGGCGGCAAAGATTAAGCTGGAGAAGCCGAAGAAGAAGGAAGACGAAGAAGCAGGCCGTGCTGTTTCTGGCTACCTGATTCTGTTGAGCAACCAGCAGATTGACAAACTGGCACAGGCAATTATTGATGCTAATGGCGAGAAGCTCGTTGCGAAGGATGTTAAGGAAATCCTCGACACCAACCACAGCGTTGACATCGCCCTCTTCGGTCGAATGCTGGCAGAAGCTGCCGACTTCAACGTTGACGCAGCATGCCAGGTAGCACACGCTTTGAGCGTCCACGGTTCCGAACCCGATTTTGACTACTACACTGCAGTGGATGACGTCGTTCGTTCTTCCGATGACTCTACCGGTGCAGGCATGATTGGCACCGTTGAGATGGCAGCAAGCACCTTCTACCGCTACGCCAACATCAACCTGGATGCACTGAACGCTAACCTGGGTGATGCTTCTGCAAGTGTTGAGGCAACCCTGGCGTTTGTCCGTTCCTTCATTAACTCCATGCCTACCGGTAAGCAGAACTCTTTCGCCGCACGCACCCTGCCTGACGCGGTTATCGTGACCGTTCGTAACGACCGCCCCATCTCCTACGTGAACGCCTTCGAGAAGGCTATCACCGAGGTTGAGGGCCGCCGCGTGGCTGCTGCTCGTGCGCTCGCATCTGAGGCTAAGAACATTGAAGAAGCATACGGTTACGAGCCGGTCGCTTCGTATGTTCTGGCTTTGGGCGACCTCAAGGAAGAATTGGCTGGTCTTGGCGAGTCGGTTTCTTTGAAGGGTCTGCTGGAGTCCCTGGAAGCTCAGCTGACTGCTCTCACCTCTCAGGAGTCCTAATGCCTACCCTGCTCTTGAAGATGAGCGGGCCGTTGCAGTCATGGGGCACTCAGAGCCGTTTCCGTCGCCGTGATGCCGGACATGAGCCGAGCAAATCTGGCGTGATTGGGATGGTTGCTGCAGCCCTGGGGCGCTCGCGTAATGAGCCGGTTGATGACTTGGTTTCGTTGAAGTTCGCGGTGCGTACGGATGCCTCAGGTACCCTGATTCGTGACTATCAGACCGCTAAGAATTGGGCTAAGAACCCGAATGGTGCGGCTTCTCTTTCGACCCGTATGTACCTTTCGGATGCTGTATTTGTGGTGGCTCTGGAAGGCGAACGTGAGCAGCTGGAGACTATCGAGTCTGCACTGAAGAAGCCCGTATATCCTCTGTATCTTGGGCGGCGCGCATGCCCGGCTGGTTACGACCTTGTCCTGGGTATCCGTGAGGAGTCTGCTGAGGAAGCTCTGCGTTCGTTGGAGTGGCAGGTTCCTGAGTATCGTCGTAAGGATTTTCCGAGCCCGGTAGCGTTGCGCATCCTGCGTGATGCGTTGCCTGACGAGCGTGGTGATTTGGTTCAGGATATTCCGGTGAATTTCAGCCCAGAGTACCGTCAGTATGCTGCCCGTGAGGTGGTTACTGCGGAGCCTCTGGTATTGGAGAATCCTCGAGGACGAAAGCTTCAGGCTACAGCCTCCTTAGTTGATGCAGAATCTTCCGAGAGTCCTGCCGAACCTGATTTCTTGAATGTGGTGGTGGAAGCGTGACGTATCTTTCTCGTTTCATGATTAATCCGCAGCGTCGTGGTGCGTGGAAGTTGTTGCGTAGCCCGCAGGCGATGCATGCAGCCGTGATGGCGACTTTGCCGCCGGATACGGATTATTCTGAGAGCCGCATCCTGTGGCGTTTGGATGAGTCTAAGCATGCTCCGGTTCTGTACATATTAAGCCCTGAGGAGCCTGATTTTTCGGCTCTTGTGGAGCAGGCCGGTTGGCAGAATCGCCCTGGCGAGAGCGCTCATTACGGTCGTTTGCTGGCGAAGCTGGAGAGCGGTCAGGAGTGGGCTTTCCGTCTTGCCGCGAACCCGGTGAAGCGTCACACGAATCAGCAGACGGGTAAGCGTGAGGTGTTCCCGCACGTGACTGTTGCCCAGCAGCAGGCGTGGATTCGTGAGCGTGCTCCGCAGTGGGGATTTGAAGTAATTCCTACTGTTGAGGGTCAGGATATTGAGGAGTGTCCGATGGTTTCTTCTCGTCAGGACCTGGCGTTTGCCCGCCGCAATGCTGAGGGTAAGGTCGGGAAGGTGACTCACCGTAAGGCTCAGTTTGATGGTGCTCTTCGCATCACTGATGTTGAGCTGTTCCGTAAGTCTCTGCTGTCCGGTATGGGCAGGGGCAAGGCGTACGGCATGGGCCTTCTGACGTTGGCGCCTCTGTCCCGCTAGGGTAACGCGGGTGAAGGGCGGGGGACTGTTCTGTGTGATGGTGCCCCGCCCTTTCTTTATTTACTCATATTTTTGTGCCGATGCTGGCACGCTGATGTTCATAGGAGAAGATCATGCAGGGGGCTATTCCTCCGAGCTCGTCTGAGCTGTTTCGTAGTTCTGACCGTTTGAGTTTTGTGTATGTGGAGCATGCGACGATTTCCCGTGCTGATAGTGCGGTGACGTTTGTGAAGGAAGAGGGCGTGGTTCATTGCCCTGCTGCGAGTTTGAGTGCTTTGCTGTTGGGGCCGGGTACTCGTATTACTCATCAGGCGATGGCTTTGTTGGGGGAGTGCGGTACTACGGTGGTGTGGGTTGGCGAGCAGGGTGTTCGTTATTATGCGAGCGGTAAGTCTGTGGCTCGTTCTTCGCGTTTGTTGATTGCTCAGGCGAAGTTGGTGTCGAATACGCGGAGCCGTTTGGCTGTGGCGCGCATGATGTATCAGTGGCGTTTTCCTGGTGAGGATACGAGTGAACTGACGATGCAGCAGCTGCGTGGTAGGGAGGGCGCTAGGGTGCGTTCTGTGTATAGGCAGTGGTCTGAGCGGACTGGTGTTCCGTGGGAGCGCCGTGAGTATGATCCGAATAATTTTGGTGATGGGTCACCGATTAATCAGGCGTTGTCGGCTGCTCATGCCGCGTTGTATGGGATTGTTCATGCGGCGATTGTATCTTTGGGGTGTGCGCCTGGGCTGGGGTTTGTGCATACCGGGAATTCTTGGTCTTTTGTGTATGACGTTGCTGATTTGTATAAGGCTGAGATTACGATTCCTGCTGCGTTTGAGGTGGTTGCTGGCTATACGGAGGGGATGGATATTGGGTCTGTGACGCGTAGGGCGGTGCGTGACCGTATTCGTTCTGAGAAGGTGATGGAGCGGGTTGTGCGGGATATTCAGCGGCTTCTGTTGTCTGAGGAGGTTCCTGAGGAGATGCTTGAGCTGGATGTTGTGGGTTTGTGGAATGAGCAGGGTGAGGCTCAGCGCGGTGGCATGAATTATGGGGATGGAGGGGGGAACTGATGATTGTTATTGTTTTGTCGGCTTGTCCGGTGAGTCTTCGTGGTGATTTGACGAAGTGGCTTTTGGAGATTAATCCTGGCGTGTTTGTGGGTCGTGTGAGTGCCAGGATTCGTGAGAAGTTGTGGGCGCGTGTGTTGGAGTCGGGTGGTACTGGTAGGGCGACGATGGTGTTTCCGGCGGATAATGAGCAGCGGCTTGAGTTTCGGGTGAATAATGCGGATTGGGAGCCTATCGATTTTGAGGGTGTGAAGCTGATTTATCGCCCGGTGGTTCGTAAAACGGTGCCGAAATCTGGGTGGAGTAAGGCGAGTAAGTATCGCCGTGCTCGTCGTGGTTAGGAGCGGTTGTTTATCGTGTATTCTGGATGCAGGCTCTGGCTCCAAAGTGATTCTATTTTGCTGATGTAGGGGGTAAAGCCCCATGTCAGCAAGTGTGTTCCCCGCGCGAGCGGGGATGAGCCCAGCCTCACCCCCATTGCTGAGTACGATAACCTGTGTTCCCCGCGCGAGCGGGGATGAGCCCCGTGTAAGCGTCGAGCAGGGTACCTTCAACATGTGTTCCCCGCGCGAGCGGGGATGAGCCCTGTACGCAGATGACGGGTGCTCTTACTTTTACGTGTTCCCCGCGCGAGCGGGGATGAGCCCTCGCTCTGCAATACCCCTAGTATTCGCTGAGTGTGTTCCCCGCGCGAGCGGGGATGAGCCCCGGGCGACGCATGGCTAATTACCCGCGCTACTGTGTTCCCCGCGCGAGCGGGGATGAGCCCGGTTAGACCAATAATCGCCGTGACTATTCCCAGTGTTCCCCGCGCGAGCGGGGATGAGCCCATCATCAAGAGCACCCTAGCCGGGCTGTACGGGTGTTCCCCGCGCGAGCGGGGATGAGCCCGCGGCGTAGCATACCATTCGCCTGGCCAGCTCGTGTTCCCCGCGCGAGCGGGGATGAGCCCTCCACGTGTGGTTTACCATCATCACGGAAACCGTGTTCCCCGCGCGAGCGGGGATGAGCCCATGTCCGACTATTCGGACAGCCCCGGTGTAATGTGTTCCCCGCGCGAGCGGGGATGAGCCCCGACATCATGACACCTCTCCATAAATCGTTCCGTGTTCCCCGCGCGAGCGGGGATGAGCCCCGTCAAGCTGAAGTTGAAGGTCCTCTCGGGTGGTGTTCCCCGCGCGAGCGGGGATGAGCCCTCCACGTGTGGTTTACCATCATCACGGAAACCGTGTTCCCCGCGCGAGCGGGGATGAGCCCATGTCCGACTATTCGGACAGCCCCGGTGTAATGTGTTCCCCGCGCGAGCGGGGATGAGCCCCGACATCATGACACCTCTCCATAAATCGTTCCGTGTTCCCCGCGCGAGCGGGGATGAGCCCCGTCAAGCTGAAGTTGAAGGTCCTCTCGGGTGGTGTTCCCCGCGCGAGCGGGGATGAGCCCGTCAGCGATATTGAGCGCACCATGATTAAGGCGTGTTCCCCGCGCGAGCGGGGATGAGCCCGCAGCTTCATCTTCCATTCGGTCGTTATGCACGTGTTCCCCGCGCGAGCGGGGATGAGCCCTCATCTACGGTGACCTTGCATGCGAACCCTTCGTGTTCCCCGCGCGAGCGGGGATGAGCCCAGCGCCCCGCTTTTCGGTTCGGTAAACACGAAGTGTTCCCCGCGCGAGCGGGGATGAGCCCCCGCTAGAGTCTAGCGGTGCCTCGAAGTCACCGTGTTCCCCGCGCGAGCGGGGATGAGCCCCCGAAACCTAACCATTTTGCAGTGATTTAAACGTGTTCCCCGCGCGAGCGGGGATGAGCCCATCCAATTCCCACTAGGTTTGCCTGTCAAGGTGTGTTCCCCGCGCGAGCGGGGATGAGCCCCTCTTCCCCCCTTTGAAAGGAATCACCCTCATGTGTTCCCCGCGCGAGCGGGGATGAGCCCTGAATACGGCACACCAACGGAAAAATACCCGCGTGTTCCCCGCGCGAGCGGGGATGAGCCCCCACTCATGAAAATTCAGACTCTCCTCCGACAGTGTTCCCCGCGCGAGCGGGGATGAGCCCCAGCCGGTCGCGTCGTGCCACACCCCCTCGCGGTGTTCCCCGCGCGAGCGGGGATGAGCCCGTAAAGCAACACACGAAGACCTATTTCACCGCGTGTTCCCCGCGCGAGCGGGGATGAGCCCTCACGAGTGCTGGCCCTCCCTGGCCACGCTGGGTGTTCCCCGCGCGAGCGGGGATGAGCCCAATATCACCGTGTCGCCCCTCCGATTCGAAGGGTGTTCCCCGCGCGAGCGGGGATGAGCCCAATGACAGAGCCACGGTCATGCACACCCCCCAGTGTTCCCCGCGCGAGCGGGGATGAGCCCGTGCCGCCGCGCACCCGCCCCAAACCCCGAAAGTGTTCCCCGCGCGAGCGGGGATGAGCCCGCCCCCTAGACCTTCACGCCCTCCACCATCTGGTGTTCCCCGCGCGAGCGGGGATGAGCCCAATCTTTAGCGCTTCCGTCGAGTTATCACGCGGTGTTCCCCGCGCGAGCGGGGATGAGCCCCCGCGCCGCAACCTACCTGGTCGCTGAAGGACGTGTTCCCCGCGCGAGCGGGGATGAGCCCCAAATGTCGTTCGCCTATGAAGTCGTGGACTCGTGTTCCCCGCGCGAGCGGGGATGAGCCCACCACCTGGAAGCGCGTAACCGCCTGGGATAAGTGTTCCCCGCGCGAGCGGGGATGAGCCCGCGAGCTTGGTAATGATTGCCTGGTCATTATTGTGTTCCCCGCGCGAGCGGGGATGAGCCCAAGAACCATTTCTGCCACGGGTGCAACTGCAAGTGTTCCCCGCGCGAGCGGGGATGAGCCTGATGTGCCGAAGGCGCAGCCGTCTAAGGTGCCGTGTTCCCCGCGCGAGCGGGGATGAGCCCTCAACGCTGGATGGAGCACTACAGCCGGTTCCGTGTTCCCCGCGCGAGCGGGGATGAGCCCAGCTGCGCCGTGTGAACAATGTCCTCACCAAAGTGTTCCCCGCGCGAGCGGGGATGAGCCCCGAAAGGCCCCCAAATGAGCACCGCAAAGCCCGTGTTCCCCGCGCGAGCGGGGATGAGCCCGCCTCGGTAAGCTTTAGCGTGGTTTCGGTCATGTGTTCCCCGCGCGAGCGGGGATGAGCCCCGGACGGTGCGCACCGCATCGAGAACGTCATCGTGTTCCCCGCGCGAGCGGGGATGAGCCCACCCCAGAGGTGATCGCTCAGCGAATTCGGGTGTGTTCCCCGCGCGAGCGGGGATGAGCCCGCAAACGTCGGGTTCGCAATGCAATGCATCGTGTGTTCCCCGCGCGAGCGGGGATGAGCCCTCAGCCCTCATGAGGGAACTCTCTCAAGGATGGTGTTCCCCGCGCGAGCGGGGATGAGCCCCGGAAAGCCGACGGCGACGGCTGGACCGCAGTGTGTTCCCCGCGCGAGCGGGGATGAGCCCGGTGAGGGAGATTTCCTCCGTCTTGTTGAGCTGTGTTCCCCGCGCGAGCGGGGATGAGCCCCAAGGCCGGCTACCGCCTTGCCGCACACCCCGGTGTTCCCCGCGCGAGCGGGGATGAGCCCGACTTTAGCCAGCTGACTAAAATCATTCTGGAGTGTTCCCCGCGCGAGCGGGGATGAGCCCACATCATCGAGCACGCCGTTGATGTTCACCCAGTGTTCCCCGCGCGAGCGGGGATGAGCCCGGCGGTATTCTGTCTAGCGCGGTTGAGATTGGGTGTTCCCCGCGCGAGCGGGGATGAGCCCGGCGGCACGTCGATTGATGAGCTAGGCGACAAGTGTTCCCCGCGCGAGCGGGGATGAGCCCTTCCACGCCGGGGTTATGGCGCGCGTACCAGTGTGTTCCCCGCGCGAGCGGGGATGAGCCCGATTTTCTGCACCACAGCCCCCAGAGTTTCGCGTGTTCCCCGCGCGAGCGGGGATGAGCCCTATAAGTGTAAGGAAGAACGGGGCGGAACCCCGTGTTCCCCGCGCGAGCGGGGATGAGCCCGCCCCGCCAACGACTTGTTGGCACACCGGGTGGTGTTCCCCGCGCGAGCGGGGATGAGCCCAGTGGTAGATGAAATCCCCGTCGAGGAACAGCGTGTTCCCCGCGCGAGCGGGGATGAGCCCGGCACACGTCATCAAAATTCTGGCCGTCCGCAGTGTTCCCCGCGCGAGCGGGGATGAGCCCCAGCAGGAACGCATACACCGATATTCAGGTGGGTGTTCCCCGCGCGAGCGGGGATGAGCCCAGCTAACGACAGAAAACTACAAACTTGTACAGGTGTTCCCCGCGCGAGCGGGAATGAGCCCGCCGCCGCGAATATCGCCGCCCGCGCCGTAGAGTGTTCCCCGCGCGAGCGGGGATGAGCCCGCGTTCTGCCACGCCTTCAATTTTGAAGATGGGTGTTCCCCGCGCGAGCGGGGATGAGCCCGAAGCGCGAGCGCGCAGCAGAAGCTCGTCATAGTGTTCCCCGCGCGAGCGGGAATGAGCCCGGCGCGGGTGGACTTGAGGAATGCCAGAGCCTGTGTTCCCCGCGCGAGCGGGGATGAGCCCAAAGACAGGAAGTCGGAAACCTTACCCCAAACGTGTTCCCCGCGCGAGCGGGGATGAGCCCCTGGGAGGGTTGAGCAGAGCGGGCAAAGAGGGGTGTTCCCCGCGCGAGCGGGAATGAGCCCGGCCCGGTTAGCTTGAACCTGACCGCCGGAACGTGTTCCCCGCGCGAGCGGGGATGAGCCGAACCCGGCGAACCCCCGCAAGATCTACGCCGCATGTTCCCCGCGTGAGCGGGGATGAGCCAAGTGAGAAGAAGCTTTGCGCTTCGGGCTTGGTGTGTTCCCTGCGTGAGCGGGGATAATCCCCAGGGCATTGCCGTGACTCAGCGTGAGCTGTCGTGTTCCCTGCGTGAGCGGGGATGAGCCCTGCTGTAGGTCATCCTGCGTGGTGCGGTCACTGTGTTCCCCTCGGGCGAGGGGATGAGCTTCGGCGTTGCCGTTCTCTTTTCGCTGGTCTTGGATGGGTTTGCCTTCTGAGCCTACAGGGCATCTAGAAATAGCGATGAAAGCCGAAGTAGGTCTTGGTGTCTGGTCGTTTGGGCTGGCAGGCATTATAGTCGTGACTAATACTGTCCAGATAGTTGTCTGCTTATTGGCTGCAGGAATATGAAACCCCGGTGCCACCGCCCCAAAAACAGGCGTGGGAAAAGGCACCGGGGTACACCCCCACCACATGCGGGGGACAGAAGGGCGTGAAATCATGAAAACACGCAGAAGAAAGGATAACAGCAATGGCAAAGAAAACGGAACACGAATTCACCGTGTATTTGACGAGTTCAGAAGTTGCAAAAATGGCCGGGGTAGAGGTCGCGACCGTGAACAGCGCCCGCAAGAAGGGTGACCTGCACCCCGCCTCGCGTATCGGCAACACCTGGGGTTATTTCGAATCTGAGGTACGCCGATGGATGAAGTGGCGTGAGGAGAACCCGCCGGAGTCTCGGCGTTGGGGCTGGAACGGTAGTGGCACGCCCCGTCCGCATGGTGTTGAGGTCAAAGGAAAAGAAGGATAAATGATCGGGCTTTTCTTGTATTCCCTGCGCAAGTGGGGATGAGCCGTAGCCTGCTTCTCCGCGGGTCTCTGCCAGGACCGTGTTCCCCGCGTGAGCGGGGATGAACCCTGGAACGATAGTGGGATGAACTGGAATGATAGGTATTCCCAGCGCGAGCGGGGATGAGCCGCCGGGGATTTCCGGGTCTACGAGACGCTGCGCGTGTTCCCCGCGCGAGCGGGGATGAACCCCAGGTTCGCCTGCGCAGAGCCTTCGTCGGTGTGTATTCCCCGCGTGAGCGGGGATGAGCCGGGTGGAAGTCTCCACCGCAAGAGTCAAATAGCGTGTTCCCCGCGTGAGCGGGGATGAGCCGTTCCTTTACCGCCAGGGTGAAATTTCCCTGTGGTGTTCACCGCGTGAGCGGGGATGAGCCCTATATCAAGGGCAATAATGAAAGATGCTCAACATGTTCCCTGCATCCGCGGGGCGCAGATGAGGTAAAGCCCCTCGATCCGCAGCAGTAAACTGCAGGCCGAGGGGCCTTACCATACGTTAGTAACTAAGCTGCAGAGTGGCGCTGTCACCGCCCGGGGGAGTACCCCTATGCTGCCGCCGCTACAGCTCCCTTGGTTGAGGTGCCGTTGCGGGTCCACAGCAGGAGCGCCGCCACGCTGTTGATGATGTAGAAAATGTACTTGCCGACGTTCGCGAAATTGCCCTGGGTCAGCGCCTTTATGCACTGCACGGCGTTGTACAGGAGCCAAAACTGCCACTGCATCGTGAGCTTGAGCGCGTTCAGAATGTTTGCTGACAGGGAGAGACCAAACACTACGGTCGTGATCCAGAACAGGAACGTCATCTGGCCGCGGTAGCCGATATAGTTCGCTACCAGGGAGAACGCGAACGAACCCGCCACAATGCCGGCGATAACCAGCAGACCCTTCTTGCCGGTCGGCGGTTCCATGGCCTTGCCGCGCTCGGAGTTCTGCCACCTGCGAATCGCGAAGGTGTACACGATAAAAGTCACCGGGTAGGTGATGATTGCCGCCTTATTACCCAGAATGTAATCGATCGTTCCAGACAGCGCCGTGTTAATAATGCCGAGCACGTTACCGACGTTCGAGAGGCGGCCGGTCAGGCGGGTAGACATCATTGAAATGCCCACGTTAATCACGGAAATAACGCCGAGGGGGATGAGGCTCGTCATTGGGCCCCAGTTAACGTACTTGGCGAGGTTGGTGTTCAGGTATCCAGACCCGATAGCGATGGCAATAACCAGTGCCACGCCGAAGAGGTCGGCGTAACGCGACTTGGCGAAGAAGATAAGTGCCTTATCCACAAAAGCTCCTTTGGGATGAGTGTGTTAGCTCGCCGTTGAGTGGTACCGCAACGGTGATAAGGTTGTAATAACTATAACTCTCGAGCCTAGAGACACGCCAAAAACACACCAAACCGGCACTATTTGTAGCGCGACTCACTTTTGGGGGTTGCAGATTGATCCGAGGCCTGCGGGTTGAATCGGGCCTGCGGGTTGATGATTCTCACGCCCCCTAGCGTCACATAATTCGCCAAACCCTCGAATAAACTCGAACCTTAAGGTATTCTTGATAGCTGGGTCAGGAACCACGCCGGTCTCACTCACCATGCATCCGCCCGGCACTCACCCTCCGCGTCTCACTCACGCGCAACAGGGAATCGCGTATCGGCCTCGCTCACCGCACACGCTGTTGCCGCGCCTCCTGCCACCCGTAACTCACTCAACTCAAACGACAAGTGAATAGGACAATCATGCCCTTCCTCAACAATCGACTCTCACGACGGTTCTTCCTGAAGGGTGCCTCCGCTGCCACCGCAGCAGGCGCCCTCGCACTGCAGGCCCAGGCTGCAAACGCAGATGAAGCCCCCAAGACCGCCGAGTCCCCGGCCGCCGCCGAGGAGACCAAGGGTCCGCGCCTCACCATCCAGCGCGCCACTATCACCGAAGACGGAATGACCGTCAGCTACACCGCGCACGGCCTGCGTGAACTCCTCACCGAAGGCACCACCCTGACCGTGCGCCACGGCTACGTGCGCGATAACTCCTTCGAAACCCTGCGCTCCTGGCCGCTCACCCCCGAATTCAATGGTGACGAAGACACCTTCAGCGGAACCGACCTGTTCCCCATCGAACTCATTCAGCCCGAGGGTGTGGACCACGCCCTGCAGCTGGATATCTGTACCGACCCCTGGGGTCAGGAAATCGCCCACCAGGTCGCCGCACGCATCCCCGTGGCCGAAACCAAGATCCTGAAGACATCCTTCGAAGACGTGCCCGGCAACCACCCCTACGCCGACGACATCCGCGTGGCCAACCAGAAGAAGTGGCTGCTGCCCAACCCGCAGACCGGCGCCTTCGAGCCGGACCGCACCGTCACCCGTGAAGAGGTCATCGCCCTGCTCAACCGTGCGGCGGGTCGCCCCGGCGTGAGCGAAAACTCGGAAGTCGCACCCTACGCGGATGCGGCAGACCGCCCCGCCGCGAACGCCCTGCACTGGGCGCGCGACCGCAAGATTACCGAGCCGATCGCTAGCGGCGAGCGCATCGACCCGACTGCCCCGATCTCGCACGAAGAGCTGGCGGCGGTGCTGTATCAGTACAACACCGAGGTGCAGCTCTCCGAGCTGGAGGAGGCCTCGGGCTCTCGCTTCCGCGATGTGCTGGGTGCGGGTCTGCTACACCGCTACGTTGCGTGGGCTGGCGCGAACGATATCGTGCTGGACTCTTCGGGTGAGTTCAAGCCGACCGCCCCGACGACCCGTGCGGAGCTGGCTCGTTTCATTCGCCGCTACAAGCTGCAGAACCTGCTGTTCCCCGATTTCTCGTACGTTTCCTAGCGTCGGGACTGTCTTAGCGCAGTTCGTCCGGATGGGTGGCGGCACCTTCGCCGGCATTTTTGTCGGTTGGGGCCGGGCACGGTAGATTCCCGTCTCCCATATTTTGTAAACCCCCCCCCTTTCTGGTTGTGTACCAGGGGCGGGGGTTTCTTGCGTCCGGGTTCCTAGTGGGGATGGGACTTGCCGGGGACGCTGGGAATCCGGCCGGGAGCGGTGGTATTGGATTCGACGGGGCGCGAAATATTTTCGTCATATACTTGCCCCATCTTGAAAAATCCTAAGCGGTAAGTGAGTATTGCCTGGTAGGTAAATTAATGATTGCCTTACTTAGTACTGTGTGAGAACTGCCCATCGCGCCCTGCAATGTAATAGCGACCGGCCTGTCATAGCCTTGGCGTCGGCCGGTTTGCGGTCGTCGCAGGGTCGGGCAGGGAGCGCATCCCCGCAAATGGGGGAGCGGCGCTCCGTCCACACGCCACCCACACGATAAAGGACATACATATGAACCTCGCATCGAGCAAGGTATTCAAGGGCCTCGCCGTT
>ERZ773074.350-NODE-350-length-20379-cov-6.509693_pt1 | contig 20379 bp, 18 predicted proteins | sample MGYA00580615_ERZ773074 | MGnify/ENA primary metagenome ERZ773074 (study PRJEB29015, sample SAMEA2738126) | human oral metagenome | biome: human oral; feature: human-associated habitat; material: saliva | place: China | collected 2160 ...
ATCAATGATGGTATGAACGGAGATATTCATCAAACACTTGAATTTTTTAGTAAGAATTATTATTTGACACAAAAAAAGGGAAGTTTAGATCGTTCCTGTATCGATCAGTTCGATTTCTTGGGGTTTATTATAACTAACAAAACTAACAACATTAATGGTGTTGATGGAATGCTGTTGAATTTCGGAAATGGTAAATCTATACTAGTAAAAACTGAAAGATGTTCTTTTAAAGTCGACGTAGATAATATTAGATTGATTTCAGAATTTGAAAAGGATGTTCCGAAAGAAGTTTTAGAAAATTTATATAGTTTTTTAAAAGAATATATAAACGATTATGAAATGGTAGCAACATTAATCAAAGATGTAGACATTGAAAGTTCCGAATTATTGGAAGTTATTAAAAAACACAATGAGAGAATAATTATCGATGAAATTAAATTGGGAATTTGTTGCTTTGCGAACCAATTATTGAGACAATCTCTTTTTCTTCATTCTAAAGCAATGAGCGTTATTTACGATTTCGATGATAAGAAGTTTAGAATTATTTCTTCTGGTGCCAAATGGGATTTTAAAAACAAGATGTCCTTTGGTAACATTGCATACTCAGAGAAATATCGTGGTTTACTAATTGAATCTTTGTTTGATGATAAAAAGAAGAAAAAATATTTTTCTGTACTAAAAAAAGAATTTAGAAAACTAGTTAAAAATAAAATGGAAAAGACATTGACTAGCAAGAAATTGATGTCGCTAAACGAAGTTAAGAATGAAAACATTCCGGTAAATCTTCTGAGCGATCAACAAATTCTAAATTCATTGCGACCAAAAATGTCTTTGAAGGATATTGCAGAGATCAAGAAGAGTATTACTGATGAAAAGCAGTGGGCTCGTGTATCGAAAGTTATTGATGAATATCTAACATCATTAGAATAGAAAGAGAGAGTCAATCTCCCTTTTTCTTTTATAATTTAAGAAATTTAATAATTCTGGAATTATTCCAGTGGAAAGAAGGTATTTGTAGTGGTATTAAACGCACAACAAAAAGTTAAAGAAAAAGTTTTGGAAAAGGTGATTGCCCAGGAGCAGTTTTCCGATGGTTTTAAAAGTTTGAGAGATTTTTTCAATAAATCTAAAGAAACTGACGAAATTGCTGCTTTTGTTGAAGAAGTTTTAATTGCAAATTATGCTGATCTCAAAAAGACACGATCAAAAAATGGAACTAAAAATATTCCTTTCATTGAACGTGGTAAAAAATTAATCGGTTACGATTTTACTGATTTTATGATTCAAACTCTTATCGAGAGCAATAGTGATGATAAATTCATTGTGGGTTATCGATTAGATAAAGAGCTACTTTCAAAAGTTAGAACTTCACGAACAGAAGCAAGGCTTGACAATTCTAGTATTCACTTTGACGAAACAAAAAAAACATTCCAAATAAAATCTTTCAAGGATAGTGGTGGGATTCCAAAAATTGATGAATCGGACTATCAGAATCCGTTTTCGAAAGATACAAATTACGTCAACAATATCCGAAAATTATTTTTACTTTTCTTGAAAGAAAATAATAACAATTTTCCTCTCGAGACTTACAATTCAAATATTTACATTTCTTTTGAGTTGATGGACTTGTTTGTTAATGGTCAAGAGTCTGTTTATGTTGGTTTTAACAGAAAAGCACCACGTGAAGATTTTCTAAGTGAAGCCGTCGATCATAACTTTAAGATTTTCTTATTTCAATTTTACAAAAATTTAGAAAAATTTCATAAAAATAATGTAGATGAAATTAAAGTTTATCTGGCTCTAAATCAACAAAAACTAACACTTGAGCGTGGTGTTGATGATGATTATATTCTAATATCAAGTATTAATAAAGCTGAAGTTGGTTACCGAAAACTTTTGGCTGGTTATATTTGGAAAAATGAATCGATTGACAAACTCAAAAACTTTTTTGTAAACAGAATTTCTTCTGATTTCGAAAATTATTTGAGTAAAATTTCGGAATCAAATTATAATCTTGAGCACGTATTTAAAAAAGAAGTTCCTTTAAGTATTCTTAGTGATTATCAGATTATAGAATCAATTAAAATCCGTTATGCTGGGACTAACAAAATTGATCTTGATATTCTAAAAATCATTAAAGATAACTGTCACGATCCAAAACAATTTTCAAGACTGATGAACTTGATAGAAGAATACTTATAACAAAAGAGACTCTAGTGGTCTCTTTTTTTGATTTTTGATTGTAAAAATGTTATAATATCAATAGAAAATAAAAAAATAGAAAGAAGGAAAAAAATGGTTATTTCAAAACTGAATAAGAAGGAGAAGGAAGTATTAACTGTAATTGGTACAGATAACTTCTCTGATGGTTTTAGAGAAATGAGAGACTCTCTTCTGGAAATAAAGCAGAACAAAGATAAATTTCTCCAATTATTAGAGGAGGTACACTTCGAAAATTTCAGAAAAAGTTTTCTTGATAAATTAGAGGAATCGTCCGAAGAGTTTTTCAATAAAAAATTGAAAGAATATAAGGATGATATTTATTCTATCTACGATTTTTTTGGAAAAAACTATAAAATAACAAGTAAGAAAAATGGTTTTGTGGACAGCAGTATTGAAAATCTTGAAATATCAGATTTCCATATAACAAAAACAATTGGATGTACTAACAATCATTCGTATGTTAAGGATAAAGATGGACATTCCAAAACAATATATTTTGAATCAGTTTATTTTAAGGTTGACGTAAAAAGTGTTAAATTTGATTCTGAGTTTGAAAAAAATATTCCCGAGGATCTACTTGAAAAGTTTTATAAATTGTTAATTAATTACCTGAAAAATTACAATATTCACCACTACTTGATGAGAAAAATTGAGTCTGATGACGATGTTTTATTAGAAAATATCGATAAGATTAACAGTAAAAAGGTATTTAATTGTACAGCAAAAAAAATTGAATATTTGGTTAACGACATCCTTCATCAAAGCACGAGATTTCAAACTAAAATGATTAGTGTTATCTACGATTTTGATGATAAGGGATTTAAAATCTTAGATTCTGATAATACAAAAAATTACAAGAACAGGATGTTCTTTGGCCACATCGGAAATCACGAACGACACAAGGCACAATTTGTAAATGCTTTATTTGATGAAGTTGAGATGAGAAATTTCTCCGATAAACTTTACAACGATTTTATTAAAATGGCGGAGAATAAAATTAGTAAAACTTTAACGAGTAAGAAAATGATGTCTCTTTCTGAAGTTGTAAAGAAGCACATTCCGGTAAACCTTTTAAGTGATCAGCAAATTCTAGAATCTCTGCGATCAACACAATCCTTGTTTGATATTGCTCTAATCAAAGATAGTATCACAGACGAAAAACAATGGGCTCGTGTTTTGAATATTATTGATGGTTATTTAAATTCAATAAAATAAAAATATACGATTTGTTATTTTCTAATCAAAGAAAACTTATAGCAATTTTAGAAATGGGTTTTACCACCCATTTTTATTGATTTTTGTGTCTATTCTGATATAATTTCAGAAAGAATAAAAAATAGAAAGAAGGAAAGAAAAATATGTCAAACTTCAACAAATGGAATCGAGACGAAAATTTAGATTCCGATAAACTTAATGTTGTTTTATTTGTTTCCAGAAACAAAGACAACAAACATCTCAAAAATTTTACCGAAAGACGCAACGCTTTTACTACCACTCGTGAATTTGAAGATATCAAAGATCAATTCAAAGCGTTCGTAGAAGCTGGTCAACCCGGTGAATTTTCAAGAATGTATACATCAGTAAACCCACGTTCCAACTCGAAAACTTTTAAAGCATTGCAGCATAAAATGCTAGATGACGAATTTAATCTGTCGTCATTACCTCAAAGGGTTGCCGGTTTGGCTGCTAAAAAAGAAAATGCTTACGACTCAAAACATCTAAACTGGTTGTTTGACTTTGACCCGGTTGAAGGTCAAGATACTGAAGAACTAGTTCACAAATTTGCAGAAGATCTACTTTTGGCTCACGAAAACACAAAAACTAAAAATGGTCAAAAAAGACCAAAAATGTCTGTTAAGCTACACAAAACACCTAATGGTTATGCTGTTATTGTAAACCAACGTTTCGATACACGCCAACTATTACAAGATTATCAAAACGTCGAATTGAAACGTGATGATTTATTTTGTTATTCTTGGGATACAAAAAAATGATGAACTTCATTAGAATAGAAAATAGAAAGTGAGATAAACCTCTCACTTTTTCTGTTATAATTTAAGAAAACAAAATATCTGGGATTACTCCAGTAGAAAGAAGGTAGTTGATGGTTATATCAAAGGTTGACAAAAAAGACAAAACATCGGTTGTTGAATTGACCGTTGGTAGTGATGATTTCACTTCAATTTTTAAAGAAATAAAAGAATCTCTGAAACAATTGAAGGAGAGTGATCCTCAAGATGTACTCAAACTTATCGATAAAGAAAGTTATAAAACAATTAAAGAAAATAACAGCAATTCCATTATTGATTGGAAAATTTACGATACGGATATTAATAAAGAAAATAGGATTCTGTTTACAAAACCGTATTCATCTTTAGTTAAAAATAAACAGTTTGATGGGTTTTACATCTACTATTCCTTGGAAGATAAACAATTTCATCTAGCGACTAACCTCTCTGGTGTGGAAGAAAAAATTGTTCGTTTTGAAAAGGTCTTAGATACTAAAACCGGACAGTCGGACATTATTGGATTCAACAGCACCAAAGAAAGACGCAACCAATTGCTAAATAAAATCTACGCAAAAACTGTAAAACAAATTGAGTCGATCCTTTCAAAAATGATCTCTGACGACAAGTATTTGACGATGGCTAAAGTGGAATCTGGAAAGGTTCCGGTTGAAATGTTATCTGATGAACAAATCAAACGATATTTTCATTACAATAGAAACCTCGGGGAGTTGTGGAGATTCAAATCTAAAGTCTCTCCTGAACAGTGGAATAGAATCATTCTTTTGATAAATGAATTTTAGGGGGAGATGAGGTTCTCCCTTTTATAATTTAAGAAAAATAACAAACTGTAATAGTTTTAGAAAGAAGGTTGTGAATGGTTTTAAATGTTAAAAATTTAAACCAAAACTCTGACAAAAGATATGAACAAAATTTTGATTGGGGTATCAATATACTAAAGGATTATCGACAAGAAATTGAAGGTGATAATAGCAAGTTGTTAATCTTCTTAAAGGATAATCTCGATATCAAGCAGGCGAGATCTAAATTCGAATCAGATAAGAATAAATTTTTAGATGAATATTATTACGGAAAGGGATCCAAAGATGAATGCTCTGAACGTTTGGAAAAATTTCTTAAGGTGGTAGAGAAGGATTTAAGATCTTTCTATATTTTTTCAAAAGTTGTTATCAATACAACTTATGAAAGTTTACTCGATGAATTTTTTTGGAACGATTGCACTTCAAAATTTGAAATTAAGGGTAGTCTTTCTGGAGTTATGAAGAAAGATACTGAAGTTGAAGTGGAAGATTATATATCAAATTTATTGAAAAGTTTTTTTGTTTCAAGCGATTTTGATGATTATGGTGTTGATAAAGGAAGAATTAGTTGTCTTTGGAAGATTATTAATGATATTAGTCTACTTTTGTTTAGAACAAGAATGACAAACTTTTGGTTTAAATTTTCTTTCGAAAGTTTTAACTTAGAAGTCTTCAACCACAATGACTTTGATAAGAACGGCATTCACATAGGGGAACTTATGGTTAACGACGAAAGGGAAATCTTTAATATTATGATTGCAAAACATTTGTATTTTGATAGCCTTGAGGAGGATAAACTTTTATTATTCTTTTCTGATGAGTTAAAAAGGAAATTTGATCAGTTACTATCAGATCTTTTGCTGATAAATAGTCCTAAATTCAAATTAGAAAAAGTTGAATCCGGATTTGTTCCATTATTTATGTTTACTGATAGTCAAATTCTTAGTTCTATTAAAGAGGGTGAAAATACCTATTCTTTTTCAACAATTAAATCTATCAAGAAAATGACATCAAAAGAACAGTTTGAACGATTTATAAATCTTTTGTCTCAGATTTAAGAGCAACGTTAATGTTGCTCTTTTTATTTAACATTCACAAATCTGTTATAATTTAAGAAATTTAATTACCCTGGAATAATTCCAGAAGAAAGAAGGAAAAATAAATGAAATACACAAAAGTTCAAGAAAATCGTGACAAGTTTAACTCTATGTTTGCACAGCTGAAAGAGTGTCGTATGTCTTTGGAGAAAGATGATACTCCTATCGTTGGTATTTTTAATACTATCATTGATGTTGATTCGAGAAAAAAGGCTTTAAGCAAAAGACGAACAAAATTTCTTAACAAAAAACGTTCAGAAAACCGTTGCGACTTTAGCAAACTATTTGACCTGATCCGGAAAGATTACAAGGCATTCTTTAATTTTTCTGAAGCAATGTCTTAATATTTTTATTCAGAAGACAAAGTGCTTGATGTTACTATCGAACCAAAGGTGTTTGTATCGTTAAAAAATATCAAGTTAAAATATGAATTTAAAAAAGACTTTATCCCTTCATTCGAATTGGACAAAGAGTTAAAAGATGAGCTGCTCAGTTTATCCGCAAAACTTTATTTAGAAACCCACAAAAAGAAATCAGATTATTACGCTTCAGATTATCATTCAGATAAATATCGGGCGCAAGAGTTCTTTAGTGATTTAGTAAGTGATATTAGCAAATTATTCTTTATCAAATCTCTACACAAAAAAGAGCTCTATTTTGTATTTGATAAAAATGAATTGAAAATTCCTACAACTGAAGATGATTTGTCTACCCGTGGAGATAAGCTGTATATTTGTGACTTTTTTGAAGAACGTGACAAGGAAGAAGATTTATTTTATTTTAATAAATTTTTATTGGACGACAACCTATCCAAAGAAAAACTTACTGAAGTTTTTGTAGATAAAATCAAAGTTGCAATCGACTCACGAATTGAATCTATCGTGGACATTAACTCACCTATTTTCAGTCTTATAAATCTCGAACTTGGTAACGTACCAATTGATTTGTTTACTGATGTTCAAATCCTACTTCAAATTCAAAAGCACAAAAAATCCTATGATTTTTCAACAATTGAAAACATCAAGAAAATTACATCAGACGAACAGTTTGCACGATTTATGAAGATCTTGGCTAAAATTTAAGGAATGGTTAAACATTCCTTTTCTTTATTTATTGCAAAATCAAGCATTTTCTGTTATAATAGAAGATGAAATAACGAAGTAACTTTAAGAAATTAAGAAGGTGGTTTAAATAATGGTATTAAGTTCAAAAGATAAAAAGTCAGATCTATCATCCTTGTTCTCTATCGAGGTTGGATCAACACAAATTACCGACGGATTCAAACAACTTCGTGATTATTATTCAAGATTATCAGATGATGATACTGAATTACGAACAGAAATCGAAAACAACTTCTTTTGTGATGAAAATTATGGTGTCGTTATCTTTAAAGATAAATGTGAAAGTTTATTCGAGAAAAAACAGAAAATTATCAAGGATGGTCTAGAAAAATTCGGAGTTGATTTTTCTGAATTTGTAGAGGATATTATTAACAATTACGAATTTGCAAAATTTATTAGAGATTTGTCTGTTTTGGATCAAAGTTCTCTATCGAAAAACTATGTAAAAATTTTAAAAGTTAAATATAGAACCAGCCCATCAAGCAAAAATACATTTCATCGTCTGGATTTGACGATAGATGATATTGATTTTCACATTAATAACCAAAGAATTTTAAATTATCTCAAGAACAAAGGTTTGGAAAAGTATATCGCCCTCATTGAAAATGTTGGCAATCAATTACTAATTGGTAGCACCTTGCAAGATCGTGTCTATTGTACTAATTACAACATAAAAAGCTTAACAGATAAGGACGTCTCTTCAGGAATCGAATTTGGAGTAAATAGCGTTGTTTCTAATTTTTTCAAAAATATTTCCAAGCAACTATCCTATCATATAACTAATTCTTCTGGCGTATATTATTCATTTACAAAGAATAAAATCTCCTTAAAAAAAGAAGATAAGCAAGACCAATTGATTATCAGCAATATGAATTTCAAACCATTGGATAAAATGGTTCACGAGGCTCTTTGGTCTAGGAATGAAGATAAGTTAGTAAAATACTTATATAAACAAATTTTATCTGCACTGAAAAATAAAATCGTAAAACTCTTTGATTACAAGTTTAATTTGTTACAAGTTCGTGATGGAAAAGTTCCATTGATTCTATTAACTGATGATCAAATAAACAATTCATTAAAAACAGGGACAATTCTAAAGGATCTTGCGAAAGTAATTGGGAATACACAGGATGAAAAGCAAATTAACAGACTTATTAAAGCATTGGAAAACAAACTAAAGGCTGGATTTAATTAAGGGGAGGTAAAACTCCCTTTTCTTTTATAATTTAAGAAATAAAATATTTCTGGAGTTAATCCAGTAGAAAGAAGGTCAAAATGAAGAATAGTAAAGAGCGCCAAAGTTCTAAAGTTGTTACAGTAGAATCCGGCGTCTGTGAAAAAATTCAGTCTATCGAAGGTTTGAAAAATATTTATAAGAATCTTACCGAAGATGAAGCCGCTGATATTTTCTATAAAAGCATTCTGCGGAATATGAAAATCGAACCAACTTCTAATGATTATTTATCTGAAATTAGAAATAAGTTAAATGAAAATTTGAAGCTTTATTTAAAAACTTATTGTGAAGATGGTGATATTGATGAATTAACGGAGATGATTAGTTTCTTTATTAAGCACGAATCATTTTCAAGTTTTTTCTTTAAAAATTGGGATGACATCATTCTTATCAACCCGAACTCCTTACAATATAAAATATATAGAGAAGAGAATGAAACGTTTGATACTTTAAAGGTTAACACATTACACTTAAAAGTCGATCGTGATAGTAGAGAATTTAAAATATTATTATCACTATTGAAAGAAACTGGGGTATCTAATGACGAGATGAACTATTGTTTAGAACAATTTTTGAAGTTTATTTCATCTTTAGTAAGAAAGAATACCTTTAAAGCTTCCTCGTACAATTCATTTCGCTCTAGAAATAAAGTTTTCGAACAAGTTGAGTATTTTATTGAAATCAAACTAGAGTTGCTTTTTGATTCTTGTTTTTTAAGCTCGTCCTTATTGCACGGAATTATCTATTTCGATACTAAAGATTGTATACTAATTGAAAATGATTTTGACTCCAATGATTATATTGGGATCGGTGTCTTACAAGAGAATATAATAACAGGATTCGATTTTTGGAACACAGAAGAGGAAGATTTAAAAAACAAAACGTTTGAATCTTTAAAAATATCTATTGAATTTGCGATTAAGTGTTTAGTGGAGAAAAATTTCAATTTGGAAGATGTGATGATTGATAGAATACCAATCTCTTTTCTAACAGATTTAGAAATTATTGAAGGCTTGAGAGGTTTTGACGAACCGCCATCATTCCTATTCTCAAAAACAAAAACCAAGATTAAAAGAAAAGATCAGTTGGTTCGATTAACATTACTACTAAAAGATGTGATGATAGAAAACTTAGAAAATATCACATAATCTATTCTGAAACAAGATTAGAATAGTCGCCCTGAATTTATTTCAGTAGAAAGGATTTTTATGAAAACAACAAAAGATATCGTTACAAAAGGTGAAGTGGTATTAAAACCGGGATCTTGCGAGCGATTAATTGCAACAAATAAGTTGACCAATTACTTAAGGGAATTTCCAAAAGAAGAGGTTATTTCCCTGTTGAAAGACTTTACAATTAAAAGCCTATCTTTAAACAAAAATTTGTTTATCAAAAAAGACGAAATCAACTCAATTTCAGAGCTGCAAACATTTTTGCAAGTGCGATTGGTGGATCAAATCACTATCTTGGAAAATCAAAGTTATCAAGAATATGATGAAATTAAAAGTTGGTTAACATACCTTACAAAATATCCAAAAGTTTCTTTTTTCATCTATAATAATTTTTCAAATATATTTAAGTTAGATGAGGATGAGGTTTGGTTTTATACTTCAGGTTCTAATATTGATAACAGCAATAAGCTCGTTGTTGAAGATATAAAGATCTTAACAAAAAAGCGTTGTTTTAAACGTTGCCAAAAAATTGCTGAAAAGTGTGGGGATAGTACCTCAGAATTTGAAAATTTTATTGAAACTCTAATTGATTTTTTAGAAGGATTCATTTTAAAGAATCCAATCAGTGGACATTATCGAATACGTGACGGTAACTCACGTGAAGTTTTGTACGAGCTTATTTTTGAAGAGATTTTCAATAAATTCAAGATGATAAACGACAAACTTTTATTGAACGTGACGAACTGGAATTACTTATTGTACTTTGATTACGACTCGGGAAAACTTTCCCCTGTAAACAAAAATCACGAGAAAACAATCACAATTTCTCTATCAAACAAAAAACATAAAAGCTCATCATTTGATAAATTTGATAAACTCTGTATTGAATTTTCCAATACAATCTGGAATAATGACAGTAGAGGGCTTGATAAATTACTTGTTGATGTATTGAAAAAATCAATTGAGGAAAAAGTTAAAGAGCTGTTGGTGTGTGATTATACACTTGATGACGTAGAATTTGAAATTGTACCATTATCTCTATTGACTGATAAAGAAATTAAGGATAGTTTGGTTGAGTCTTCATCAAAAAACAAACTTAATATCTCTTCAATCAACGATGTACTTAAAAATGTAAAAGATGTATCTCAAATCGACAGATTACTCTTGTTGATGAGAGAAGTTGTTTTAGAAAAATAAAAAATGACGACTTTATATCGTCATTTTTTTGTTATTTAATTGTAGGGATCTTCTAGTTTTTTCCAAAACTTATCTGATAATTTTGAACGGACCGATTCTGTTATTGTATCAGATAATGAAAGTCCCGACGAAGATCGATCAACAAACCAAGGGAGAAACTTTCCTTTGTATTTTTCATCAGAAAACGGAAAACTCATAAGGAAATCCTCCAAGTATGCGGCGACAGAATCGTCATCATATTCTTCAAAAACAGAGCGGCCACCGATTATATCATCGATATCATCCTTACCCAATTTAGATTTTATAGGTTTGATAAGCAACTCAGAAATCCTTTTGTCAATGTTTGAAACAAGTACGTTTATTGCGTCTGGGAAAAACACCCCAATAGAAATAGTTTCATTTGCAACTAAATCTCCGCTTATCTTACCTGTTTTTAAGTTGTAATATAACAAGTCTCTAACTAGGACATCACAGGATAGATTTTCGTATATTTCTTCGAACTCGTCTGAATGAATAACTTTTAAGCAATCCAGACAACCTTTATACAATCGGTCACTCGTTTTTCTTGATTCTAATTCTACTGAAACAACCAAGTTGAACTCCTTTCTATAAGAATAAGGAGGTTTCCCTCCTTATCCGAATTTATCCCAGATATTTTCACGACGCTGATCCAAGCCGCCGATTTCCTTTAGGTACAAATCCCAATCTTCTTTATTAATCTTCCGAGGAAAACCAGAAAAGGTTAATCGTCCGGTTTTGTGAAGATCTTTTAAGAATTTAATTGGCAAATCATACTCTTTGGCAATTCGACGAAGTGAAATTTTACTCATCTTCATCAACCTCCAACTCCCAAGAAATAAGATTTCCTGACGTGAAAGAACGAATTGATCGTTGCTCAATATCGTAATACAAGATTTTCAGATCTTGTACTAAATTTGTATCAAAAGGAACTGTACCTTCTGGGATATCTTCAGTTTCAAAGATATCCTCCAAGTATTCTAGCTCAAATTCGTCAATAAGTACGTTTGGATGATCCTTGATTACGGAAACGTTGATTGTTCCGACTGCTTGACGGATTGTTCCGTCTTTTTTCTTATACGAGAAATTCAATACGCCTTTCTTAGCGTCTGAAATGAAACTTGCTAATTTTTCAGACTCTTCTTTAGTGAGTCCACGCTCTTCAAGCTCTTCTTTGGTTAGATAAAATAAGGATTTCATCTTATACACCTTCTTTCTAACCCGTTAAATCGGGTAATAAAATTATTTTTAAAAATTATACTAAATATTCAATTAAAAAGTTAATAAAATTAAATAATTAAGCAATAGCTTTATCTAATATTTTTTTTGCACTTTCTTCTTTAAAAGATATAGCTTCTTCAAAGATACCTCTATAAATATCTAGTATAAAATCTTCCCTACCCTTAAATAAACTCAAGATTTCTTTCTTTATAAAAATATTCTCATCATCATACTTAAACAAATAAAGGATATCTTTACCTTCTGTTGTTTCAGATTCGAAAATAATATTTTTATTTAACAACTCAATCTCCGCAAAGAACGAAGAAAGTATCAATTCTCCTTTGATGATATCTAGAGCAACATTTTCTGAAAACTGCTCTAGGATTATTAATCCACCAATTAAATCAACTTCCCTATCCTCACTTGTTATATTTGTTGAGTTTATTAAATCGTTAATTGATTTTTCTAGCTTCAATTTAAATTTATCAAAACTACATCTGTAAAAACTAAAAAGAAAAATTGTATCATTCATAACTGGTCTATTAGAAAACTCCAGTGTTGAAACATTGAAATAAGCTGGAATGACTTTAACGTTATCAGTAGTCATATTAAATAAAAAATCATACGACATTCTTGATAAAGTATCATCTTGTAAAATTTTTGTAAGTTCCTTCAACGCTCTATAAAATCTGTTATCAGAAAGTTTGCTTGTCGTTTGTAGCATTAATACTTGTCCTTTCTAAGAAAATAAGTCGACACCCGGATTCGAACCGGGGATCACGGGGTTGCAACCCGCAGCCTTAACACACTTGGCTATGTCGACAAAAAGTTAGATGTCTTTTAGAACATCTCTATCTCTAGTCATAGCTCTATCCTTATCACCATTACCTAAGATTTTATTATGTATAACGATTACACGTTTGCCAAAATTGTCACCGGATTTGGTTTTTCGGATTACTGAATATGAAACATCACGAGATACTTCACCTTCACGAAAATCCACAATTTTATCAGCTTCTATTGTTTTAGTGTCTTTGAAATTCATAACTTTAATAATTGCAGCACCTGACTCTTTAATTACGTGACTTTGGATGATCCCGGATTCCAACTCTGTTTCAATAGTTCCGATTTGACTCTTATCATTATATCCTGAAGTTGAAATTTTTGATTCCGGCGCAATTGTATTATCTTTGTTAGAAAAGTATTCTGCACTAAAAATCAAGACAGTTAATAAAATCATAAAATAAAAAAATTTATTTTTCAAGAAATACCTCCAATATATATATTCATTTTATTTTATCACAAAAAAACAGCGCAGTCAAGAAACTGCGCTGTTTTACTATTTCATTTTTTTAAATTTTGTTGTAAATTTTTCAACCTTCAACGATTTACTTGGAACTTTTTTACCAAACAATTCCAATTCTTCAGTGTTATCAATCAATTTAACTGATACTATCTTATCATCATCGAGTTTACCAACTTTAACACCTATTTTCTTCTTATCCAAAATAGGAATATCCGCAATACTAACCGCTTTAACTAACCCACCTTCTGTCACAAGAACAGCTTTAGTTTTTTCTTCTTGAATTGATCCAGCAAAAACTAATTCTGCATTGGTTCTTAAACTTGTTCCTTTTGACAAGTGTTTAATTGCAGGAATCTCTTCCGTTGGCACACGCTTGATGAGTCCGTCACTAGAAACAAAGAGATAAAAACCTTCCAGTTCTTCGGTTCTTGAAGCAACCAGTATTGAATCCTCTGAAATTAATGGATATTCGGACGGTTGCAGTTTTAGATAAGTTGATAAGGTTTGACCTTTGTTTTTAAGGGTTTGAGTTCCCAAATCGGAAATCTTAATCCTTCCGAGATTACCCTTGTTTGTAAATACAAAAATATCCTGATTTGATTTGGCTTCTTTTCTGAAAATTTCCTGATTTGCTTCACTAGAATTTACAGATAAATTTCTGAGATAACCGAATTTATCTACCGAAACAACAGACAATGAAATTATTTCCTTGTCTTTATAAGTAATTGCCTCTCCATCACTTAGTGTAGTTTTTCGTTCGAAGCCACCCATAGAAATCAAAAATTTTTCAATTTTTGCAATATCCTGCAACAGCACTTTCTTTTGCTCTTCTTTGTCAGATACAATTTTTTCTAACTTTTTAGCTTCAGCCTGTAATTTTTTCAGCTCATCTTCCATCTGTATTTTTGACAGAGAAGATAATCTACCTAGAGGTATACGAACGATCTCTTCCGCTTGTTCTTCCGTAAAGTTTAATTTTTTAGCTTGCAAGAAATTCTTTTTCGTTTTGAATTGTTTTTCGGACACCTTGCCTTTTGTCAAACCGTCAATAATTTCTGATTTTTTTGATGAATTTCTAATCAATTCAACAATAATATCTATCTGATCAAGTGCAGATAACAACCCGGTTTTAAGACGTATACTTTTTGAAATTTTCTCAAACTGGTGTGACGAGTCGTTCTTGATAGTCTCAAGAGCGAAATCTTTAACTTCAGAAAAATATTCAAGAAGGTCAGTTCTTGTTGGGATACCGTTCCTTAGCACATTAAAGCGCAGAGGTTTAGTTCCTTGAAGTTGTGTTTTCGCATACAACTCTGCTTCGAGATCTTTTGGATCACACCCGTCCTTTACATTTACTACAATTTCAACACCTTTGTGTGTTGATCTGTTTTTGCAGCTCTCAGCATTTGTAATAACACCATCAAGGACTGAATCAACTAAACTTTCGAAATATTTATCAATATTCGGTACAATGATATAAGGCAGCTCTGTAATAATAACAGAATTGCCGTCGATTTTTGTTTTTCCACGAACCATCATTTTGGTATCTTCGCCGGTTTTATAGAAATTGTATAAATCCTTAATCGCAAAAACCTCACCACCAGTCGTGAAATCTGGACCTGGCATTACTTTTAATAAATCATCAACAGTAACTCGTTTTCTTTTAATAAATAACTTAAAAGCCTCAATAACCTCTAAAGGATTGTGAGAAGGAATGCGACTGATGAACCCAACAGCGATACTACTATTTCCGTTAATCAACAGGTTCGGAATTTCGAACGGTAAAACAACAGGTTCTAAAAACTCATCAGAATAGTTCGGAACAAAAGGAACACTAGACTGATTTAGTCTAGTTAATAATTGTTCGCACAATAATGACATTCTTGCCTCGGTATAACGTTGTGCAGCTGGCCCATCTCCACGTCTATTACCACGATTCCCTTTAAAATCAACAAATAGCATTGGGTTTATCCACGGTTTAGCCATATTAACCATAGCTTCATAAATGGAAACGTCACCGTGTGGGTGAAGTTCTCCCATAACAATACCAACAATACGTGCTGATTTCTTGTGAGGCTTGTCGCTTGTGTATCCATTCCTCTTCATCAAATATAAAGTTCGTCTAGCCACAGGTTTAAGACCATCTTTAATATCTGGCAGAGCTCTCTGTTCAGCAACGTAAGTTCCATACTCAATATAATCATCACCGAATTGTTCGTGAAATTTAACTTTTTCATAAGGGGCGATAATTATATCACCCCCAACTTTTTTCTTTTTTCTAACCAAAAATCTTCCTACCTTCAAATAAATCTCCGGTTGGTGCAAACGTTTCAAATTTAAATGCAGTTCGCCCGTTGTCTTCCAAAACAGATACTGTTGCGTGATCCCTCAACCATCCATACTTTTTAACTTTGATAGATGACTGTCTTACTGTAACAGGTGAACCGTCTAAGTTTTCAAACTCTGATTTGGACAACAAAGTATGATCGTGAACGAAACGATCTCGTGTGTCACCGGAAACTCGTATTTTTAAATTTTTTCCATTTTCCATTCTAATTTTAATGTTGTAATATCCGAAAGTTCTGGATACCTTAACAACTTTTCCGCTCAACTTGGAAACTTCCACTTCTGATTCTACGTTTTTTATTTGATTAGCAAGGATCACTCCTTGCTTTTCAATTTCATTTTCTGGAGAAATATTATCTCTCATAACGTACAATAGTATTCCAAATACAAACAACAAGAAAGCAACAACTATCGAAATTGCTAAGTAAACCCGGTTCTCCATTCCGTGCAAAAAGTAAATCCCAACTGAAACAATTAAAGCTAAGAATGACAAACCGAAAAATATTTTATTTAAAATTTCAAGTAGAATATATATTCTGCTCACAAACTTTAAATAGATGTTTGGATCCCTTATAATCAACACTTTTTTCGTATTCAATATATACCACCTTTTTATTTTTGTTATTTTTAAAGTTATACAGTGTTAAACAACGATAGACCGGAAATAAATCCGGCCTTAACGTTTTTAAATTTTCAATTCAAAGCTATCATCTTCCAATAATTCTTCTAAAGTTACATCTTTCAATTCTTTTTCATAATCTGATTTCCAAATAATTTTGATACCTGAAGCACCAAGAATATTTTTGATGTAGTTCACCATAGTCAAATCAAATGGGATTTCTAAAGATTGTTTTGCTTTAGTTCTAAAAAGTTCTTTCCCACCAAAAACATAAGACATTTTTATAAAAGGACTGTACTCGTGAAGAGGGTTGTTGGCTTCATTAAGAATTTTAACAAGTTCTTTTTGGGCAACCTCATTGTCCTTTGAAAGTTTAATTTGAATGTGATCGGTTGTAGTGAAAATCTTGATATCACCTGCTCTCTTAATAGAGTTTACGATGTAGGATGTACCACGTGCACCAACTTGTTTGGTTGCATACACATTTAGTACTTCGCCAACCTCAAGATATCTACCAAACATTTTATATGAATCAGAAAACACAACAAAATCACAATGTCCACTTGTATCCTCTATTGATACAAAAGCCATCAACTGACCAGTCTTTGTAGTGATCTGTCTAACACTATTGACAATACCCAACAAGTAAACAGAAGTTCCCGATGATAAATTGTCTAGATTTCCAATTGGTTGATAATCAGACTCTTTTTGAGCTACACTCAAATATTTTTCAGTTGGGTGACCACTAATATAAAAGCTGGTTACACGTTTTTCCTCTGCAAGTAGGTCTTGAATGTCCAATTCTTCATTCTTGTAATTCATCCAAGTATCGAAATAGCTTTCTCCGTATTTATCGAAAATAATACTTTCGTTAGCTTTCAAGATTTTACCAAGATTTGATAAATCTTCGAGTTTTTCTAACTTGTCTTTACGTGTTCCAGAGAAATTGTCAAAACCTCCTGAAACAATTAAAGATTTTAGAACAGACTTGTTGACACCCTTTTCGTGATTTCTTTGCATACGACTTAAGAAATCATAAAGATTTTTAAATTCCCCACGAGTCTTGCGTTCATTACTAATTCTTTCAGCGGCACTTGCTACGTTAGATACTTTGTTTAACCCAAAATATACCGCACCATTATCGGCAACAAATTCGTCTTCAGAAATATTGATATCGACTGGTCTAATATCCAAACCACGAGATTTGTAAAACTCAATCATTTCGTGAAGAGCTTCACGCTCAGTTGTTTTTTGGTTTCCACCAACTTTATTTAGATCAGCAGCGGCAAAATATTCTGGATAATTCGTAAACAGCCAAGCCTCGATGATTGTAACCATTGAATATGCAGCGGCGTGAGATTTGTTAAATCCATAAGAAGCAAAAGCCTCTACGTCTGCCCAAAGATCCTCAAGTTCTTCTGCGCTACGACCAGTTTTTTTGATACCACCAAGGACACCAGTTTTTTCATCACCGTAAATAAACGTTTGTTTCAAGGATTGTAAGACTTCGAACTTCTTCTTACCAATCGCACGACGAGCCAAGTCGGCACCACCAAGTGTAAATCCACCAACTACCTGAAGTAGACTCATAATTGATTCTTGATAAATCATCAAACCGTAAGATGTTGATAGAATATCAGCCATCTCTGGTACAACATATTCAATCTTTTCAGGGTGTAGGGCGTTCTCGATGAACTGAGGAATGAAGGCTAAAGGCCCTGGTCGGTACATAGAGATAGCCGCAACTACACGACCAAAATAGTCTCCCGACTTCGCACGATCTTCACTACCAGGCTCATCAATATCTGCAAGACATTTCACAACAACGTCTGTCATTCCCGGACTACTAAGTTGGAATAGGTTTTTAGTTCCACCAGAAGCAATTGTTTTGAAAACGTCAAGATCTGTGGTTGCAGTTTCTAGAATTTCTGTAACTGTCAAAGATTTTCCGGTCTTTTCCTGGATTTTATCAAGTGTTGATTGGATGATTGTAACAGCTTTCAGCCCCAAAAAGTCCATTTTTAACAAACCACAAGATTCGACATCTGTATAAGCTGTTAGTTGCTCACCTTCAACAAAAACAGTAGGTAGATATTCTGTAATAGCTTCAGGAGCGATAACATACCCAGCGGCGTGCTGTGTCAAGTTTGACACCATACCGCTCAATAACGGTGCAACCTCAAGTACACGGGAAATACGTTTATCTTCTTCAGAAAGGGCAATTACTTCTGGTAACTCACAAAACTCTTTGATACCGAATCCCTTTTCATCACGAACTAATCCTGCAAGTTTTTCACCTAATGAAATTGCAGTTTTTGATTGGTAATAAGCACGAGGAATTGCCTTCAAAAGTGCTTTCAACTGGTAAGTTCCAAATGCTGAAATACCTGCCACACGTGACTCGGTAATATCTGTTGAAACGTTGTAGAAATCTCGTGTATATTCGATAATCTCTTTTCGGTGCATATCCGGAATATCTGTGTCAATATCAGGCATTGAGACACGTTCTGGATTCAAAAATCGTTCAAACAACAATCCATATTTTAGTGGATCAACGTCTGTAATAGCTGTAGCGTAGGCCACTAAACTACCAGCAGCAGAACCACGTCCTGGTCCGAAGTTGATAGGGTTTTCAGAATAACCGCTTCGCTTGATAAAATCTTTCCAGCGTGCAACGGTTTCATCATCGTATGAAGCGAAATTTCGTTTACCGTAATTGATGAAGTCGGCAACAATAAGGAAATATCCATTAAATCCCATACTATCAATAATGCCAAGTTCATAATCAAGTCGATCCCAATATTCTTTAGGAACTTCTTTATCACCGAAACGGCGTTTTAAACCAACTTTAGCTAGGTGCCAGAAATATTCTTTCTCGCTATTAAAACCTTTAGGGATATTGAAAATTGGATTAAAATTATCTTTTACGCTCAAATCGTAAGTTTCAATTTTGTTTAAAATTTCAATTGTATTATCCAACCATTCAACAGGCACACCCCAGTTTTCAACTTCATCACTTGTGTGGATATAGTGATTATCTCCTGAAATTAATTTAGCAGATGTTACCACCTTTTTTTGTTTCAGTGATTGGATTACACGAAAACCTTCAGAGTCTTCGCTTTTAATTTGACGATAATCGTTTGTCAAAACAATCTTGATATCATTCTTTTTGGCTAAAAGCTCTACACGTCTATTTCGTTCATCACTCAAATCGTCCTGCAATTCTGTTGTTAGATACAAGTCGTCCTTGTTAATATTTAACTTTAAGAGATTTTTAAAGAGAGTGTTGTTGGAATCAGCGTCTGAAATAAAAACAAAATTTGATAAATCAAAATCTTCCAAAACTTTTAGACTTACGCTTTTTCCTTTTTGTCTCAAACTAGAGATTGTTGTTAGAATACGACATAAAACTTTATAAGCATTGTGGTTTTTAGCTAACAACACAAGGTTCATAGTTGAAGTTTTTGTTGAGAATGATAGTTCAGTGCCGTTTATTGGTTTTTTACCACTCGAAATCATTCCTTGGTTGAACGAATAGATACCAAAACCAACTTCAGGATCTGTTAACGCAAGTGAGTGTTCGGAGTTTTTGACAATATCTAAGATCTTAGCGATTGAGTGCCCCATAGAGTACTCACTCTTACCACGCAACTCAATAAAACGGATAAGTTTAGAGCCTTCTAAAACAGGTTTTGTTGGATAAACAAGACCTTCTCTCATACTTTCAACTACACTTTCTTCACAAGCAAGCTCTTTTCCAGAAGTTGAAAAAACTTTTCCGTCACGAAGAACAACACCTTCTGCATTTTCAACTTCAAATTTTCCGTTTAATTTTGAATACATAGTCTGTGAGACCTCCTCAGTTTTATTAATTGCTTACTTGATAAGTATATCATAGAATGAACACAAAGTCAATGGAATCATAACAATTCAAAAAAATAATATTACAATGATATTTTGAAACAAACAAATAGGTATACTAAATATACAAATAGTTA
>ERZ773074.363-NODE-363-length-19912-cov-18.100217_pt1 | contig 19912 bp, 14 predicted proteins | sample MGYA00580615_ERZ773074 | MGnify/ENA primary metagenome ERZ773074 (study PRJEB29015, sample SAMEA2738126) | human oral metagenome | biome: human oral; feature: human-associated habitat; material: saliva | place: China | collected 2160 ...
GGCCGATGCGGTTCGGGCCCGAACCCAGAATCATAATCGAGGGCTTCTCGTGGTGAGCGACCTCGTCCTCCAGGTCGTAGGAGGAGTAGTGGTACGGGGTGAACGCCTCGAACTCGGCGGCGCAGGTGTCCACGGTCTTGAAGACCGGGCGGATACCCAGGGCATGACGCACGCCGCGCACAACGTCCTCGGAGGAGCCGATAATCTCGGCAATCTGTGCATCCGAGAAGCCGTGGCGCTTGGCCAGCTTCAGGGTCTCCGGATCCAGGTGGTCACGCTTCTCGTAGACCACGCCGGCAACCTCGTTCAGCAGCACCAGCTGATCCAGGAACCACGGGTCAATCTTGGTAGCCTCGTGCAGCTGCTCCACGGTTGCGCCGGCCAGCAGGGCCTGCTGCACCTGGTAGATACGCTGGGTGGTCGGAACCTTGGTCTTCTCAATCAGCTCGGCCAGTTCAGCCTCGGAGAGGGTCAGCGGCTTGAACGAGAAGGAGGCGCCCTTCTGCTCGAGCGAACGCATGGCCTTCTGCAGAGCCTCGGTGAAGTTACGACCCAGGGCCATAGCCTCGCCCACGCTCTTCATGGTGGTGGTCAGGGTCGGGTCGGCAGCCGGGAACTTCTCAAACGCGAAGCGCGGAACCTTCACAACCACGTAGTCCAGGGTCGGCTCGAAGGACGCCGGGGTCTTCTGGGTGATGTCGTTCGGAATCTCGTCCAGGGTGTAGCCCAGCGACAGCTTGGTCGCAATTTTAGCGATCGGGAAGCCGGTAGCCTTCGATGCGAGCGCCGAGGAGCGAGACACGCGCGGGTTCATCTCAATGACGATGACGCGGCCGGTCTTCGGGTCGATAGCAAACTGGATGTTGCAACCACCGGTGTCCACGCCAACCTCGCGAATCACGTTGATTGCTATGTCGCGCAGCTTCTGGAACTCGCGGTCGGTCAGGGTCAGCGCGGGGGCCACGGTGATGGAGTCACCGGTGTGCACGCCCACGGGGTCGAAGTTCTCGATGGAGCAGACGACCACGACGTTGTCGTTGGTGTCACGCATCATCTCCAGCTCGTATTCCTTCCAGCCGAGGATGGACTCCTCGAGCAGGACCTCGCTGGTGGGCGAGTACTGAATACCGGCGCCGGCGATGCGGTAGAGGTCTTCCTCGTTGTACGCCATGCCCGAGCCGAGACCGCCCATGGTGAATGAGGGGCGAACCACCATCGGGTAGCCGAGCTCCTTGGCGGCCTCCAGGGCCTCGGGCATGGAGTGGACGATGACCGAGCGGGCCGACTCGCCGCCGGCGCGCTCCACGACGCCCTTGAAGGCCTCGCGGTCCTCGCCGAGGTTGATGGCGTCAATGTTCGCGCCAATCAGCTCGACATTGTACTTCTCGAGGATGCCGCGCTCGCCCAGCTCGATGGCCGCGTTCAGAGCGGTCTGGCCGCCCAGGGTCGGCAGGATAGCGTCGGGCTTTTCCTTCGCGATGATCTTCTCGATCACCTCGGGGGTGATGGGCTCAATGTAGGTGGCGTCCGCGAACTCGGGGTCGGTCATGATGGTTGCCGGGTTGGAGTTCACGAGGATGACGCGCACGCCCTCCTCCTTCAGCACGCGCAGCGCCTGGGTGCCGGAGTAGTCGAATTCCGCTGCCTGACCGATGACGATCGGGCCGGAACCGATGACGAGGACGCTGTTAAGGTCGGTACGACGAGGCATTTAGGCTTCCTTTGCAGTCTTGGTTGCGACCATCAGGTCAATGAAACGGTCAAAGAGGTAGGCGGAGTCGTGCGGGCCCGCGGCGGCCTCGGGGTGGTACTGAACCGAGAAGGCCGGGATGTCCTTACAGGTCAGGCCCTCCACCACGTTGTCGTTCAGGCCGACGTGGGAGACCATGACCTCGCCGAACTCTGCGTTCGGTGCGGTGACGTACTCGCCGATGGGGGCGTCCACAGCGAAGCCGTGGTTCTGGGCGGTGATTTCGACCTTGCCGGTGGTCTTGTCCATGACCGGCTGGTTGATGCCGCGGTGACCGAAGAGCAGCTTGTAGGTGCCGAAGCCCAGTGCGCGGCCGAGCAGCTGGTTACCGAAGCAGATGCCGAAGAACGGGGTGCCCTTGCGCAGCACGCCCTGCAGCAGCTCAACCTGCTCATCGGCGGTTGCGGGGTCACCGGGGCCGTTGGAGAAGAACACGCCGTCGGGGTTGTAGGAGTAGATGTCCTCGAGGGTTGCGTTGGCGGGCAGCACGTGCACGCGCACGCCGCGCTCAGCGAAACGCTGCGGGGTCATCGACTTGATGCCCAGGTCCAGGGCGACGATGGTCGCGACCGGGGGTGCGAACCAGTTGTGCTGGTGCGGCTCGACGGTGTAGGCGGTGTCGACCGAGACGATGTCGGCGAGCTTGCGTCCGGCCATGGGCTCGGAGGCGCGCACCTCCTCCAGCAGCTCGGCCTCGGGGCGCTCGGCGTGCTCGCCGGAGAACACGCCCGCACGCATGGAGCCGCTCGAACGTAGGCGGCGGGTCAGGGCGCGGGTGTCGATGCCCTGAATACCGACGATGCCCTGCTCGATGAGCTCCTCGTCGAGGGTGCGCTCGGAACGCCAGTTGGAGGCGACGCGGGCGGCGTCACGCACCACGTAGCCGGCAACCCAAATCTTGCGGGACTCGGCGTCGGTGGTGTTCACGCCGGTGTTGCCGATGTGCGGAGCGGTCTGAACCACAATCTGACCCGCGTAGGAGGGGTCGGTGAGGGTCTCCTGGTAGCCGGTCATGCCGGTGGAGAATACTACCTCGCCCAGGGATGCGCCGGTTGCGCCGTAGCCGTAGCCGCGGTAGACGGTGCCGTCCTCGAGGACGAGTAGCGTGCGGTCCGTACGCAGGGCACCGGATCGTGTCATGTCAGTCATGCTCTCTTTTCCTTTTCTGTGGTGCTCTCCCCCGCGGGCCTTGCGGTGAGTGCCGCTCGGTGCGTTGGGGATAGTCTCTTGCTGCCGGGGCGGGCTGTTCTGCCCGCCCGGGCTAAATCTAGGGTGTCGTGCTGTGCCGTGCTCGGCTTCGGGGCCGGGGTATGTTGCCGGAAGTGCCGGGGTGCGTTGCGCCGCCCTACTTGGCCTGCTCGGTGCTCTCGGCGGGGTCTGCCGCCCACTTTTCGGGCGCATCCACCGCGTTCGGGGCGATGCGGCGCAGCTCCTGCAGTACCGCCTGCTTGTCCTCGGCGTAGCGGGTGCGGAAGCCGGTCTGCACGCGGTGACCGTCCAGGGTCCAACCAATCACAACCAGGCCGTTCTTCTCCACAACCTTACCCGCCATGCCGCGGTCGGTGGTGATGACTGCGAGCTTCTTCGCCGGAATCCACAGGTCCTTCGCCCCGTCGCGGGTGAAGATGATGCTGTCGGGGTAGATCAGCAGGGTGGACTTGCTCTTGAAGCCGAGCGAATCGAATCCCACGCGGTCCAGCCAGTTACCGAAGATCGTGGTGCTGACGTATTCGCCCTCGAAGGCGGCGTCGGCGGTCAGACCCTCGTAGCGTTCGGGAACTTCCTTGAGGGAACCGAACATGTTGGACTGGCGGGCCAGGCGCGAGCGCCATCCGTGCCACATGCCGTAAATGCACAGGGCCACGAGGGCCAGGCAGACGATGGCGGTGATGAGCTTTCCCACGTGGGTTCTCTCTTTCGGTTGGTGTCGCGGTCGATTGTCTCGGTCTGGGTTGGTGAGGTTGGGGGCGGTGCTCCCGGCGCGGTTGAACCTCCCGGCGAGGCGGTGGCGGGTTCAGGCCCGCCACCGCCAAGCACGGTCGCGGCGCGGGTTACTTGCGCGGGGTGGCCAGCTCACCGTTCAGCACGGTCGGGTGGCCAGCGTAGAAGGTTGCGCGAATCGAGCCGGGAACCTCCATGCCGCGGTAGGGGTTGTTCTTGCCCTTGGTGGCCTGTTCCTCCGGCTTGATCACGCGGGTTGCCTTCGGGTCGACCAGCACAATGTTTGCCGGTTCGCCTTCGGCAAGCGGGCGGCCCTGCTCGTGGTCCAGGCGACCAATCTTCGCGGGCTCCTCAGAGAGGATGCGTGCCACGTCGCGCCAGGTAATCATGCCGGTGTCGACCAGGGTCATCTGGATGATGGACAGCGCCTGCTCCAGGCCGGTCATACCGTTCGCGGCGCACGCCCACTCGCATTCCTTGGTCTCTGCCGGGTGCGGTGCATGGTCGGTACCGATCACGTCGATGATGCCGTCGGCAACTGCCTGGCGCAGGGCCAGAACGTCCTCTTCGGTGCGCAGCGGCGGGTTCACCTTGAACACCGGGTCGTAGCTACGGGCGGTCTCGTCGGTGAGTAGCAGGTGGTGCGGGGTTGCCTCCGCGGTGACCTGCACGCCGCGGGACTTAGCCCAGCGCACAACCTCAATGGAGCCCTTGGTGGACAGGTGGCAGATGTGCAGCTTGGAGTTCAGGTGCTCAGCCAGCAGCACGTCGCGGGCAATGATTGCCTCTTCAGCGACGGCAGGCCAACCGGCCAGACCCAGGTCAGCGGAGACCTTACCTTCGTTCATCTGGGCGCCTTCGGTCAGGCGCGGCTCCTGCGCGTGCTGCGCAATCACGCCGTCGAAAGTCTTGACGTACTCGAGGGCGCGGCGCATCACGGCCGGGTCGTACACGCACATGCCGTCGTCGGAGAACACGCGCACGTTCGCGGTGGAGTTCGCCATGCTGCCGATGTCGGAGAGGCGCTCGCCCTTCAGGCCCACGGTCACGGCACCGATGGGCTGCACGCGGCACCAGCCGGATTCCTTGCCGAGGCGGTCAACCTGCTCTACCACTGCGGCGGTGTCTGCCACGGGCATGGAGTTTGCCATGGCGAACACTGCGGTGTAGCCGCCCAGGGCTGCTGCGCGGGTGCCGGTCTCAACGGTTTCGGATGCTTCGTAGCCGGGCTGGCGCAGGTGGGTGTGGATGTCGACCAGGCCGGGCAGCGCCACCTGGCCTGCCGCCTCGACAACCTGTGCGTCTGCGGCGTCGATGTTCTCGGCGATGCGGCTAATCACGCCGTCCTCGATGAGGATGTCGGCGACCTTTTCGCCGTAGAGGCTTGCGCCCTTAATCAGGTACTTGCTCATGGTGTTGGTTCCTCTCGTTAGGAAGGTCGTTTAGGATTCGTCGCCGGCGTAGAGCTTGGCGCTGGATCCGTCGGTCAGAAGCAGGTAGAGCACCGCCATGCGTAGCGCCACGCCGTTGCTGACCTGGCGCAGAACCCAGGAGTTGGCGGCGTCGGCGGCGTCGGTGCAGATTTCCAGGCCGCGGTTCATGGGGCCCGGGTGCAGGATTGCGACCGGCTGAGGCTGCGCCTGCAGGGTTGCGAAGCGTTCGGCGGTCAGGCCCCACAGCTCGGTGTACTCTTCGGCGGAGGGGAAGTAGGCGGCGCGCATGCGTTCCTTCTGGATGCGCAGCAGCATGACGGCGTCGGGGTTGGTGGCGATGGCTTCGTCGAAGTCGTGGAAGATTTCCAGGCCTGCTTCTTCAACCCAGGAGGCGGTGTTCAGCGGCAGCAGGGTCGGCGGTGCGACGAAGACGACCTGCGCGCCGAGGGTGTGCAGCAGCCATAGGTTGGAGCGTGCCACGCGCGAGTGCAGGATGTCGCCGACGATGAGCACGCGCATGCCGGACAGGTCGGTGCCGCGGGGGCTGTCCAGACCGTCGCGTTCTGCCTTGTACTGGCGCAGGGAGACCGCGTCGAGCAACGCCTGGGTGGGGTGCGCGTGGGTGCCGTCGCCCGCGTTGAGTACAGGGATGTCGGTCCAGCCTGCTTCGGCGAGGCGCTGCGGTGCGCCGGAGGCGGAGTGGCGGATTACGAACGCATCCGCCGCAATCGCCTTGAGGGTCTGCGCGGTGTCCTTGAGCGACTCACCCTTGGACAGAGAGGAGCCCGAGGCGGAGAAGTTCGTGACGGCCGCGCCCAGGCGCTTCTCGGCGGATTCGAAGGAGAGGCGGGTGCGGGTGGAGTCCTCGAAGAAGAGGTTGACGATGGTCTTGCCGTTGAGCACGTTGAGGGTGCGGTTTTCGGCTTTGACCTGCGCCATGTAGTCGGCGACGTCAAGAATTTCGATGGCTTCTTCGCGGGTTAGTTCGCGGGTGTCGAGCAGATGCTTCATGAGAGCCCTCCCAGCTGGATAATGTCAACTCGGTCTATTGCGTTGTCAGTTTCGGTCAGTACGACGCGTACGGTTTCGCTGGCGCTGGTGGGCAGGTTTTTACCCACATAATCAGCGCGGATGGGTAGCTGGCGGTGTCCGCGGTCTACGAGGACCGCCAGGCGTACGAGGGCGGGCCTGCCGTGGGCGTTGAGTGCATCGAGTGCGGCGCGTACGGTGCGGCCGGAGTATAGGACGTCGTCGACGAGAACCACGGTTTTGCCTTCGATGCCGATGCTGGGCATGAGGCTCTCCCCCGCTGTTTGCGGTTCGGGGGCGTCGCGCTGGTCGTCGCGGTAGGCGGTGATGTCCAGGGCGCCGAGTCGTTCTTCTGCGGTGAAGTTCGGTTCAAGCGCCTGGATGCGGGTTGCGAGTCGTGCCGCGAGGGGCACGCCGCGGGAGCGGATGCCGATGAGTACGAGGTTTTCTACACCTTTGTTGGTTTCGATGATTTCGTAGGCGATGCGGGTGAGGGCGCGGCGAATTTCGTCCTCGCTGAGGATGGTGCGACCGACGGTGGTCGCGTCCTGCAAGGTGCTTTGAGGGGTTGCCGAATGGGGGGCTTCAGTGAGATTCTGCCCCTGATTGGTGCCGGATGTGGGCACAGTTGACCCAGGCATAGCCGTCTCCTTCCCCGCCTCACGGGACGGATTTAAAGGTTTTGTGCTTCTAGTAGGGTACCACAGTTCACAGGCTACATTCAGGTTCGGCGAGAGACCGCTCACGGCGAGAGGGCTACGGCGGGCGCCGCTTTAAAACACCTCCCCGTTTCTGTTTTCTCTCGTTAGTTTCAATGAGTAAATTCGGGTTCAGAAGTTTTCCTGACCAGCAGGAATCCACAAATTTGAGGGATTAAATTTTAATCGCTGAATATGATTAGCTGTGTCATTTTACTTATCCATCGCCTGGTATTATCGAACCGATATTCATTTGTCAGATGAAAGAAGATATATATGAGCGACTTGGGCTCGTTTATCTGGGGCACCGCCGATATTTTGCGCGGCCCATACAAGGCAAAGCAGTACGGTAATGTCATCCTGCCCATGACGATTCTGCGCCGTCTGGACTGTCTTCTCGAGGAACACAAAGACGTTATCGCTCCTCTGGTTGAGCAGTTCGGCCATAACCCGGACTTGTTGAGCGCACAGGTACAGCGTAAAACCCGCCTTCCCTTCTATAACACCAGTCCCTGGACTCTGAGGACTTTGCTCGGCGATCCTGCCGGCCTAGAGGTAAATCTGAAGCAGTACATTACTAGCTTCTCTGCCAATATGGATGTCTTCGAACGCTTTAAGTTCGCCGAAGAAATCAGCACGATGGCAGAGAAGGATGTTCTCTACCTTGTGGTTAAGCGGTTTGCTGATATTGACCTGCACCCGCAGAAGGTGCCTAACGCCGAGATGGGTGACCTCTACGAATATCTCATCCGTACCTTCAACGAATCCTCCAATGAGGCACCCGGTGAGCACTTTACTCCGCGCGACGCTATCCGCCTGCTCGTCGACCTCGTCTTCGCGGGTGATGATGAGGCTCTTAGCACCCAGGGAACGGTCCGTACGATTTATGACCCGACGGCTGGAACGGGCGGTATGTTGTCCATTGCCGAAGAGCATCTTGTCGGTACTCCCGAGAAGCCCGGCCTTAACCCCGACGCCGAGTTGACTCTCTACGGACAGGAGATTAACGACCAGTCGTATGCCGTCTGCAAATCAGACCTGCTAGTTAAGGGTCAGGACCCCAAGAATATTCAGCTGGGCGATACCCTGGCGGATGACAAGTTCGCAGGCGATACCTTTGACTACTGCATGTCAAACCCGCCTTATGGTTCCGATTGGAAGGCCAGCCAGGCTGCGGTCATGGACGACCTTAAAGAGTTTGGTAATGCTTCACGTTTCTATGCGGGTCACGCAACAGCCAAGAAAAATGTGCCCGCTGTGAGTGATGGTCAGATGCTGTTCCTTCAGCACGTGGTGAGTAAGTTGCGCCCTAAGGTTCTGGGTGGTGGACGCGGTGGCATCGTCATGAACGGTTCGCCGCTTTTCAACGGGGCAGCAGATTCCGGGCCTTCTAATATCCGCAAGTGGTTGCTTGAACGCGATGTAGTAGATGCCATTGTCGCGCTTCCAACTGACATGTTCTACAACACCGGTATCGCGACCTACATCTGGATTGTTGACAATAACAAGCCGGAAGCACGCCGGGGTAAGGTGCAGCTGATTGACGGCACCGAGTTCTACGAGAAAATGCGCAAGAAGCTCGGCGATAAGGGTCGTGAACTTACCGAGGCTAACCGGGCTACGATTGTGAAGCTCTACGCCGACTATGTTGAGACGGAACATTGCAAGATTGTTCCGTCTGACGAGTTTGCCTATTGGAGCATCACCGTTGAGCGGCCCCAGCGTGACGAGAACGGCGAGGTTATTACCAATACTCGCGGCAAGGTACAGCCGGATACGAGTCTGCGTGATACCGAGCGGGTGCCCTTTACCTACAACGGTAATACCAAGGGAGACGCCGCGCGCGACGAGACGATTCAGACATATTTCGAGGCCGAAGTGAAACCGTGGGTACCCGATGCTTGGGTTGATGGGAAGAAGACTAAGATCGGTTACGAGATTCCGTTTGCGCGTTACTTCTACCGTTACCAGCCGCCTCGCCCTCTCGAGGAAATCGATAATGAGCTCCACGAAGTCACTCGTGAAATTCTTACGCTCCTCGAGGAGATAGCCGGATGAAAACGGTAGCTCTCAAGCACCTTAGCGCTGTACCTATTAGAAACGGTTTGGGACTTCCAGGAGATAATGTTAATCCTTCGGACCCCCGTTATATTCGCACAACTGATATTGCGAATCCCCGGAGCCTGAAGGAGGATACATTTGTATCGCAACCTACAGATATAGCGATGCGTGCACCTGTCGAATATGGGGACTTATTGTTAGTCTCTGCAGGCTCAATCGGGAAAAGCTACTTGCACCTGAGTCACAGTCCCGCATGCTATGCAGGCTTTCTGGCCCGAGTACGGCCCAAGTCACTGCGTTCTGGTCTTTTCCTCTCATATTGGACGCAATCTTCACATTATATTGACCAGGTCCATTCATCGGCAGTTCAGTCGACGATTGAGAATTTCTCGTCCGCGAGGTACAAAGAACTTCGAGTTCCTGATTTGTCAGATGCACAGCAGGAACGAATTGTTAAATTTCTCGATACTGAGACGGCGAAGATTGACCACCTCATTGCCAAGCAGCGCGAGTTGCTGGACTTACTTCGTCTTAGAAATGAGGCAAGGTGGCATGCAGCTTTTACCGGGTTCACCCCTGTGAAAACTCGTCCGTTAAAACGGCTGTTAGTAAAGCTACGTAGGCCCGTCCTTGAAGGTTCCGGTGTTGTGACTGCGTTCCGTGATGGTGAAGTAACTCTACGCTCCAATCGACGCGAAGAGGGGTTCACCTTTTCCGAAGCCGAAACCGGGTATCAGGGAGTCGCTGCCGGCGATCTGGTTTTCCATGGTCTTGACGGTTTTGCCGGGGCTGTCGGAATCTCTGACAGCGATGGGCAGTCTACGCCTGTTTACCATGTGTGCCGTCTTCGTGACGATGAAGATAACCTTCGATTTATCGCATACTTGCTCCGTTATCTGGGGCATAGCGGCTTCTTAGCAACTCAGGCACCTAGCGTCAGGCAACGTGCTGTTGACTTCCGAAACTGGCAGACATTCGGCCAGATTCCACTTTCGCTCCCGGACCCGGAGGAACAACAGAGAATCGTTACTGAACTCGACAAAAATGCGGCAGAGTTTTTAAACACCAAAACTACTATCGAAAAAGCCATTGAGCTTTTGCAGGAGCGACGTTCTGCTCTGATTACGGCCGCAGTAACCGGCCAGATTGAGGTATAGGAAACCACTTATGGGTGTTCAACACGAAAAGAGCTTTGAAACCGAGATTTGTGAATATCTCGGTTCCCACGGTTGGCTCTACGAAGAGAAGTTCACCGGCTACGACCAGGAGCGCGCCCTCATCCCGGAGGACGTCTTCGCCTGGTTGCAGGCAACGCAACCCGAACAATGGGCGCGCGTTGTACCCGAGGACGCTTCAGAAGCTAAGGTCGACCGGGCTAAGCGCACCTTGCTGGACCGTCTGGTCAATGCCTTGGAGCAGCCTCTCGAACACGGCGGCGGATTGCTGGCCGTACTCCGAGGCGGCTTTAAAGAGACCTCGGCGAAATTTGCCATGTGCGCTTTCAAGCCCGCGACCTCAATGAACCCGGTCGCTCAAGAAAACTACGAGCAGAACCGGCTTCGAGTGGTGCGCCAGGTACACCATTCGAAGAAGCACCCGAACGATTCCATCGATCTGGTGTTCTTCGTTAACGGCCTGCCGGTAGCGACGGCTGAGCTAAAGACCGATAACACTCAGTCGATTGATGACGCCGTATGGCAGTATCGCAAGGACCGCCTACCGCAGGGCGAGCCGCTCCTGAAGTTTGGTCGTGGAGCGCTCGTACACTTTGCCGTCTCCAATAACGAAATTCAGATGACGACGAAGCTCGCCGGCCCCAAAACGGTGTTCCTGCCCTTCAACCGGGGTAAGGATGGCGGTGCGGGTAACCCCGTCAACCCGGATGGCTCCGCAACCTCATACCTGTGGGAACGGGTTCTTCAGCGCGATAACTGGTTGCAGATTCTTGAGCGGTTCGTGAACCAGCAGACAACCGAAAAGGTTGACCCTGTCTCAGGAACTCGCAAGCGTAGCGAACAGATTATCTTCCCCCGCTTCCACCAGTGGGAGGCCGTCACGTTTCTGCTCAACGATACCCGCACTGAGGGGCCGGGCCAGAAGTATCTGATTCAGCACTCAGCCGGTTCTGGAAAGACGAACTCAATCGCGTGGTTGGCTCACGGCCTAGCAAACCTGCACGATGATAACGACGCCAAGGTCTTCGATTCCGTCATCGTGGTAACCGACCGTACCGTGCTCGATGAACAGCTTCAGAAAGCCATTAAGTCCATTGAGGGTACCAAGGGTGTGGTGGGTACCATCAACTCTGACGAGGTACGCAAGGCTTCCGCCTCCTCAAAATCAGAGCTGTTGGCCCATGAGCTCACAAACGGCAAGCTCATCATTATTGTGACGCTTCAGACTTTCCCGTTCGTACTGGATGCGCTCGCCGAACAAGGTGGCCTTGCGGACAAGAAGTTTGCGGTTATCGCAGATGAGGCTCACTCTTCCCAGACTGGTACCAGCGCGCAGAAGTTGCGCGCGGTACTCTCCAAGGCGGAGGTCGAAGCTCTGGAAGATGGCGGCGAAGTCAGCGTCGAGGATATGCTCGCCGCTGAGATGACCGCGCGCTCCGTTTCCCCGAACATTTCCTTCTACGCGTTCACCGCAACCCCGAAGGCGAAGACCCTGGAAATGTTCGGTCGCCCTGGACCGGATGGGAATCCGGAACCCTTCCACGTGTACACCATGCAGCAGGCCATCGAGGAGGGGTTCATTCTTGATGTGCTCCGCAACTATACGACCTACCAGACGGCCTTCCGACTGGCGCAAAAGACCGGTGAACCTATCGAGGGCGACCTGGTGGATGAAAGTGCCGCTAAGAAGGGCCTCATCCGTTGGGTCAGCCTACACCCGACTAACATTGCGCAGAAGGTGCAGATTATCGTCGAGCACTTCCGCGAGAACGTTGCGCATCTTCTTGACGGTCATGCAAAGGCTATGGTGGTAACTTCTAGTCGCGCTGCGGCCCTGAAGTACAAGATGGCAATCGACGCCTACGTTCGTAAGCATGATTACCAGTTGGGTACCCTGGTAGCGTTTTCTGGGAGCCTGACGTCGCGGCAAATTGATGGGACTGTACCCGGTGTGCAGGAGCCCTACACGGAGACAAATGTGAACCCTGACCTGCGCGGGCGAGGTATTCCGCAAGCATTTGCGGGCGATGAGTTCCAGCTACTCATCGTGGCGAATAAGTACCAGACCGGCTTCGACCAGCCGCTGCTGAGCGCAATGTACGTTGATAAGCGCCTCGATGGAATTGAAGCCGTGCAGACTCTGTCGCGATTGAACCGTACGCTTCCCGCTAAGGGTAAGGACACTACGTTCATCCTCGACTTTGTTAACGATACGAACACCATCTTGGATGCCTTCCTGCCGTACTACCGGACTGCCGAAATCCTCGAGCCCACCGACCCGAATAAGGTGCACGACCTGGATCGCAAGCTTGAGTACGCAGGAATCTACACGCGGGATGACGTTGAAGAATTCGCCCAGGCCTATGTCCAGGACAAGAACCATGGAAAGCACACCGCGCCGTTGAAGCGTGCTGCCGACAGGTTTAACGACCGTTACATCCTGGCTGTGCAGGACGAAGATAAGGCCGAGATTGATAAGCTTGACCTGTTCCGCAAGGATGTTAACTCTTTCGTGCGCCTCTACGATTTCCTCTCGCAGATTGTGGATTACCAGGATACTGACTTGGAAAAGCTGGCGCTCTTCCTCCGTCTGTTACGCCGTTGGCTTACTGGTCGCAAGACTCCGGATAAGTTGGATTTCAGCAACGTTGAGCTGACCCACATTAAGCAGACCCGTAAGAGTGAAGGCGCAATTCGCCTCACTGGCGAGGGTAAAAAGCTTAAGCCCATGGGAGTCGGCGGTGGAAGCTCGCACGATCCCAACTTGGCCGCTTGGGCTGACATTCTCGACAAGATTAACGCCCTGTTCGAGGATGAAGACTTCGACCCCAACTCAGTACAAACATGGGTGCAGGGTGTGGTCACGATTCTTGTACAGAACGAAGACCTCAGGAACCAGGCCAGCGCAAATACCAAGGAACAGTTCCGAGAGTCTCAGACGCTGGAATCAGCAGTCACCGATGCTGTGCTTGACCATCAGGATACGCAGAGCTTCATCACGGAAAAGTTCTTCGAGAACCCTCACCGCCGCGCCAAGATGCTTGCTATGCTCTCCGACCTTGTGTACCTCGAGGTTCAAAGCCAATCCAAGCAGGCGCAGCAGGACGAAGCCGACGAAGAGTCCTAGTTTCTTTCTGCCGTACCCGAAACGGTTTGTCTGGGCTGGAGAGAATACATTCTAGTTCTGCGCCCGTTAGCCGGAACCAGAGAAGCCCCAGGTTAGAAATATTTCTAACCTGGGGCTTTCTGCTACTTATCGAATCTGGAACATAAAAGCGGGGGCTCCGTCCTCAAGGCGCTCAGCGCCGCAGAGGGGGCACTCCCCCGCCCGCGTTGTCCGGTGAAGCCTCGAAATACCGCCGAACCCAGCGAGCGCATCCGCGCCAAATACGGAACCCAACGCAGAACCGCACCAACCGAAGAAGCGTAGACGCAGAAACCCCCGCCGTTCTGTAGCGAACTACAGTACGGCGGGGGTTTCACGTACACTCCCTGCGGGTGCATCCTCAACGGCGGCAAACCAACCAGCCATAGGTTGGCGGGCATGCCGTGGCGGGATGTCTTACGCGAGCAGGGTCGGCTTCACCTGACGGAGCTTATCCAGCAGACCGTTCACGAACTTCGGAGAGTCATTCGTGGACAGCACACGCGCCAGACCGACAGCCTCAGAAATTGCGACAGCATCCGGAACTTCGTCATTGTACAGAAGCTCCCAAGTGCCAATACGCAGCACGGCACGGTCCACGGCGGGCATACGCTCGAAGGACCAGTCACGGGCGTAAGTCTCAACAAACTCGCGGATTTCTTCATCGTGGTCGCGGACGCCACGAATGATTTCCTCAGAGTAAGCAGAAATCTGCGCTACCGTGTACAGTCGGCGGCGGCGGAGTACCTCAATATAATCTTCGTTGCGCTGATCCGCCTCGAAGAGCACTTCGAGGGCGCGCAATCGGGCTTTAGTACGCGAATTCATTAGTCGTTCACGCGACCGAGGTACTCACCGGTGCGGGTGTCAACCTTGACCTTGGTGCCGGTCTCCAGGAACAGGGGAACCTGGATCTCGTAGCCGGTCTCAACGGTTGCGGGCTTGGTGCCGCCGGTGGAGCGGTCACCCTGCAGGCCGGGCTCGGTGTAGGTGATTTCGAGGACCACGGATGCGGGCAGCTCGATGTACAGGGGGCTACCCTCGTGCATTGCGATGGTTGCGGTCTGGGACTCGAGCATGTAGTTTGCTGCGTCGCCGACAACGGTTGCGGGAACGTTGATCTGGTCGTAGGTCTTCATGTCCATGAAGACGTAGTCGTCGCCGTCCTGGTACAGGTACTGGTAGTCGGAGCGGTCAACGGTTGCGGTTTCGATCTTAGCGCCAGCGTTGAAGGTGCGGTCGACGACCTTGCCGGAGGTAACGTTGCGCAGCTTGGTGCGGACGAATGCGCCGCCCTTACCGGGCTTAACGTGCTGGAACTCTACGACGGACCAGAGGTTGCCGTCAATCTTCAGGACGGCGCCGTTCTTAATATCGGTAGTGGATGCCATGGGGCTCTCCTTCGTGTCATCGACGCTCACGCCGTAGTGGTACCCGGCGCGGCGCTAAGTTTTCAATGAGCAAAAATATGTCCCGTACATTCTACAGGATGCGCACGAATTTGCCTAGCAGGGGCGCCACAGTTTCTGCGGTACCCCGCCCGGCTGGCGCGTACTGACTGTCATGTGCTGGCAGTCGTGTGCCGGGTGCGTCCGGTGAATGTACGGGACTCACCACCTACTCGGTAATCTCCTGGTAGGTCATGTACAGGATCGAATCGTCCGGCACCTCGTAGACGCGCGGGCGAGCCAGACCGTCAAGAATGATGAAGCGCAGCAGGTTACCGCGCGCCTTCTTGTCGCGGCGCATCGCTTCGAGCAGCTGGGGCCATGCGTCTGCCTTGTAGGAGGTGGGCAGGCCCAGGGATTCGAGGATGCGGCGGGTGCGTGCCACGAGCTCTTCGTCGGCGTGGCCGGTTGCCAGCGCCAGTTCGGCGGCGTAGACCATGCCGACGGACACTGCCGCGCCGTGACGCCACTGGTAGCGTTCGTTGCGCTCGATGGCGTGGGCGAGGGTGTGGCCGTAGTTCAGGATTTCGCGGCGGCCGGATTCGCGCAGGTCCTCGGAGACGACCTCCGCCTTCACTCGCACGCTACGCTCAATGAGCTCGCGCATCACGGCGGACTGCGAGTCGCGTACGGCGTTCGGGTTCGCCTCAATCAGGTCGAGGATTTCGGGGTCTGCGATGAAGCCGCACTTGACGACCTCACCCATGCCGGTCAGCAGTTCATGCTCGGGCAGGGTGCGCAGGGTACCAATCTCGCAGAGCACCGCGGCGGGCGGCCAGAACGCGCCGACCAGGTTCTTACCCTCGGCGGTGTTGATGCCGGTCTTACCGCCCACGGCGGCGTCCACCATGCCGAGCAGGGTGGTCGGAATGTGGATGACGCGCACGCCTCGCAGCCAGGTCGCCGCCACAAAACCGGCCACGTCGGTGATGGCGCCGCCACCCACGGAGATGATCGCGTCGGTGCGGGTGAAGTCGTTCTGGCCGAGCACCTGCCAGCAGAACGCCGCCACCTGGTAGTGCTTCGCCTCCTCAGCGTCCGGGATTTCGGCGCTGAACGATTCGTAGCCCATGGCACGCAGGTCTTCCATGACCAGCTCACCGGTGGAACGCAGGGCACGCGGATGAATCACGAGCACCTTCTTGGTGCGGTTGCCGAGAATCTCGGGGAGGGTGCCGAGCAGGTTGTGGCCGATGAGAACCTCGTAGTTCTCGCGCGGGGAGCTGCCGGTCACCGGAATACGGGTAATATCCGCTTCGCCGGAAGCGCCGAAGGTAGGCTGAGTGCTCATCGTGTGTCCTTTCACAGGAGAGTGGGGGTAGGAGGGGTCAGGAGTTGTTCGCCCGCGCCTTGCGGCTGGCGGTGACGTACGCCTGAATCTCTGCGGTCATCTCGGTAATGGGGCGGCCGCCGCGAGCGTCCAGGGTAAAGTGCGCCAGCTCTTCGTATCGGCTGCGGCGGCGCTCAAAAATTTCGGTCCACCGCTCGACCGGGTTCGGCTGCAGCAGCGGGCGGGTCTTATTGCCGGTAATGCGCGGGGTGACGGTCTCGGCGTCAACCAGGATGTACACCACGCACTCGTCCTTGAGGAGCTCCGCAACCGAGTCGGTCATGGGCGCGCCGCCACCGAGCGAAAACACCGTGTTGCGGTACACGGGCGAGGTGAGGACCTCTTCGATGGTTTTGCGTTCGAGCTCGCGGAAGTGCGCCTCACCGAAAATCTCGAAGATTTCGGAGACTTCGCCGTAGCGTTCCACGATGAGCTGGTCGGCATCGAGGAACTCGTAGCCGTAGAAACGCGCCAGGTGCGTACCAATGTAAGTCTTACCTGCCGCCATGGGGCCGATCAGCACGATGGGGCGCGACTGCTCGGCAAAGTTCTCGTGCATCTCGCGCACCTGCTGGGGGTGGATGCGGGCGGACTCCTCGATCTCGCCGGGCTCAAGTTCAAGAGGCTCAAGTTCACCGGCCTCGAGCTCGGCGTTCAGCTCCGCCTCGGATGCGGCGCGCGCCTCAATCTCGACCGCGGCCTCGGCGGAGTCCACCGCCGCGATTTCCTCAGCCACAGACTCAGCCGCAGACTCGGCCGCAGAAACCTGCACCTTGCCGAATAGCGCCGGGGTCGGACGCAGCGGCTTAGCCACAGCGGGCTTGGGCGCGGGGGCCGCGGAAGTTTCGGTCTGTGCCGGCGCGGTCTGGGGTTCGGTCTTCTTCACGGGAGCAGAAGCGGGGGCAGAGGTTGTGCTCTCCCCCGCCGCGGGCTGATCCTGCTGCGGTGCTACAGGCTTCGGAGGTGCCGGCTTGGGCGCGGTCGGCTTGGGGGCGGCGGGCTTGGGCGAGGAAGGTTTCGGGGCGGCGGGCTTGGGAGTCTCAGCCTGTGCGGGCTCCTTGCGAGGCTCCTCCTCAGCCATGCCCTGCAGAGCGCTGAGCAGCTTCAGGCGCAGATCCTCATCCAGGCCCGCAGCCGGGTCAGCATCCTCGGAGGCCGAGGAGGCGTACAGGCGTACACCCCGCGCGCTCGTCGTCGCGGCGGCGGGCAGGGGGCGGGTGCCAGAACGCATCAGGTCAGCCGGGGTGGGCACGCGAGAGGCCGGGCGGGCAGAAGAAACCGACGCGGCATCCTCACGCGCAACAAACTCACGAGCCCCAGCGCCTGCTGCCTCAATAGTCTCAGCGCCCACAACCTCAACAGCCTGCTCAGCCGCGGCAGAAGTGCCGGGCTCCGATACTCCAGATTCCGGGTGCGGCGAAGCGCCCCCTCGCGCACGCTGCGCAGCCGCAGCAATACGCGCCAGAGGGCTCGACGCGACGGGGCGAACGCCCGCAGGCTCAACCGGAAGGGGCACTACGCGTCCCAACCAGCCACGTTAGACTCCCACGCCAGAGACGCCGGAATGGCCTCCAGGTAGGAATCCATATTGCGGCGAGTCTCACCAATCGAGTCGCCACCAAACTTCTCCAGTGCAGCCTCAGCGAGCACCAGGGCGACCATCGCCTCCGCCACCACGCCGGCGGCGGGAACAGCACACACATCCGAACGCTGGTGGTGGGCGCGAGCCTCCTCACCGGTGGAAGTGTCAATGGTCTTCAGAGCCTTCGGCACGGTCGCAATGGGCTTCATTGCCGCGCGCACGCGCAGCAGGTCGCCAATGCTCATGCCGCCCTCAATACCACCTGCACGGTTGGTATCGCGGGTTACGCCGTGCTCACCAATGGAAATCTCGTCGTGAGCGGCAGTGCCCGGGCGGTCAGCGGTCGCGAAACCGTCGCCAACCTCAACGCCCTTAATCGCCTGAATACCCATCAGTGCTGCGGCAAGGCGCGCATCCAGGCGGCGGTCCCAGTGCACGTACGAACCCAGTCCGGGAGGCATACCGTACGCGAGCACCTCAACCACGCCGCCGAGGGTCTCGCCGTCCTTGTGCGCCTCGTCCACGCGCTGAACCATCGCGTCGGAGGTTGCCTTGTCGAAGCAGCGCAGCGGGTCAGCGTCCAGCTGCTCAACGTTGCGGGGCGAAGGCACGGGGGCACCCTCGGGAGCGTGCACGCCACCCACAGCCACGGTGTGAGAAACCAGCTCAACGCCCAGAGCCTTCAAAATCTGAGCGGCGACCACGCCGAGCGCCACGCGGGTCGCGGTCTCACGAGCGGAGGCGCGCTCCAGCACCGGGCGAGCCTCAGAGAAGTTGTACTTCTGCATGCCGGTAAAATCGGCGTGACCGGGACGCGGGCGAGTCAGCGCCGCATTGCGCGCGCGGTGCTCAATCAGCTTGGGGTCAACCGGATCGGAGCTCATCACGTCGGTCCACTTGGGCCACTCGGTGTTGGCAATCTCAATAGCGACGGGGCCGCCCTGAGTCAGGCCGTGACGCACACCGCCGAGGATGCGCACGCGGTCCTCCTCGAACTTCATGCGGGCACCGCGGCCGTAGCCGAGGCGGCGGCGAGCCAGGGCGTCACGCACCATGTCGCTGGTGAGTTCCACACCGGCGGGTACGCCCTCAATAATGCCGACGAGCGCCTCGCCGTGGGATTCTCCGGCAGTGAGCCAACGCAGGGCCATAGGTTAACCTCTTTTCGTGTCACCCGCACCGGCGCGCAGGTGGAAGGAATAATAATTCTTCACGTGTATAAATAGTGTATAAAATGCCCGTTTACTGAGCGAGTGAAAGCACGCTTTTTTCACGAAACGGAAGCACGAGGCGGCAAATCAACCGCCGCACACATCGCATTCACCAGGCCCAGCAATTCGGCGGGCTGCAGGGTGCGGTCCGTGAAGAGCAGAACCTGCTCGACGGCCTGGTAGAGCAGCATCTCCAGGCCCGAGACCACGGCTCCCCCACTCGCCTCCCAAGCGCTCGCCAGCACCGAAGGCCACGGGTTATACGCAACGTCGAGCAGTACCGGGCGCACCGCGGAGGCGCCCGCGGGGTCGGCCAGCTGCGGGGCCCAGTCGTCCGCCGCGCGGGCCGGCAGGGTCGAAATGACCGGGTTGTGGCGGCGGGCCTTCTGCTCGGCGGGGAACTCGGCCAGGGCCACGGTCGACAGCTGCACGCCCAGACGCTCGGCCACGGCCTGCAGGTCACCCAGCTTATGCAGCGAACGGGCGTACACGCTCGCGCGGCGGTAACCCAGCTTATGCAGGGCGGTCAGGGCGGAAATCGCGGTCGCTCCCCCGCCAATCACGGCGGGCTCGTCGCGCTCGGGGTCCGGCTTCAGACCCGCGTGGCGCAGCGCGTTCACGATGCCGATCACATCGGTGTTATCGCCCAGCACCCTCTCACCGCGCGGATACACCGTGTTCACCGCACCGGTCACGCGAGCGGTCTCGCTCAGCTCATCGCAGTACTGAATGACCGCGGTCTTCAGCGGCATGGTCACCGACAGGCCCGCAATATACGGGGCTTCCTCGGTGCCAGCCGGGTTACGCACACCGCGCATAATCTCCGGCAGGTCCTCAGGCAGGGTATCGCGGCGCTCATACCCCAAATTCTGCTCACCCAAAAAGTCGTACGCGGCCCGATGCAGCGCGGGCGAGAGCGAATGGGCAATCGGGTGGCCCAGCACGTAGGCGCGGCGAAGATACGGGGCTTCGCGGTACGGTTCAGTCTTCATCGATACTCTTTCGCTCTCAATGCCGGGTCACGGACGGCCGCGGGGGCCACCTCCCATTTTAGCGGGTACAGCAAAGGCGGGCACCTCCCCCACTCTCGTGGAGGCGGTACCCGCCTC
>ERZ773074.364-NODE-364-length-19898-cov-25.053520_pt1 | contig 19898 bp, 5 predicted proteins | sample MGYA00580615_ERZ773074 | MGnify/ENA primary metagenome ERZ773074 (study PRJEB29015, sample SAMEA2738126) | human oral metagenome | biome: human oral; feature: human-associated habitat; material: saliva | place: China | collected 2160 ...
TCCCCCTCATCCAGGGCGTTACCTTCACCGCCGTCTCCCCCCTCATCGCGATCGGTGCGGCGGCCACGCCCCCCGGTGCCGACCCGAAGACCGGCTTGGCCACCATGTACGGCTCCATCATCGCCGTCGGCCTCATCGTCTTCCTGGCCGCCCCCTTCTTCGCCAAGCTCCTGCGTTTCTTCCCGCCGGTCGTCACGGGCACGCTCCTGACGGTCATGGGCACGACCCTGCTTTCCGTCTCTGCCGACGACATTTTGAGGTGGACTGACGATGCACCGGCGGACACGAAGGCGGCGCTCACCTTCGAATCGCTCGCCTACGCCATCGGCACCATCGTCATCATCGTCCTCATCCAGCGCCTCTTCAAGGGCTTCATGGGAACGCTCTCAGTCCTCCTCGGCCTCGTCATTATGACGGGTGTTGCCTTCGCGATGGGCAAGACCAATTTCGCAGGCGTCGGAAACGCCAGCTGGGTGGCCGTCACCCACCCCTTCTTCTTCGGGCTCCCCCAGTTCTCTGTGACCGCCATCATCGCGATGATCATCGTCATGGCCGTGACCGCCGTGGAGACCACGGGTGACGTGTTCGCGACCGGCGAGGTCGTGGGCAAGCGTATCGCCCCACGTGACATCGCCAACGCCCTGCGCGCCGACGGCCTGTCCACCCTGTTGGGCGGCGTCCTCAACTCCTTCCCCTACACCTGCTTCGCGCAGAACGTCGGCCTGGTGCGCCTCACCCGCGTGAGCTCCCGCTGGGTCGTCACCACGGCGGGTGTCTTCATGATCATCCTGGGCCTGCTGCCCAAGGCGGCGGCCATCGTCGCGGCCATCCCCTCCCCCGTCATCGGCGGCGCTTCCCTGGCGATGTTCGCCAACGTCGCCGTCGTCGGCATCCAGACCCTGGCGAAGGTCGATCTGCGCGACAACCGCAACGCCGTCATCGTCTCCACGTCGATCGGCCTGGCCCTCCTCGTCACCTTCAGGAAAGAGGACATCCTCACGGCCATGCCCTCCTGGCTGCAGATCATCTTCGGCTCCGGCGTGACCATCGGCTCGCTGACGGCCATCATCCTGAACATCCTGTTCTTCCACATCGGACGCCAGGCTTCGCCGGACGTGGCCGTGGTGGACGGCAAGAAGATCAACCTGGACGACGTCAACGCGATGGATCGCGACCAGTTCGTCGCGACCTTCTCCTCGATGTTCTCCGCTCACACGTGGCCGGTCGAGCGCGCCTGGGAGTCCCGTCCCTTCGCCTCTGTGTCCGAGCTGCGTTCCTCCTTCGAGAACGCCGTGCTGGCGGCAACGCAGCAGGAGGCCGAAGAACTCATTGCGTCGTACTCGGATATCGTGTCGCTGGTCCTCGATGGCCAGGGTGACGAGCAGTCCCTGGCAGATACGGCGAACCTGTCCGTCGGTGATCTGACGGACAAGGAAGCCGAGGAGCTGCGCGCCCTAGCCAGCGCGTACCGCGAGAAGTTTGGCCGTCCGCTGGTGATCTGCGTGGATAACGTGGTGGACCGCAAGCACCTGCTGGAATCCGGTTGGCGCCGCGTCGAGCATTCCCCGGCCCGCGAGGCTCGTTTCGCCCTCGGCGAGGTCATCGATATCGCCGACCTGCGCTTCGATCAGCTGGTCGCCGACGCGAACCCCATGCGCGCCGCGTGGGACGCGGGGGTTGAGCGCCTCTAGAGTCGTTCGCCCTGTCAGTGACGAGGCCGGGGCGCGTTGGGCTTTTTCGTAGAGTCCCGGCGCGCCCCGGCGTTACGCTGCCCGAGTGTCCCAACAGCCACTATGCACGACATCTCGGGTGGCGCATGTTGCTCCTGACTATGCGGGAGGGGCGACCGGGTTGGCCGCCCCTCCCGCATGCGCTCGGATTGTCAGCGATGCGTCACCGATCCCACGAGAAGCCGCACAGCTCGTTGAGCTTCTCGCCGTGCGCCGAGAGTTCTGTGGTGAGGTCCAGGACCTCGTTGGATTCGTAGAAGTCGGCACCGTTGTTCATGGCGTCAGCGAGCTTGTCCATATCGGTGATGACGTCCGCGTACGCAGCCTTCACGTCATCGTTGGTGACCTTCTTGGCAGCTTCCTTGTGGATGGCGAGGAACACATCCAGTTTGTTCTTGAAGTCCTCGGAACCAGAGAACGCGGACAGCGCGTCCACTTGCTCCAGGGCCTTATCGCGGGCGTTGTTGATTTCTTTGCAGGCATCGGCCTTGGACTGGGATCCGCAGGCAGCCATGCCGAGCGGGAGCAGAATGACGAGGCCGGCGGCGACGAGACGGCGCTTCATGAGGTTTCTCCTTGATTGAGTTCGTAGATGCCGCGAAAGTCTATCGCTTTTCCACTTGGTAAGCAGGGACCGGTGGTTCCCGTCCCCACACTCCACTAGGAAACGTCGGTTAACCTTCAGCTCACGCACGAAGGAGGGCAAAAACAACGTGTCGCGGAACGCTTCAGGGCGCATCCGCATGCAAACCCTCTATCCCACACGTGAACCCGCTGCTCCGCACGTGGGCAGCCCCGCCGACGCTCCGATGAGCGGGTTTACGTGCGCAAAAGACGTCCCCGCCTCCGACTAGTGCACGCAGCGACCTATAAACCTCACCCTGTTCACTCGCTCATCGAGCGCGCGCAGATATGCCGAGGGGCCGACCTTTCGATCGGCCCCTCGGCGTATCCCATCAACACAGTGCGAGTTCTCCCAGATGACTCCTCAAACGTAGCTCGTCGGCATTACTCGGACCCGTGTGGCCCGCGCCGTATTCCCATGCGATGACGCTTACTGTAAGGAGCCAACCTTGTGGGACCCCACAGGCAACCTGGGAAAAGCCTGGGACTTTATGCGCTCGCGTCCCGACGCGGTGTTCGGGGCGCGAGCGAGGCGCGAGCCTTGACACCATGGCAGGGACGCTACAGGAGCTGGCCCGTGTCGGAGAAGTGGTACCACTTCCACCCGATGCGTACCCATCCCGTCGCCATAGCTCCGGTGCCGGGTTGCAGGTAGTACCAGGCACCTCCGTCTGTGATCCAGCCGGTGGCCATCGCACCGGTTGTAGGATCCAGATAGTACGTATCCGTGCCCAGCGTCAGCCATCCGCTCTGCTGAGCACCCGTCGAGGAGTGGTAGTACCACGAGTCCCCGTCGAGCACCCACCCGGTCTTCGCACACCCATTCGCGTCGAATCGGTATACCTGCGCGTCGATGGTGAGCGTCGAACTGCGTTCAACAGTGCCATCCGCGTACCGGTAGCTCCAGCAGCTCCCGTTGTGCGACCACGATCCCACCTGCGGGGTCGGATCCGGCCGAGGACTGCCCGCGAGCGCCACCGTCACCGGGTGACGCAGATGCGTGGCGTCGCGCACCTCGATGCGCAGCGTCGTATCGCTGCTTGGCGGGTTCCACGATAGAAGCGCAGAGGCAGAGTCGGCGTTGGCCGTCATGTCCGCCCAGTCGAGCACGGGTGTTTCGGTTCCGTCCGCGCTGACCTGCGTGGCTCGCATCTGGTATCCGCCCGGAATACCACCGGTCACGGAGGCGGTGATCTGGGTCGGGGTACCGACGGATGCCGACAGCTCGTACCCGTCATCGGCCTCGGTGATTCCCACGCCGGACACGGTCACAGTTGCGGGGGTGTACCGATGGATGCGCGCGGTATCGAGGCGTGCTTGCCGCAGCGTGTTCTCAGCCGTGGCCCATGCGGGCGATCCCTGCGCGTCAGCGACATACACGTCGATGTCGTCGGGTCTTCCCCCAAGCAGGTAGGAGTACAGGGCGAATTGTGTGGTTGTGGACGGCAGGACGACGACTCTCGGGAAGCTCCCCGAGAGGGTGATGTCCGTTATCCCTTCGCCGAAGAATGCACTCATCAGAGATGTATCCGAGGCGCTCTCTTCGTAATCCACGACGCCCTGGACCCCACCTCGCACGATGAGGTGCTGGGGAGCCGTGAGGCTTGTGCCCCTCGACGAGATCTTCCTGATCTGCGTTCCAAACTCGACCGTCTCGAGTCCCGTATTCGCCAGTCCGCCCGAGTATTGCACGGAGTCGGGAATCTCCAGTTCCGTCAACGACATGGCACCGTCAAATGCGCGGGCACCGATGGTCGTCACCGCACCAGGCAGGACAATCGACGTCAGGGCAGTCGACGCGAATGCCCTCTCCCCCACCGTTGTCAGCTGCGAAGGATAGTCTCGCGTGTCGTCAAATGTCACCGAGGTCAATGCGGTCGACGCAAACGCGTCTGCTTGAATCTCTCGGACGCTCGCGGGAATACGAACGCTGCGAATCACCCGACGTGCCTTATCAAAAGCGGAGGGTGCGATCACCGTGACCGTATCCGGAATCGTCACGTCGGGCGAGGACCCCTCGTAGCTGGTCAAGACACCCGACGCATCGATCACGAAGTCCCTGGATGCTTCGCCTTCGATCGTGACCGGTATGGACACGCTTCTCACTCGCCCATACCGATTGCTCACCGTCGCACGCAACGTACCACTTCCTTCCGTGCTCGACGCCGTCACCGTCGCCGACAGCGTGTCACGGCCGGGCGTGACCGTTCCAAGAGAGGCAGGCACCAGCTTCCACGTCACCGTGCGCCCCCTGAAGGCTGACGCAAGGAACGCCTCAACTGTCGCCGCTTGCCCCGCCTGGAGAGTAAGCGAGGAAGTCGACAGCTCGATACCCGTCCATGATGAGACCGCGCGGACGCTGACCTGCGCGCTCGCGGACACGCTCGATTGCGTCGCGTCGGCCGCGGTGATCGTCGCGCTTCCGGTTCCCACCGCCCGCACGTGTCCGTGATCGTCAACGGTCGCCACGGCCTCGTTCGAGGAGGACCACACGAGGCCGGTGACGGTCGCGTTGGCGGGTTCGTAGTCCGCGCGCAGGGTCGTCGTCTGCCCGACGATAAGCGAGGAGGACTGCGGGGTCAGGGACAGCGCGGTCATCGGGATCCCCGCCAGGTTCACGTGTGCCGTCGTCCGATTCTTGCCCGCGTCCCAGGCGTACAGGGTCAGGGCGGCCGGGTTGGTCGCCGTCAGGGACTCGGGCAGGTCCTTCCACGCGATCTCGTAGTGGCTCGTGTATGTGCCGTCGTCCTGATGTACGTCCGTCAAGCCTTCCGTCACCGAGTAGGCGGGTTCGTTCTCGGTTATCGCGGAGAACCCGTACCCGGCCAGCGGCGACGAGTCAGTGATGTCGATGACCAGTGTGCGTTCCCCTGCGTCATCCCTGACGTCGAGCGTGGTCACGACGGGAGCTTGGGTGTCCAGCATCAGCTCGTAGCTCTGCCGGTGCGTGGTCGAAGACGGGCCGTCCGATGCTGCTTCAATCGTGAGGGTGTAAGGTCCGTCGGGCAGCTCTGTACCCGACGCGTCGAATCCGTCAAAGACGGCCGCGTCCGTGTGAGGGGTTTCGGCAGTGTCAGCCTGGGCGTCGACGGTGTCAGGAACTTGCGCCTTCCCGTCGAAGGGGTACTTTCGTGCGCGGTGGCGCGTGTACGAGCGCACAACTGTACCGGCCTCGTTCTTGTAGGTGTAGGTCACCACCGGCACGTTTCGCAGCAGGACAGTACGAGGTGCAATTGACGTCGGCGCTCCGGGCAGGGGCGAGCGCGAGACGACGTAGCGGGCACCATCGAGTCCCACGCGCGGCTCATCGAGCGGAGCGCGCGTCGCAAGGTTGATCAGGGAAGACCGGTCGGCGTGGAAGTCGCTTCCCTGCGCGTCGAAGACGCTGGGGTCTCCCCAGGAGCCGTAGAACCCCATGTAGGGAACCGTCAGGTCGGGTGCCCCGTCGGTGCTCGCGAAGGTGACGGCGCCGTCAATAAAGGTTCCCTTAGGCGTGTTCGCGGCGGCGTACGAGGCAAACTCAGCCTGAGGGGTCACCGTGACGGTCACGGAGGCGCTCGACCTGGCGGGCACGCGTAACGCGTTCGCCGAGAAGACCAGGGAGATACCCTGATTCGCCCAGTTCTTGGAGTGCTGGGTGAAGTACCCGTTTTCGGTGATCTCGGAGAGGGCTTGGCCGCCGAGCGTGTAGGTGTGGTCGTCGCCGGACAAGTTGATCAGCCTCACCGTGAAGCTCCAGCCCTGCGTTCCATCCCCGAGGTCTGCCTTCGGGCGAGAGGGGTCGGACGCTCTTTCCACGGTTGGGTAGACGGCCGTGGTGGTTGCCGCGACCGCGTCGACGAGGCCGGCACCGACTCTGCGCGGCGAGTAATAGGTTCCGTTGCGTTGCTCAACGTCTTGGAGCGGATGAGCGGTGCCCATCAGGATATTCGCAACGACAGCGTCCTTATCTGCGCGGCTCATGCGCGCGAACAACGGATCGCTTGCGATGCGCTCACGCACGAGGGCGGCCACGCCAGCGACGTGCGGGCTTGCCTGCGAGGTGCCGGTCATTCGCACGTACTGGTCAAGATATCCAGCGGAGACGACATTGCCGCCGGGTGCGGTGATCTCTGGCTTGAGTGTGAGGTCGGGTGACACGCCCCAGGAGGAAGTGGGATAGACCATCGGCATATCGGTCACGGGAACCTGGTCGGAATACGTGAGGGTGATCGTCACGCTCCCGGAGGCAGAGGATCGTAGCGCCTCGGCGAGGCTGTCGTGGTCTTTGTTCGTGATGGTGACGGTCGGCAAAGTTGCATGCTCGTCGATTATTGCCGCGTAGGGAACCACACCCTGATCGGGGTCTCCGAGCATGAGCGCTGCTGGGCGCGCTGACAGGGACTCAGCCGCACTCACTTGCCGCCAGGCACTGATCTTGTCACTGTATTCCCCGTTCCCGCCGCCGTTTTCCAAGAGAATGACATCGGAGAGATCGCCCTGGTTGTCGGCGACGAGTTGCTTGAGCGTGCTCGCATCACCCGCGCCGGCGTCAATGACGCGGTAGGTTCCCTCTGGGATGGCACGCAGGTCAGCCTTCGCCTGATCATCCCTATCAACGGCGGCGCGGTAGAAGATCCGCTGGCCCTCGTACGTCAGATAGGGCAGGGCCAACACGTTATCGACCGAGGCGACGGTCAACGACGGTTTGAAGGAACCCGGCTCGGTCACCGTGGAAGTATCCGGTTCGGTCGCGTAGGGTGCAGCGCTGCCGTTGAGGGTTCCGTACGCGGCAGACCCCTCATTCCCCGCGCACACGTTGACGGTGATGCCTTCATCTGTCAGGGCTTTGAGCACGCCATCGTAGATGCTGCCGGCCTCGCTGCTCATGCCACCGCCTCGCACAAGAGACAGGTTGATGATGTCCGGCTTGAGGATGAGGGCGTCATCGAGCGCATCCAGCACCGCCCTGTCCTGAATACCGCTGCCATCTCCGGCCACTTTTGCAGCGATGATCTGAGCGTTCGGCGCAACGCCCCGCAGCTCGGGCGCGTTGGCGGCGGCGATACCGGCGACGTGCGTCCCATGCAGGCTGTTGAAGATATATCCGGGATTCGGGTTGTCATCCTCGTCGGCGTAATCGTAGACAAAGGGGATCTTTGTGCTCACGTAACGTCCCCCTTTCCCGTGCGGGAGTTTACTGGTCAAGGCCTCGACGTCCGCTTGACTCATGCGCACGTCAACGCCGTCCATGGAGCCAGCAAAGGCGGCATGCCTTATCACCAGTCCTGTGTCGATGATTTCGATAACCTGGCGGTCGCCCTTCAGGCTGGTCTGGTTGGCGCGAATCATCTCGAGCGTGGAGGAATTGAGCACGCTGGGGTCAATGGCGGTGAGGACAGCGTTGTCTGCCTCCTCACTGATCGTCGTAGGATCGTAGGTTTGCTCGACGAATGCTGCCTTAACGCCTTCGGTGGCACGAATGGCCTCCAGGGAGGAGGCCGGGGCTTCGAGCGCAAAGCCGTCGAGCGCATGGCTGTATTCGCGCAGGACGGTGACGACCGAGCCGGGCGCTACCCGATCAACCTCTGACTCGATGCGGGCTTTCATCTCTGCGTGTTTCGTATCCGTGCTCAGCCCGAAGACGCGCTTACCCCAGGGAATTCCGACGTCTCCGTCCTCAAGTTGGACGATGATCGTGGTCGGCGTGTCGTCGCTGGTATGTCCTTCAACGTCCGAGGCCGTGGCAGCGTCCTGCGGGATGCGTGACTGTGCGTCGCCGCCGGACTGCGCGTCGTCGCGCTGGGCAGCGAGGGTGCGCCGCTGGGCGTCGTCGTTGACGGCAGCCGCGCGTGTCGATGGGATTGTGACTGGGGTAAAAACGAGGGCACCTACCGCTATCAGCGCCAGTGCCGTGACTTTTCGTCGGGACATCTGTGGCTCACTTGGTCGACAAAAGGGGTGGAGGTAAGGGTCACGTCACTGCGATCCTCACCTGTCAATCATAAACCGATGGAGCTTAGTCGATAATTGATAGTGTTTGACAGACAATCGTTCCAACAGTAGGCCGCCACTATTTTAGCTGACATAACAACCCATTCCGACAGCCTTTAATGTTCCAACAGCGCCTGACACCCCAGCATTTTACAAGGATATATGTGGGACATGGAGACGCACTGTAATAAACTGACAAACTTTCATCCACGCCGATAATTGTGACCAGCACTGCAGCTGCGGACAGGTGTGCGCCCCTGGGTGGTGTCCCGGGGGCGCACACTCGGGCGCTCACGCCCGCATCAATCACTCAGCTCAGCTCCACTGGCCCAAATCAGAGAAGAAGTACCACGTCCCCCCAATCCACACCCAACCGGTAGCCATCGCGCCCGACTCCTTCAAGAAATACCACGAATCACCAATCCGCAGCCAACCAGTAACCATCGCACCATCGGCCGGGTTCAGGTAGTACCAGGTGCCGCGGATCATCATCCACCCCGTGGCCATCGCGCCGCTGTCGGGGTTGAGGAAGAACCACGATCCGCCAACCCTGACCCAACCGGTTGTCATAACACCTTCGGGACTCATGTAGAACCACGATGAGCCAAGGTGCAACCAGCCGGTGACCATTACTCCAGTGGTCTCATCGAGGTAGAACCACGACGCACCTTGCTTCACCCACCCCACAGCCTGAGCACCCGACGCCTGGTGATAAAACCACAACCCCTGATCCTTAACCCAGCCAGTGCGCATGTAACCGAACTCATCGAAGCGATAGACGGATCCGCCAATCACAAGCACGGTGTCCTTCGGGAAAGACCCATCGGCCCAGCGATACCACCAACCACGCCCGTCACTCACCCACTCGCCCTCCACGGGAGCCGGATCCGGGTTGGGTGCCGGATCCGGCGCCGCCGAGCCATCCAGGTGTACGGCCTGCTGGGCCGGGTTCAGTCCCCAGTCCCACGCGACCAGGTATGAGGACACGGGGGCCTCGCCCTCGTTACCCTTCTCGGCCCACGCGCGATTCAGGTCCGCGACCGGAACCTCGACGTGGTAGCGGTGCGTTCCGTCGGCCTGCACCTCACCGTCGCCTTCGAGGAGCTGGCGGTAGTACCAGGTGCCCTCCGCATCGGCACGCAGCTCGACGCCGGCCAGCGGCGAGGAGTCGGCAACGTCGAAGGAGAGTGTGCGTGCCTCGCCCTCGCCCGCGACCGCCGCAGAAGAGATGCTGGGCGCTCGGGTGTCGAGGGTGAAGTCGTAGCTCATCTGCTGAGTGGTGGACGAAGGTCCATCCGTGGCTGCCTCGAGGGTTAGCCTGTAGCGTCCGTCCGGCAGTTCTTTCCCGGCCTCGTCCAGCCCGTCGAAGATGGGATCGTTGCCGGTGAACTCGCCCGGCTTCGTGTACCCGGTTTCCAGGTCGTAGAGGGACTTGCGCACCCGGCTCAGCGTGTACGAGCGGACGGTGTCCCCGGCCTCGTTCGTGTAGGTGGCGCTCATCTGTGGGACGGCGCGCAGCATGCCCGTGCGTGGGGCGATGGTGTTGGGGGCTCCGGGGGCCTGCGACAGCGAGGCGATGAGCCGGGTCGGATCGACCGTGACGACCGCATTGTAGTCCTGCTTATCGGCCAGCGGGTTCAGGCCACCCAGCGGGATTTCGGTCTCGGTGTCCATCAGCGCGGAGCGGTAGACGTGCGCGGGATGTGTTTCCTCGTCGGACCACTTCTCGTCAAAGATCGCGGGCGCGCCCCACGAGCCGTAGAAGCCTACGTAGGGAACGGTCAGGTCGGGTACCCCGTCGGTGCTCGTGAAGGTGACAGCGCCGTCGATGAACGTCCCCTTGGGGGCTTTTTCGGCGGCGTACGAGGCAAACTCGGCTTCGGGGGTCACGGTGACGGTGACGGTGGCGCTGGAGGACGCGGGAACGGTCACGGAGTCGGAGGAGAAGGTCAGGGAAATACCCTGCCCCGCCCAGTTCTGCGAGTGTTCCAGGAACACGCCTTCTTCGACGGCCTCGGACAGGGCCTGTCCGCCGAGCGTGTAGGTGCGCGCCTCGGGCGCGAGGTTCGTCAGCTGCACCTGGAAGGTCCAGCCCTTCGTGCCGTCGCCCAGGTCGGCCTTGGGTCGCGAGGGGTCGGAGGCCCCGATCACGGTCGGGTACACGGACGAGGTCGTGGCGGCGACCGCGTCAACCTGTCCTGCGCCGACCTTGCGCGGGGAGTAGAAGGTGCCGTCACCCAGCTCAACGTCGATGAGCGGGTGGGCGGTCCCCATGAGGAAGTTCGTGACGACCGCATTCTTCTGCGCAGCGTCCATGCCGCTCAAGAGCGGGTCGGAGGCGATGCGCTCGCGCACGAGGGCGCTGATGCCCGCGACGTGCGGGGAGGCCATGGAGGTGCCCGACAAACTCGCGTACTCGCCGTTCAAGATCGCCGAGGTGATGTTGCCGCCGGGGGCCGCGACCTCGGGCTTGAGGCGCAGGTCGGGGGTGACGCCCCACGCGGAGAATTCGGAGGCGGTCGGGTTGCTCGAGGACAGGACGATGCCGGAGTGGGTGACAGTCAGGTAGACGTCTTCTCCCCCGGCGTCGCGTATCGCGTCATGGATCGCGTCGCTGTCCTTCTTCGTGATGGTCACCGTCGGCATCTCGCGGGTGGACTCCAGAATGGCCTGGTACGGCGCGCCCGCGTCATCGGTGTCGGCGATGATGAGGGCGGCGGGCGGCGGGGTGGCCTGCGTCAGGTAGCTGGCCTTGAGGTCGTCGGTCATCGGGATGTCGAGACGGGTGTCCATGCCACCCTTGTCCTCGAGGACGATGGCGTCCGACAGGTCGTAGCGGTTTGTGCTCCAGTAGCGTTGCACCTCATCACTGCCTCCGGAGTGCTCATACACGATCCGGTAGGTCTTTTCGGGGATGTCGCGCAGGCTGGGCACCGGGTCGCCCTTGCCGTCGATGGCGATCCCGTAGGGGATCTTACGGTCGCCGAGCAGGACGTAGGGCGAGGTGTCCTGCGCGTCGACCGAGGCGACCGCCAGGGTGGATCGATAGGAAGCCGGCTCGCCAAGAGTGCCCGTGTCGGGGTCGGAGGTAAAGGGCTTGTTCTGCCCGGAGTTGTTGCCGTACGCGGTGGAGAAGGCGTTGCCGGACGCGGCGTTGACGGTGATGCCCGCGTCCACGAGCGCCTTATAGACGTCGGCGAAGATGGTCCCGGCCTCGCTGCTCATGCCGGAGTCGTCGCCCAGCGAGATGTTGATGACGTCGGGCTTGATGACCAGGGCATCGTCGAGGGCGGCGAGCATGGCGGCGTCGGACATGACGCCGTCAGCATCCTGGATGACCTTGGCAACGACGATCTGCGCGTTCGGGGCGCTGCCGCGTACCTCGCCACCGCTAGCGGCTGCGATGGCGGTGACGTGCGTGCCGTGGTTCAGGTCTTTTGCGGAAGCGGGTACGACGTCAGCATCGTTGTCGGCGTAGTCGTAGGCGAAGGGGATTTTGTCGCTGACCCACGTGCCCCCTGTGGCGTGGGGCAGGCTCGGTGCGAGTGCGGCGACGTCCGCCTGCGTCATGCGCAGGGAGGCGGCATCGAGGGCACCGGAGAAGGCGGGGTGGCTCGTGTCGAGGCCGGAGTCGATGACTTCGATGACCTGGTGGTCGCCTTTCTGGGCGGCCTGGTTGGCGCGGGTCATTTCGAGCGCGGACGCGTTCTTCAGGACGGGCGCACCTGCGGGGGCAGCATCGTTCTCGGCCATGGGCGTGACGCTGCGCGCAACGGCGGCGGTCTTGACGCCCTCCGTACGTTGGATAGCGGCGAGCGCGGCCGCGGGTGCCTCGATCGCGAAGCCCTGGAGCGCGTGGGTGTATTCACGCAGCGTCGTGACGCCCGCGGAGGGGACGGCTTCGGCGACGGAGGCGGCGATCCTCTCCCGGGTCTGCGCGCGTTCAGCCCCGGCCTCGAGCTGGATGATGATCGTGGTTGGCTCGTCACTCGACGAGGCTGGGGCGGGGTTCGCGGGCTGCCCCGAGCTGGGAGGGGTGGGGCCGGAGCGGGGATGCGCTCCCCCGTCAGCTGCGAACGCAGCCGGAACGGCGAGTGTTGTCACGCCAAGGGTGCCGGCGACCACCAGGGCGAGTGCCGACGTTCTGCGGTGGGTCATCTGAGTCTCACTTCGTTAACGACTGTGTTTGACAAGCTTGGCACTAAGAGCGCCTCCACAATTATGGGGAGCTTTTCCCACGTGCGCAGTATGCGTTGTCGGCAACCGAGACGCGGCTTGTCACGCTCCTGTCGTCCTCCCACACCAAGCGCCTCTCGAGCGCGCGCAGATACGCCGAGGGGCCGACCTTTCGGTCGGCCCCTCGGCACATCCCATCAACACAGTGCGAGTTCTCTCAGATGACTCCTCAAACGTAGCTCGTCGGCATATCCCGGACCCGTGTGGCCCGCGCCATATTCCCATGCGATGACACCTACTGTAGGTGCCGAGTCTGTGGAGACAGCCGGAGCATCCTGTGAAAACGCTGGGATTATGCGCCGGATCCTAGTGAATCCACTTGCCACTGTCGGAGAACTGGTACCAGGTCCACCCGATCTGGATCCAGCCGGTGGCCATCGCACCGCTGGGGCGCAGGTAGTACCACCCGTCGTCACCGCGCAGCCAGCCTGTGGTCATGCGTCCGGTGTTGACGCTCAGGTGGTACCAGGTTCCACCGTCCTTCAGCCAGCCCTTGGCCATCGCGCCGCTTCCCGGCGTCAGGTAGTACCAACCTCCCTCGACATTCACCCAGCCGGTCTGCATGGCACCGGAGGAGTCGTGGTAGCGCCATGCGCCCTCGTCGTAGATCCACCCCGTGCGCATGAAGCCATCCGAGCCGAATCGGTAGATCTTGCCGTCGATCATGATGGTCTGGCTCTTGACATACGTGCCGTTCGGATAGACGTAGCGCCAGCCGAAGAGCGTGCGGCTCCATTCTCCCGTCACGCGCGCGGGCGTGAGTTGAGCTTCCGTCGTCTGCTCGGCGCTCACGTGCGTGATGTCGCGCGTCTGAACGCGCAAGGACGGCGCGCCCTCGGTGGGCGTCCACGAGAATGCCAGGGTCGAGGTGTCCCCGTCACCCGCGTTCATTGCCGTCCAGTCCTGGACGAGGGTCTCAGTCCCATCCGCGCCGACCTGGGTGACGCGCAGCTCTCGGCCCTCGGGCACGCCACCGTTCACGGTGGCGGTGACACTCACCGACGCGTCCTTCCACGCGAGCGCGCCCCCGGCCTCGTCATTGGTAGCGTCGAGTCCCTTCAGCGTGAGCTGGGCGGGAGTGTAGACGTGCAGGTGGGACAGGTCGATACCTTCCTTGACGAGTTCGGCCTTGGCGACCTCCCATGCGGGAGATCCTTCGGCCGCTGCCACGTAGACCTGCGCGTCGGTCTTATAGCCAGGCGAGGAGAAGGGGTCGAGCTGGAAGGAAGTGATGGTCGAGGGCAGGACGATGACCTTGGGGCCCTTGCTGCGCACGTCCACCTTCGTCATACCTTCGCCGAAGAAAGCGCTCTCGATACGGCCGTTGGAGGGTTCTCCGTCGGTGTAGTATTTGCCATTCACGCCGCCGCGCACGATGAGGTGGCGAGGTGCCAGGTTCTCGCGCGTGGGCATGAAGAGTTCACGCACCTTCGATCCGAGGATGACGGTGTCTAGGCCGGTGTTCTGGATGCCGCGAACGACTTCGAGCGACTCGGGGAAGGTCATGTCTACCAGGTTGGTGCACCCCTCGAAGGCCGAGTAGTCGATGGTCGTCAGCCCCTCGGGCAGGATGACCCGGGTAAGCGATCTGGCCCTGTCGAACGCTTGGTACCCAATCGCAGTGGTCCCGGCGGGCACCTCGTACTCGTTGCCAGCTCGGGACGCCGGGTAAAGGATCAGGCTGGCCCCGTCCTTGGTGTAGAGGACGCCGTCTACCTCAGAGAACGAGGCATTGGCTGGGTTCACGGTCACGGTTGCCAAGGCGGTGTCGCCGCTGAGAGCACCGGAGCCAATGGATGACAGGCCCGCTCCCAGGTGCAGCTGTGTGAGGGAGGTGTTGCTCGCAAGAGACCACTGCCCAATGGACGTGACACTATCGGGCAGGGTCAGAGAGGTCAGGGCGGTCCCCATCAGGGCACTCCCGTCGAGCATCGTGAGCCTGCCGAGGTCCGGACGCAGGTTCACACTGGCCAGGCTGCGAGCGTATATGAAGGCACCGTCGGGCAGAGACGTGGCACCTCCAATATCGACGCTCGTCAGCTTCTCCGCGTACGCGAATGCCCAATACCCCGCACTCTCGAAGCCGTCGGGCAATGTCAGCGAGGTCAGGTGTGAATGCGTAAATGCCTGCGAGCCGATCGTCCGCAACGTAGAAGGCATCGTCACGGTAGCAACCTGTGCGTTCTCGAAAGCCGACTGTTCGATGGTGGTCGTCCCCTCGAGGACGGCGTAGCTCCCTCCAGGGTTTTTGGCCGTCGGGTACGCGATGAGGCTCGAGTGGTCCTTCGTGTACAAAACGCCCTCGTCACTGGTGTAGTTCGCGTTGTCCGGATCCACGTCGATGGTCGTCAACCTCGGCGTGTACTGGAAGTCCCCAACTAGGAGACCCGGGCCGATATTGGGTCCCAGGTGGAGCGTCTTCAGGCCCGCCATGCCCTTGAAGGCACCGACGACCGTCTGCACAGAGCGAGGCAACGTCAGCGTCTCGATAGGGGTGTTGGAGAACGCTTCGTCGTAGATTGCTGTGAGCTGGGAGGGGTGAGCCGAGTCATCCTGGAAGGTAATTTCCTGCAGGTTGGTGCCTTTGAAGGCTTCATAGTCGATGGTGCGCACACTGGCGGGCACCCACACCTTGGTCAGCTGGGACGGGAAAGCACCGGAAGAGATGCCCGTGACACCCTCGGGGATTTCAACGTCCTGACTCTTTCCCTGGTACTGGACGAGGACGCCGTCATCGTCCGTAATGAAGTCACCGCGAGGATCGGGCTGGACCGTCACGGGCACAGTCACAGTCTTAGTCACCCCCGCCTCGCTCGTGACGGTCGCGGTTAGCGTGCCGGTTCCCGCCTGCTCAGCACCCTGAAAGTCGATCGACGATGCATCGTCACGGCTATAGAACTGTCCGAGAGTGGAGGGGTCCATGCTCCAGGTGACTGCGCTTCCCTGGAGGGAGGGGGCGAGGAGCGCGTGCAGGTAGACCTGCCGATTGAAGATGGCCGACACCTCGGGGACGGACAGCTCCATGCCCACGTCCTCGGGGACCTCACGGACCTGAACCGTGGACGTGGAGGTCAGGCTCGAATCATCCTTGTCGGTCACAGTGATCGTCGCCTCACCGACACCGACCGCGCTGACGTGTCCTTCCTGGTCGACGGTAAGAACCGACTCATCCGAAGACTTCCAGACGATGATGCCGGGATCGAAGTTTCCTGAATCGTAGGAGGCGTCGAAGATGACGTTCTGGCCCAGTGCCAGGTCGGTAGCAGTCGGCCACACGTCCAGCCTCGTCGTCGGCACACCGATGCTGGGTGCTTCAACTGTTGCGGGCTGGAGAGCTCCGGTCACACCGGTACCCGCGGCGGTGGCCGCAGGCACGCTCAGCGCGGTCAGGGCCAGGACGCCGGTCGTTGCCAGCGCGACCGCTGAAAATGTTCGATGGGACATGTACACCTCGCTTGGTTGAGAACTAGTGGAGGGGAACGCCCACTGCTATGTGGCGTAATCCGTGCTCAAGCCTAGTATGTTAACCCCTTGATAGACGCTCTTTTTGTCATATTTTCTCAGCATATGTCAAACATGTGACACGTTAGGTTATAGGCTTTTTCACCCAGCTGTTCAGAATGCACATACGCACAACTAAGCCCGCGAGAAAACACCGCTCGATACACGTGAAACACTGAAGAACATAGGATGAAAGTAACGCGAGGGCGCAGCCAACCACTCGGTCGACCACGCCCTCGCGCTAGGTCACTCGACTACTCGACCCACTGACCTGAGTCGGCAAACCGATACCAGGCCCATCCGTCGCTCACCCACCCGGTGGACATCGCTCCGCTGCCGGGCGTCAGGTAGTACCACGAGCCGCCACTGCTCACCCACCCACTGGCCTGCACGCCCGAACGCAGGTGGTAGTACCAGGCACCATTGTCACGAACCCAGCCGACGCGCATATAGCCAGCCACATCGAAGCGGTAAACCCGACCACCGATAGTCACAGCTGTACCGACCGGATAGGAGCCGTCGGCGTAGCGATACCACCAGCCACGAGCACCCCAGACCCACTCCCCTGTCTGCTGTTGGGGTATCGACGTCTGGATCGGCGCGGGACCCGGTGCCTGGCTCGGCACGGGACCCGGCGCCTGACTCGGCACGGGACCCGGCGCCTGACTCGGCGCGGGAACAGGCGGCTGGCTCGGGGCGGGACCCGGCGCCTGACTCGGCGCGGGAGCGGGCTTGGGATCATCGTCGGTGATCGGCGAGGGCTTGGCCTCGGCGTGATCTGGATCCTCCACCGGCGCAGGAGTGGGATCGTCGTTCGGATCGGGCAGGGGCAGCGGGGGCAGGACACGGTTCACGGTCACACTCACTGTGACCGACTGTCGAATACCTGATGCGTCGCGGACGTCGACGCGCAGCTCGCTGTCAGCCAGAGACGGCGTGAATGTGTAGGTGAGCGTTGACGCCTTCTCTTCCGCCACATCCGTCATGGCAGTCCAGTCCTGCAGGAGCGTCTCGGTTGTGTTCGCTCCGACCCGCACGACGCGGGCTTCGCGCCCCGTCGCCACGCCGCCGCCTGCTGTTATCTCCACCGTCGCGGGCACCCCCGGGGACACCGTGAGCGCGTACCCAGCCCCGGCCTCGGCGATGCCGGTGCCAGACACGCCCAGCGTCGGGGCCTCGTACACCGACAAGCGCGAAGCGTCGTAGCCCGCGCTCTCCATCGCGGCCGTCGCGATAGTCCACGCGGAGGTACCCTCGGCGGAGGCCACGTAGATGCTCGTGTCCGCTTTGAGTTCAGGGGCCATTCCCTCGGCGAGGGCGACCTGCGTGGCGGTAGCGGGAAGCACCAGGACGCGCGGCATCTCGCCCCAGAAGGTGAAGCTGGTCATCCCCTCTCCGAAGAAGGCGCTCTCGGGACGTCCGCCCTCCGATGTTCCTTCACTGTAGAAGGTGCCGTCGATGCCTCCGCGCACGATGAGGCGACGGACGCTGCGGGCACCTCGCGGGGTCAGCGACAGGTCGCGCACCTGCGTCCCCAGTTCAATGGTGTCCAGGCCGGTGCCTGTCAGCCCTCGGGCGACCTCGACGGAAGCCGGGATCGCCATGTCGACGAGGTTCGCGCAGCCGTCGAAGGCCTCGTCGCTGATAGTGGTCAGCCCCTCGGGCAGGATGACGCGCCGCAGCGACGTGGCATTCTCGAAGGCTCCGGCCCCGACCGCCGTCGTCCCCGCGGCCACGGTCGCCTCGCTGGCGGAACTCGCGGGCGCATAGCGGACCAGGGTCCGCACGGACAAGTCGTTGTGGTAGAGCGCGCCGTCATCGACAACGAACGAGGCGTTGGCGGGGCTGACGCTGAGGGTGGCGAGGTTATCGTTCTCTCCCAAGGCGTAGTCTCCGAGGGAGTTCAGGGATGCACCGACGTGGAACGAGGTCAGGGCTGGGTTCTTCGAGAAGGCTTCCTCGGCGATGGTTGACACTGTGTCCGGTATAGTGATTGTCGTCGCTGAAATACCGACGAATGCACCCTCACCGATGGAGGTCAGACGACCCAGGTCGTGCCGGAAGGTGACCTCGCTGAGCGCGGCATCGTAGCGGAAAGCATTGGTGGACACGCCCGTGGCCCCACCCAGGTCGACGGAGACGAGCGCGGGCATCTGCCAGAACGCCGAGGCCCCCATGGTCTCGAAGCCGTCGGGAAGCGTGAGGGTTGTGAGGGCTGCTCCCTCGAAAGACTGGTCACCGACGCGACGCAGGGTGTCGGGGAACGTCACAGATTCGACCTGTGCTCCCAGGAAGGCGAGGTCGTCGATGTCCGTCGTCCCACTCACGACCGTGTAGGCTCCTCCCGCGTTCTTGGCCGCCGGGTAGGCGATCAGGTGCGTGTGATCGCGTGTATACAGCACACCGTCGAGGCTCGCGTAGTTGGGGTTGCCAGCGTCGACCTGGATACGCGTGAGTTCGGGGGTGTTCGCGAAGGAGCCGACGAGCTGGTCCGCGGCGACCTTCGGCCCCAGGTGGACGGAGGTCAGCTTGCTCATGTCGACGAAGGCGTCGCGGTTGATGGTGACGAGGGAGCGCGGCAGAGTGAGCGTCTGGACGTTGGTGTTGGAGAAAACGCGGCTGCCCAGCTCTGCGAGTTCGGAGGGAGCGGCCTCATCATCCTGGAAAGTGATCTCCTCCAGGCTGGTTCCGTAGAACGCTTCATCGTCGATGCGGCGGACGCTTGCGGGGATACGGACCGTACGCAGGGTTGTGTCGGAGAAAGCGCGCGAATCAATTGCGGTCACACCCGCAGGGATGTCTACCTCGGCGTCAGCTCCCCGATACGCAATGAGGACGCCACTGTCGTCCATGACGAAGTCGCCCGTATCGTCTGCTAGGACATCAACTGTCACGGTGACGGTCTTGACAACGCCCGCGGGGGTCGTCACGGTTGCGGTCAGTGTGCCGACGCCCGCCTGCATGGAAGGAGTGAAGATGGCTGTGGACTCCCCCTCGTCGGGAGCAATGGAACCCAGCGATGCGGAGCTAAGCGCCCACTCGACGCGGCTGCCCCGCAGAGAGGGAGCCAGGAGCGCGTTGAGGAACATGGGTCTGCCGACGGTGGACACCATCGACGAGGCAGACAGCTCGATTCCGGCCTCCTCGGAAACAGCGTGGACCCGAACGGGAACGGAAGCGACGTCAGTTGGCTCGGCGCGACGCTTCACACTAATCGTGGCCTCACCCTCACCGATGGCCGTCACGAAGCCTTTGTCGTCAACGGCGAGGATCGAGGTATCCGACGACGTCCATGTGAGTTCGGAGTGATCGACCGGTGACGTGTCAGACAGCGCCTCAAACATGACGGCTTGTCCGGGAACGAGCGCGGTACTTCCCGGCCACAATCGCAGATGTTGCGTCAGGACATCCCGGCTCGGGCTGACAAATGCTGAGGCCCGCACGTTGCCCTGATGGGCGGCCACGGCCGTCTCCGCCGCGAGTGCGGCGGGGGCGCTTAGTGCGCCAGCGGCCAGGGCACCGACCAGCGCAAACGACAGGGCTACGTGAGTTCGATGGGACACTATTTCTCCGTGTGTTGACAAGCATGCGTGAGGCTACCGTGTCGAATGATGACACCGCAGTCTGTCACACATAATCCCAGGAAGTCTAAGCGTGTACCTGCTGGAAGATATCTCCGCACTGCCATCACATTGCTCAACGCCACCTTTCTAATCAATCATTACCTGCAATAACAATGAAAAACGCGGAACTGTTGACTGTCACACTTACCCCGTCTCCTGCCGACAAAATGGGCCCGCGCCTCCCGATAATCTGACCGGGAGGCGCGGGCGC
>ERZ773074.368-NODE-368-length-19684-cov-3.603902_pt1 | contig 19684 bp, 19 predicted proteins | sample MGYA00580615_ERZ773074 | MGnify/ENA primary metagenome ERZ773074 (study PRJEB29015, sample SAMEA2738126) | human oral metagenome | biome: human oral; feature: human-associated habitat; material: saliva | place: China | collected 2160 ...
CAATAACATTTGACAACTCTTCCTTAAGATTTTTAAGACTTGTTGGTTCATCAAAATTCATATTCATTTTTGCACCAACCATATCCAATAAATCTAACGCTGAATCAGGAAGGGAACGATTGGTCATGTATTTCTTACATAATTCAACACAAGTTTTTATTGCATCATCTGTATATTTAACGTCGTGATATGTTTCATAAGAATATTTTGATTCTGTTAGAATATTTACACATTCATCAATTGTCGGTTCTTCTATTGTTACATTATTGAAATATTTTCCTATTTGTGATTTTGTTTGTATGCTTGAAAACATTTTTGGTGTCATTGTGCATATAACCTGAATTGATGGTTCTATTAATAATATACTTAATAAACTTTCAATATCTGTCTCAGCATATTTCGTATTTCCATTCAATAGGAGGTGTAAATTATCAATAAAAAAAATATAATTTCCATTTTCTTTTGCTTCATTTACAATTGAATAAAATTTCTGTTCAAAAGCACCTTTAAACGGTGTGCCTACCACTAATTTTGAGAAATCAAGTTCAACAAGAATTTTATTGTGAAAATTTGAATTACATTGTTTGTTGTTAATTAAATTGGCAAGGTTATATGCTGTTGCAGTCTTTCCAACACCATAGTTTCCACAAATGGCTACATTATTTCTATCCTTCTTAGATAGAATCGCAAATATTTCATCATAATATTTCTCATAACCAATAACATTTGAAACTTTTCCCATCGCTGATAAGTGAGAAATATTCATAAGAGAATACCCAATTTCATCATCACCATTGAATATGGTGCTATTAGTTATCTTATTTGATTTTGATGAAGATAAGTTGTTTTTTTTCTTCTTTTTTTGATGTTTCTTTGGTGTTTCAATCGTATGATTTTTCACACTATTTACAAGTTGAACAACTGTTATTGCAAAATCTCTAAATATTTTTGAAATTTCTTCGTGTTTTTTAATAATCGATAAAAGCAGAATAGAAGATGTTATTTCTTTTATACCTATCTGTTTACAAATTATCTCACAATCTTCAAAATATTTGTCGAAAATAGAATAAGGTGGTATGTTTTTTTCACCATTAATGTTAAATGTGATTTGTGTTGTGAATAACTCTTTCATATCATCTAATGTTGATTCTATAACAATTGATGAAAGAGAATGGTATGCTAAAGAATCCTTATTTTTAAGAATTGATAATATAAAAACATATTCATTAACTAATGCGTTTGGATATTCTTTACAAATGTTTTCTTTTATATATTCAAAGACTGAAATTATTTCTTTACTTAAAGTACCTTCCTTCATTTTACTAATTAATAATTGATTAATTATAGCTATTAAAAGTTTTCTTATCAACATTTGGTATACTGTGATATTTGTAGTATAATACATTTGATAAAAAAAAATGGTATGAAAATATATTCTAAATACGAAAATTCACAAGAGTTCTGTTGGTATGATTCTTCCAACATACTTTTTAGTAAATGTTATGATAACCCTGGTAATTTAAAGGTTGTTAAACTTATTTTTAAGAATGGTCGCACTTATCTTTACAAGGATGTTGAGGCAAATGATTATGTGGCATTCCGAGATTCAGAATCTAATGGTAGTGCGTTTACAAAACATATCAAAAAATACGCAGCAACACGAATCCAAGATACTGATTTGGATAAGTTGAATGAAATGAAAGAGCGATTTATGAATGAAAATCAGGAAATTCAAGAAGCAAAGATGTCTGAACTTGGATATGTTATTGAATACTGCGACAAGACGGGTGAATTTGCTCTTAAAATTGGTTCTAAGACACTTTACACTGCTATTGAAGGTAATGTGTCAATTATCAATTTGTTTAAGTCTATGAGCATTAATTGCACCTTAAAATCAGTTGATGAAATTGAAAACATGACAGATGAAGACGAAGATAAAATTAATGTTGATTAAATAAAATGGGTGGAAAGAAATTAAATGTAAAAGTAGAAATTGTAAATGGTTGGGAGTGGGCTAAAAGAGCTGCCTTAAAAACTATGGGTCTTAAACCTAAGAATCCACAACCTACAAATAGTTGGAAAGCAAAAATGCTTCTTGCTGAACATTCTCCAATTAGAAATGTGCAATATTATATTTCATTTACCAATATTCGTCAGTGGGTAACGGTGCATTTGGTAAGACATTGGCTTGGTTTTATTCCATTTGTACATTCTCAACGTGAGGATAGGCGAGTATTGGATTGTTCAAGAGATGAATTACCACAAGGTTCACTGAATGACATGGATGTAATGGCAAACGCACAATCACTTATTAATGTTAGTCAAAAACGTTTGTGTAATCTTGCATCTAAGGAGACACGAGAAGCGTGGAAGGCCGTTCAAGAAGCTGTACGTGATGTTGATCCTGTAATGGCTGATAAAATGGTACCTACTTGTGTCTATCGTGGATTCTGTCCTGAATTGGAATGCTGTGGGTTCTGTTATACAAAGAAATATGAAGAGGATTTGAAGAAATATAGAAATACTGATTATGGAGATTAAAGATTATGATCTTGGCTTTACGCCGAGTATTTATCAAGAGAAAATATTTGATTTCATCTTACATGGTAATGGTAATGCAGTAATATCAGCAAAGGCAGGTAGTGGTAAAACTTCTACCTGCGTTTCTGCTATTAAACTAATAAAGCCTAAGAATAAGATAATGTTTCTTGCGTTTAATAAGAGTATTGCCGATGAACTTACAGAAAAACTTAAAGACTATAATAATGTTGATGTAAGAACTTCACATAGCCTTGGTTATGCAATCATACGTGATAATGTTGAAGGTGAGATTGAATTGGATGAATACAAGTATAGAACATATCTTAAAACTCACATTGATGAGTTGACAACCATTAGTGATAGGAAATTCACACATAGTCAATTATCTGAATATATTGAAAGTATTTCATCACTTATTAACTTCTCTCGTTTCAATCTTGCTCAAACTCCTGATGAAGTTAGACAAATATCAGTAAAGTATGATATTCCTGTTAACCATGATGAGTGTGATGTAGTTATTAAAATGCTTGAATGGGGCAAAACTGAATTAAGTAAGATTGATTATACTGATATGGTTTGGTTACCTGTAGAATTGTCATTAAACGCCAAAAAATTCCAAAAAGATTTTATCTTTATTGATGAGTGTCAAGACCAATCTCTTATGTCCATTCAATTATTTCTGAAATGCTTTAAAAGAGGGACAAGATTTATTGGCGTTGGTGATGAAAAACAATGTCAACCCGAAGGCACAAAAATATTATTAAGTGATGGGTCTGAGAAAAACATTGAAAACTTAATAATTGGTGATGAAGTTGTCAGTTATAATGTTGAGGATGAACACATGTGTAGTGATGAAGTTACGGCAATAGAATCTCATTTTGCAAACAATATTATAAGAATTAAGACTCAAAATGGTTTGGAAAGTGAATATACCCCTGAACATATATGTTATTCTCGATTTAATGTAGATAAATTTGTGGGAAAGTCTGCACTATACATTATGGCGAACGAACAGAATGATTATTATATCGGTGTTACATGTTTGTGTGATGAAAAAGGTGGAATAGAATTTTCGTTATATAAACACATGGTAGATGAAAAATGTAATCGGGTTTGGGTTCTTAACATATATGATGACTTATTTGATGCACTTTGTGATGAAGTTCTATATAGTATGAAATATAAAATACCACAATTGTTGATGAGAAATGATGATAAGGATGATGATGGGCTTGATTCTATATTTTTTCAAGAACGACTTGGTGATTTGACGGAACGTGTCACAAAGCTATTAAATGAATTTCATCGTGATATAAATTATCCATTTCAAGAAATAAATAATAAAACTTGTTTTACTTCCAATTACCATCTTTCAGAAATTAGAGCTTGTAATCTAATTCCAAAGTATATGGAGGTTGGTATTTTTAATGTGGAAGATATACATAACAAATCAGAATGTAATTTAGAATATGATATAATTAAAGATATTGAATATGGCAATTCAAAAATGGTTTATTCAATTAATGTGAGTGGAAATCATAATTATGTTGCAGACAAAATTTTGACACATAATTGTATAAATGCTTTTGCTGGAAGTTCTGATGAGGCTTTTCAGTTTATGTTGGACTATCCTAAAACAACATTATTTGATTTACCTATTTGTTATCGTTGTCCTAAGAAAATTGTTGAACTTGCCCAAACACTTGTTCCTGAAATCCAATATAATGAATCTGCGGATGATGGTGAGATTATTAATGTTTGCCGAACCCATATTCTAAAAAGTGGTGATATGGTGTTGTGTCGTTCAAAAGCGCCGCTCTTAAATGTTTATAATAAATTGTTAAGAAGAGGGGTTCAATGTTATGTTAAGGGAAGAGAAATAGGTACAAACCTTAAAAAGATGTTAGATGACATTGATGTTGAGGTTCTTAATGCGAACTTAAAAGAAGATGGTGTATTTGTTAGGCTGTATGATAAACTATTTGAAACACGTAATAAGTTGATGGAAACTATCGGTTTAGATTATCAAGATGCAACTCTATCAGCTTATATTACTGAAAAATATGATATGATATGTGCTTTAAATATTCTTGCAGAGCGCTATACAACTAAGACTGAATTGTTGAATCATATTTATAATATATTTGATGATAATCGAGATGGTGTCATTCTATCTACAATTCATAAAGCAAAAGGTCTTGAAGCTGACAATGTTTATATTCTATGTAATTCATCAATGCCTTCGAGTCTTGCAAAGAAAGATTGGGAGAAAAAAAGTGAACAGAATCTAATTTACGTTGCATACACACGAGCAAAGAAAAAACTTGGTTTTATATCTGAAGAAGAAGTTAGACCATTTGGTATTTCTAAAGGTATTGATAAAGTATTAGATGAGTTAGGCTTGGTTGAAAATTTGGTCTGTCGAGTATTAGGTAAGACACCAATGGAACATAAAGAATCTGTTGATGTTGCTCGTTTTAATTTGAGTCAAGGCATAACAGAGATTAAAGATGAACATGAGAATGATAATCGTAAGATAATTGAAAATTTACCTAATGATGATAATAATTGTGATTTGTTGTCCGAATTAGATGATTTATTAGGTGTATTATAGGAAAAAATTAACCTCATCCATATTAGGATGAGGTTGTTTTTTATAGATGATCATCTGAGGAGACTTTACCACCCCCAGAAAAAATGTTAGATTCATTAGATTCAACAGTTTCTTCATTAGTTGGTGTTATGTCACCATTATTTTCTCTTGTTTCTTTTTCAGGTTTAGAAGTATTAGATGATTCATGTGGTTCGGTTGCTTCATTATTCGTTGGTGTAACACTTCCACTATTTTCATGTGTATCAGCAGGATTACTATTAGGTTGGGTTAATGTACCACTGTTTTCACTTGTGTCTTTTTCTGTATTAGAAGATTTACCATCTGTTGAAGTTGATTCGCCACCGTTTTCTTTTTCAGTGGTATTATTCTCCTTATTATTTTTTTCAGTTTCTGATGGAGTTTTGTCGGTTGTTTCTTTTCCTACTTCATGTGCTTTACTATCTGTTGATTTTTCGTCACAACAATTGTCTTTATTATCAGCTGATTTTCCGCCACCTAATGGTAAGAAAGGAATTGGTTCAAATGGTGTAAATCCTGTTATAAATGCTCTATTTGGAGAAACGCCAAAGGTTTCACTAAAGAAACTATCTCGTGAAGTTTTATTATTTATTGTGTCTAATGGTTTACTATATGTCGCTTTACCTCTCTGTGCAATCGTTTCGAATGAACGTTCTTCTTTGAAGTCCCAAGAGAATGGATTTCCTACGTTTGCCATATCTATTTTAATTATCGTTTATTTGTTCATTAAGGTCAAAGAATGTTTCATCAATGTGTGTATTAATTTCTTCTTTGGCCTCAGTTATTTTATTAATTACTTCGCACTTTGCTTTACAAACATCTTCTTTAGTTGCAAGATGGCAAAGACATGGTTTTGAGTCTTCAATTGCTTCAATAATGTCAGACTTTGCGTCTTGTATCTTTTCATTGACTGCATTAGGGACGTTATTAATAGCTTTTGTAATATTATCAAGGCTTTCATCTATTTCCGAAATATCAACATCAACATCAACGTGGATGTTTGCGAATTTCTCATCGAAATATTTTTTTGCTTGTTGTCCTTGAGAAATTAGTGACCCATCTTCAAGATAGTTATAAATTCTAATATCGTCAGTCATTTTAAATAATATGATTTTCAATGTTATTTATAATAAATATCTTGTGACTAATAATATTTAATTTATTTTTATTTTTTAAAAATATATTTATATAAAATAAAGTTAATAATCAAAGATAAAATGAAGAAAAGAATACGTTTAACCGAAAGTGGTTTAAAAAGATTGATTAAGAAATATTTGAATGAAGCATTATCTTATGAAGAGCTGCAAGAGAAATATGATTATGTGTTATTTGATGAACCACTTGAACACTACGCCGTAGTTTATATTTATCCAGGCCATGGTCCAAGTTTTATTACATTCGCCGTAGAAAGTGATAATGATGAAGAAGCATTTGAAAAAGTTGTGGCTTATTGTCAAAATAATAGGCTTACAAAATACCTTGTTTCTCAACAAGAGGCTGATAGAATGGTAACTGAATATCTTGAAGATGAAGGTATGAGTACCACTGAGTATTATGAGGAACATGGAAACTTTGATGAATTATATGAAGAAAGTTCACTTATTTACATAGATCCAACAATGGAAGGTGGTCAAGAGCCTTGCTTTATATGGGATCAATCCGGCGTTGAATTTGTATAATAAAATTGTTCATATAAAAAGAAATCACCAAATATATTTGGAAATTATTCTTGATTGTAGTATAATTAAAATGTTAGATTAAAAACGATATAAGAATAATAATTTTAAAAGTTTAAAAACATGAAAAAAATTTTGTTTGTTGCCCTTGCGGTAGTTGCTGTAAGTTTCGCTTCTTGCGGAAATCAAGTTAAGTCAGTTGTTACTAATGATTCAACAACTGTTGATTCGGTAAAGGTTGATTCAGCCAATGTTGATTCTCTAAAAACAGATTCAGCAGCTGTTAAGTAAATCAACTGATATTAAATTACCACTTTGTGGTGGCCACATACGCAATAATGCACATGTGGATTATTATGACTAAAGGTAGTTTTACAATAAAAGGAGGGCAATAGTACCCTCCTTTTTGTTTTATTGTAAATCTTCGCCTTTTAAATCTAATTGTTCAGTTTTTTGTTTCTTCTTAGTTTTTTGTTTCTTCATGCGTTGTTTCTTAACAACATCATTAAATGTCTCATCAAAGTTTCCTGTTATACGTGACCAAATAAATTTGAATAAAACTTTAACCATTCCAACTTCATCGATGTCAATTCCTTTACTTTCAGCAAATTTATTCAATAGAGACATTACTTCTAACCCATAAATGATTGCCATTATAACTATAACGAGTGATGGCATACCAAATGCACTACTAAGTGAAACGCTTAAAAAAATCCAACTAATATAGTTAAATATTTTTTGGATTGTCATTTTAATTGATTCATGTAGTTTAACAAGTTTTCTTGTGTAGTAGAAATCTAAAATTATTAGAGGTATACCAGCATAGCAAAATGGCAACATTTCAATTAGTATTTTTGATAAGTGTGCACTTACAGCAGGGGCTATTGTCACAGCAGCCCCTTGTGAAATGAGACTCGTTGTATCTAAATTGGTTGTGTTCATATTCGTAGTTTTTATTATAATAAATATTTTGGAAAAGGAAAAAAACTTAGTATAATGAACAAGTAATATTACTTTATATATTAATAATTTTATGCTTTAATTTTATGGAAAATAGAAAAGATTTATTGAAAGAATACTTTACAAGTGTTCAAGATGAAGATGTAAAAAAGTTTATGGAACAGTGCATTGAAACCATACCTGAATATTGGTTTCATGTTGGTGCTTCAAGTACGGGGAAATATCATCCTGATTATGCTTGTGGTGAAGGTGGGCTAATGAGACATACAATTGCTTTGTTGCGGTTTTTTGACCGTTTGATGAGGAATGATATCTATGGTAAAGAATTTACTGAGCGTGAAAAAGATTTATTGCGTGTTGCATGCCTTATGCACGATTCTCGTAAAAGTGGTGCGCAAGAGGAATATGAAGTTAATAAGTACACAAAACACGACCATCCAATTCTTGCAGCTGATGTTATTCGTTCTATTGATTCATCATATGTAACTGATGATGAGAAAGAGCTTATCGCCAATGCAATTGAATCACATATGGGTCAGTGGAACACAAATAAAAATAGTTCTGTTGTACTGCCAACTCCTGAGAATAAGTACCAAAAGATTGTTCACCTTTGTGATTATCTTGCAGCACAGAAAGGTGTTGAGGTGCAGTTTAATGGCTTCACACCTGAACCTCGTGTGGTGAATACAAAAACATGTACGGTTGAAACATATGTTTTTCCATTTGGAAAATATAAAGGCATGAAACTTACAGAAGTTAATGAACGTTATCCTGACTATATTGATTGGGCGAAGAAAAACATTGACCATGAACCATTAATGAGTTTACTTAAGCAAATTTAATAAAAATAAATAAAAGCAATGATATTTGAAAACATTTATCATTGCTTTGTTATTATCTTCTTCCTTCAACGATTATTAAACCTTCGTTATTGTAATTTGTAAATGTTCTAACATTACGTTGAATGTATAAATTATTTTGCGTTGTTCCTCGATAAATTGGGGGTTGTTGTCCTCGATAATAACTCCAAGGTTCATCTCTTCTATAATTGTTATTATTGTAGTTGTAACGGTCTCTATATAGCCATCTGTCTCTTTCATAATAGAAATATCTATTTGGCGACCATACATCCCAATTAGGAAATACCACACGAATATATCTATCGGCGTAATGATAATAGTATCTACCATCATTAACATATAAAGAATTTAAAAACAATGTTGTTGGCCTTTCATAATAAACATAGCATACATCATTTACGATAACGATATTATTGTCGTTATAATAAGGTTGGTAAATGTCATCGAATGCCTGAAGGTCAATGCAAGAGGTGAAACCAAATAAAATTGTTATGCAAACAATAAAAGACTCTATATACTTTTTCATATTTAAATATTTTTATATATTATTATTAAGATAATTAGTTGGAAAATTTTCTTTTTCGTAGTATTTTAGATGTGATAGCATAAACGCTACAATAGAAGAAGTTATTGTAGGTGTAATAAATTCTTGTTTATATTTGGTATTTAGTAATAAAAAAATTAAAATTTATGGGATTTAAAGATTTGTTTATTAAGTCAGATGACACACCTCAGTCAACAGTTGTTCAACAGGCAGAAACAACGGAGGATGTTCAAACTAAGTCATTGGAAAGTTCAACAGTTGTGAATAGCAATTCACAAACGGTTAATGTTGGCCAACCACAACAAACTACAAGTGCTCCATGTTCAATTAGTGCTGATGAAGCGATTATTAATAAGATATGGGAAAAGATTCTTGCGGAAAATCGACCTGGACCTGATTATCTTGAATTGAAAAATAATGTGGTTGCACTTGATGACCTTCCTATTAGTGATGAACAAAAACTTATTTCAGCATTTAAAATTTTGAAAAAAAGTTATCCTAATTTCAAAAAGGAAGATATTATTGAGGCTATTGATTTCTACATTAATGTTGTTAATAATGAGAAGGAAAACGGTTTAAAAGAGTTTAATTCTTTGCTTGACTCTAACGTTAATAATGTTGAAGATGAAATCAAGGAAATGCAATTGAAGTCAGAAGAGTTGAAACAACAATATGATGAATTGCAAACTAAGATTGGTGAGAAGACAATTGAATTAACCAAAGCTAAAAGTGATTTGGACGTGAAACATAAAACTTTTATTGGTAGTATTGAGGCTGTTATGAAAGTTCTTAATAGTGATAAAGAGAAAATGAATAGTATTAATTTTTAAATTAAAGAAAAATGGAAAATGGTTTGGTAACAACAAACAAAAATGGTGGGCTTACGGAACTTTGGAATCGTCCAGGTGGTACGTTCGCAAAAATTACAGGTGGTCTTGTTCTCCTTGGTGGTGGTTATGCGTTTATGAAGTATATTCTACCATTCTTGGTTGTGGCAACGGGAAATATGTTACTTCTTTCAGTTGAATTAGTTGCATTAGCTGCAATTCTTTTCGCAGTAACATCAAAAACATTTTTGCGTGGCGTAAGCCTTGCTTGGCTTCAAATTATGCGTAAGTTCTATGGTCTTATTGTTAATATTGACCCAATTGCCATTTTACAGAATGGTATTAATGAAATGGTCAATAAACTTGAAGTTGTAAATGAGAACGTAACTAAGTTGGAATCTGTTCTTGTATCAATGCGCAAGAAATATAAGGAATATAAACTTACATTTGAAGATAATGTACGTAAACGAGATGTTCTTCAGAAAAAAATGGGTGAAATTGTTGATTCTACTGATGTCCTTAAATATAAGGCACAATTACAATTGATTAACAATGAGATTACTCGTGGTAACGAACAAATTCGTTCTCAAAGTGAACGAATCATTACAAGTGAAAAGTATCTTGATATTATGAAGAAATTGCAGGTTGCTGCTGATTTTAAGGTAAAGGATGCTCAGAATGAACTTTCATACCGTAAGGATGAATATGAGCAAGCTAAAGCCCAACAAAAGGCCGTATCTTCAATCACATCTATTCTTAAAGGTAGCTTAACATCTTCAATGGAAGAAGAGTTGGCTATGGAGAAAGTTTCAAATACAATCAATACAAGTATTGCTGAAATTAATCGACTTATTGATGGTTCTAATGACATTCTTGTTAATTTTGAACTTAATAATGACATTAATTCTGCAAAGGCTGATGACATTGTACGAATGTTTGATTCAAATGGGTTCTCAATCTTTGAAGGTGAAAAAGAGCCATCAGCAATTCCGTTTAATCGGAACAATAGTGATTTCATCGGCTTGTACAATAAAGAAGGTGACAAAGAATATGTTGAAGCTGTGGAACGGCCATCTATTAAGAGTAACTATTTTTAAGATTAAAAAATTTGGTTTTTATTGATGTGAAGAGTATAATTTCAATGAATATGATTATTAAAAACAAGTTTAACAATTAAAATTTTAACAGTATGAATTTTTTTAGTAAGTTGACCACTTTTGGTCGAATTTGTGTAATTCTCCTTGTTGTCGCAATTATTGGTGTTAGTGCGATGTTCTTGAGTAAAAATGCTAATATCAAACTTCCCTCTTTTAACAGTGGGGTTGTTGATGATGGTGACTACGATGCAGTACTCCTTGTTGATACCTACACAGGATGGAGTCCTATCGTTTGGGGTAATGGTGGTAAGGATGGTTCTTCTGAATCTGAGTTCTATAAACGATTTGGTGTTAAGCTAAAGATTGTTCAGATGGATGATTTTGATGGTGCAACATCATATTGGAAGGAACATGAAAATGCACTTCGTTTTTGCACATTGGACAGTTATCCTGTTGAGGCTTCAAGTTCAGGTACTATGACAGATGCACGTTATTTTATGATTCACAACTTTTCAGCAGGTGCAGATGTGATTGTTGCAACAAAAAATATTAAAACGGTTGCAGACCTCAAAGGAAAAAAGATTGTTTGTTCTGTTGGTACGGCTTCTCACTCTTTGTTGTTGAATACACTTGATGCTGCAGGTCTTACGGGTAAAGATGTTCAAATTATTACCACAGGTTATGGCTCAGATGTTGCTACTGCGTTTAAGGCAGGAACGGCCGATGCTGCTGTTGTGTTCTGTCCTGATGATGATGCTTGTATTAAGGATGGCCCTGCAGGCACACATGTACTTGTATCAACCAAGCAAACTAATACTCTTGTAACTGATGGATTCCTTGCCCATTCAGGTTGGCTTGATAAGAACTCTGAAAAGGCACAAAAGATTGCTGAGGCTTTGCTGTGGGCAAATTCTGAAATGTCAAAGAGTGACAAATATAAAGAGGCTTGTAAATCTTTCTCTGATGAGTTTGATGTACCCCTTGATGATGTATTGACGGTTGGTGAAAAAATTAACTTTGCAACGCTTGCTGATAATGTGAATTGGTTTGGGTTGAATACTGATTATAAGGGAATCACAGGTGAAACACTTTATACAAAGATGAGTCAGGTTTATGGTTCACTTGGCCTTGCAAAGTCTACACTGCCTTGGCGTAAGATTTCAGAAACGTCTGTTGTTGAGGGTCTTATGAAGGAAAACCATCTTGATAATAATCAAGCTGCCAATGGTACAAAGGAAAAAAAGTTCATTGCTCCTACTGAAAAGGTTACATCTGCTGAGTCGTTCTCAGATAAGCAAGTAGTTATTGAGTTTCCTGTAAATGGATTCAATCTCGATTCAGATGCGGAAACAATTGTTGATCGTGAGTTTCTTTCAATTATTAAACAATTCAATAATACTTACGTCCGTATTGAAGGTAATACTGATAATACAGGTGATTATCATCATAATGTTGAGCTTTCCAAGAAACGTGCTCAGTCAGTTGCTAATTATCTTGTAAAAAATGGAGTTGATGTAAATCGTATCATTGTGGTTGGTAATGGCCCTGCTCACGCAGTTCGAGATGGTGTTAAGGGTTCTAATAAGAATTATCGAACAACATCAATGCAATTAGTACAGCAGTAGAAAAAAACAATATTTTTTAACTTCTATTATTAACAATTATAAAGTTAAACAAAAAAATAAAAATAAATATGGTAACTTTTAATAGTCATTGGCTTGTTCGTACTGATGATGGAAAAATTAAGTTTTTTACTGATGAGCCAAAAAAGAACGAAAATAATGAATGGTTTTGTGATTACGACGGTAAAAATGAATATGGGATGGTTCTTCATGGTTATGAAGATGAATATGATAATGTTAAGAAGGAGAATAGTCCGGTAGAAGTACATTTTATCACACCATCACAATTCATGTTTTATTCTGATATGTATTAAAATTATAAAGTTGTTCTAAATTCTAAAATATATTGATATGAAAAAAATTATTTTTAGTTTTATTGCCGTTTTTCTTTCGGTAATTTCAGTAAACGCACAATCGGTTGAATTTCATCAATCTTATGGTTCTGATAACCGTAATGCGCCTTACACGGCTACACGTGTAATTGTATCTCACTTTTTTACAAGTAAAGATGAAAAGATGAATCTTTTTACTTGGAACTCGTTTGACCGTAATGCGACGAACACATTGTTGTATACTGAGCATAAATTGGGTAACACAAATTTTTATTTCCACCCTGAAGTTCGTTTTGATTATTGGTATGGGTCTAATAATAGTAATTCGTTTGATTTTAAACCAATGGTAGGTTTTTCTTATCTTCTTGCTAAGAATGGGCTTTCAATTTATCTAACCCCTAAGATTATGATGACCTATGACAATGTTAATAAGTGGACTGACCCAAATTTTCAGTTCTCAATCAACACAAGTTATGAGAATGACAAGTTTTATTATGAGGGTTATGTAGATGCTTCTTGGTATCATTCTGTGAATAGTGAACATGACAATGGAAAGGTTGATTTGTTTTATGAGCAAAAAGCTTATTACAAACTGACCGATAAGTTACAGATTGGTGGATGTGTTGTGTCTTCTGTCGGAAATCTTGGCTCTACAAATACAGATTGTTTTATTCAACCATATTTCTCAATGAAAGTAAATCTTTAAATGAAGATGCTAATGAGATTTTTACAATTCAATGGTGAAATTTCGCATAAAGAAAGTAAAATCATTGGTTTAGTTGGTGTGGTTATACTTTTTTTATTATGGTGTTTTGTTACATATTCCGGGACTTTTATAAGTCCTGGAATTTTGCCATCACCATTTAGTGTTATTAAGTCAATACCCATATTGTTCTCAACTTATAATTTGCTTGGTAATATACTATATACTGTTCAGCTGAACCTTGTTGGATATTTTATTGCACTTGTATTTGCAATACCAATTGGTTTTTTGATTGGTATTATTCCTTTATTTAATGCGTTATTCAGACGTTATTTTGAGGGGATACGTTATCTTCCTCTCCCAACAGTGTCAGGTATTTTTATTTCTATTTTTGGTCTTGGTTTTTCAATGAAAGCAAGTTTCTTGGCTTTTGGTATTTTCATATTTGCTCTTCCAAGCATTGTTGGGAAAATATTGGATTTACAAGATGAAACTAATGTTAAAGACAATGTCTACATACAGACCGCTAAAACTATTGGTATGAACAATTGGCAAATGCTACGATACGTTTATATACCTTATGTACTTGAAAAGGTTTATGACGATATTAGAAGCCTTGTCGCAATATCTTATACATATGTAGTAATTGCTGAGAGCCTTAATAAAGTTGGTGGTATTGGTGCAATGATTGGAACATTTACACGACAAAGTAGAACGCCTGAGATTTATGCACTTCTTTTTGTTATTGTTTTAATTGGAATTTTACAAGATTATCTTTTTAAGAAGATGAAACCTGTATTGTTCCCTCACACTAAAAAATAATATTATGCGAAATGTTTTTATGAAACCTTTGGCAGGGAATAATAGCCATATTTTAATGCCTAACAAAATTGAAAATGGTGTAAAAGATGAAAATAAACATTATGTTCTAAATATTGAAAATCTATCACACACCTTTGATAAAGGTACTGAACATGAATATAAGATTTTCGATAATTTTTCATTGAAAGTAGAAGATAAAGTTGGGGAAAGTGAAATTATTTCAATTATGGGTGGCTCGGGTTGTGGTAAATCTTGTTTACTTAGAATTGCCGCAGGACTAATGAAACCTCAGTTTGGAACAATTCGCATCAATGGTCAGACAATTGATGAATATAAGTCAGTTCCAATGGTGTTCCAATCTTATAGTTCATATGAATGGATGACGGTGCTTGAAAATGTTGCTTTGCCTCTTATCATTAAAGGCCTTTCTAAAAAAGAAGCAAATGAAAAGGCTATGGAAATGATTAAACTTGTTGGTCTTGAACAACATGTAACAAAATATGCAAAGAGTTCTGTATTGTCAGGTGGTCAATTACAACGTGTATCAATTGCACGTTGCCTTGCAAGTGGAAGCAAGGTGTTTTTCCTTGATGAGGCCACGGGAGCACTTGATATTAAAATGAAACGTGAAATACAAGACTTAATTCTTAATATTTGTCATAATAATGGTTTTGAAAGAACAATTATTAATGTTACTCATAGTGTTGAAGAAGCATTATACATAAGTGATAAAATATTTGTACTTGCACCAAATCCTTGTCACATTGTTGATGAACTTGATATTGATTATGGTTCTCAGCGAGGGCGATGGGTTTTTGAAAGTGAAAAATATAAAGAATATTCAAAACATCTAAATAAGTTATTAGATGATACTTGTAAATAATTTATAATATTTTAAGAATGGTAATATTAGACGGAAAACAAGTTGCATTAACTCTAAGAGAAACACTAAAAAAACAAATAGAAAAGGAAGGCAAACCACACACACTTACAATTATAGTTGGTGATGATAAGGCTTCAGAAACTTATGTTAAGATGAAACATAAAGCCTGTGAGGAATGTGGAATTGAAAATGATATTGCAAAATTTGGTAATGATGCAACCACAGAAGAATTAATTCATTTTTGTGAGTCTGTTAATCAAATGGAAAATATTGATGGGTATTTTATTCAATTACCACTACCAAAACATATTAACACAGAGAAAGTATTATCAACAATAAGTGTTGAAAAAGATATTGATTGCCTTAACCCAATTAGCCTTGGTAAACTTGCAAGTGGTAGTAAAGACTGTTTTGTTCCTGCTACCGTAAGTGGTATTTATGAACTGTTAAAGTGGTATAATATTGAAACCGAAGGGAAAAATATTGTTGTTATTGGTAGAAGTAATATTGTTGGACTTCCGACAGCCTTAGTAATGGGTTTAAAGAATCGAGGGAATGCAAATGTAACATTACTTCATAGTGCAACAAAATATGAAGATTTGGTAAAATATACTCAAAATGCAGATATTATTATATCTTCAATAGGTAAACCAAATTTTATTACCAAGGATATGGTTTCTGATGGCGTGGTTATTGTTGATGTAAGTACAGTACCAATCCCTGACCCAAGTAAAAAAAGTGGGTATAGAATGGTTGGTGATGTTGATTTTGATAATGTTTCAAAAAAGTGTTCATATATAACACCTGTACCGGGTGGATGTGGTCCAATGACTATTGCAATGCTTTTATATAATGCACATATTGCTTATAATAAACGTAATACTTTGAATCTTATTAAATAATATAAAAAGGGAGTAGCTTATTCTACTCCCTTTAAATGTTTGTGTAAATTATCATTAAGGTTTTTTCGCAAGTTTTGCCTTTAATTCATCAACTTCTTTTGTAAGCTCTGCAACCTTCAAGCATAATAGCGAGATATAATCGACTGATTTCTTACCATCACTATTTTCTTGAACAAGGTTATTAAGCCCTAACTCTTCTAATTCTTGGGCAATTACACCATATTTCTTTGTTTTAGAATCATCAGCAATGTAATTGAACTCCTTGAACTCAACTTTTGCTACCTTATCTGTGTCAGTAACAGAAGTAATGTTTTCCTTCAATGAACGGTCTGATGATTCATAGAATGCAGATGCAGTAACTCTACCACTAAACGTTGGGGCATCAACGACACTAACTTGTCCATTATTAACTGCAATATTTGAACCTGCGGTCACGTTTGCATTTGTTCCTGGGTCACCCTTGAAGTCTGCTTGTGCCAACATCCATGGTGTGGCGTGGGCAGATTCTTCAAGTTTTGGACAAGCAAAATAAACCGTCCCACCTTCTTCATGTTTACTTCTACTCCAACTGCGTAAATAGATAGTTGTCTTACCACTTTGATTTGGAGTAAATGTTATGGCGTAACGTTTCCATCCTTGAGCAGTGTTATTATTTAAGGTTGATTTTTGTAGTTCTTCCAACTTTTGGTGTGTTCCATCGATTGGCCAACTAATCATCCACCCGGCATTATCACCTTTTGCATATACTGAAAGAGTGTAGGTAACACCTTTAGTAAGTTCTATTTCTTGAAAAATACTTCCATAACATTGTTTGTCTTCGGTGGTTGTACTCCTTTTAAAAGATGTACAAGATATTACTTTTGCTCCCGTATGTGGTGCTACCATTGTTGGCTCATATTTTACAATACCATCAAGTTCTGTTTGCATCTTCCATATAGCCCCATTATTTTCATTTACTGACACAGCCACTTTATTTGCGGCAAAATCAGAACCTTTAAGCAAGTTTGGCATTGGGGTCATACCATCAGCACCATTTTTACCGCTAACACCATTTTCTCCACGTTCGCCCTTTGCACCGTCTTGTCCTCTTTGACCAACAGGGCCTTGTTCACCTTTAATTTTAGCCCACTTGTAAGCGCTTGGGCTATTTGAGTCGGTTGAATTGAAGTCTACATATTGTCCAAGATAATCACCAACGGTATTTCCATTATTTGTCGTAAAGGAACGTCCACCATCATTAGAATATTTTATGTGAACATATGATGTACTACCATTAACACCATTATCACCCTTTGGACCTCTTTCACCTTGTTGTCCTTGTGGACCAACTGGGCCAACATCACCTCTATCGCCTTGGCGACCTTGTGGACCAGGTAAACCATTATCACCCATTGGGCCTCTTTCTCCGGGGATACCTTGTTGCCCTGCTGGACCTGTTTCGCCTCTATCACCTTTTGGACCTCTAATTTCACCACCATCGGTAAAACCTGTTCCATTATGAATCATAATGTGTCCATTAGTATCAAGGTAAGCGTCACCGACTTTGGTACATTGAGCTTTTGATGCTTTTAACGAAATGCCTGTGCCGTCTTTACCGGGGTCACCTTGACGACCTTGTGGGCCAATTGGGCCTTGTGGACCTGCATCACCCTTTGGTCCTCTTTCACCTTGACGACCTTGTGGGCCAATTGGGCCAACATCACCTCTATCACCTTTTGCACCTGCATCACCCTTTGGTCCTCTTTCACCTTGTTGTCCTTGTGGACCAGGTAAACCATTATCACCCTTTGGTCCTCTTTCACCAGGTAGACCTTGCTGTCCTGCAGGACCTGTTTCACCTCTATCACCTTTTGGTCCTCTAATTTCACCACCATCGGTAAAACCGTTACCATTGTTAATCATAATGTGGCCGTTGGATTCAAGATAAGCATCACCAATCTTTACGCATTCACCTCTTGTGGCTTTTAATGAAATACCTGTACCGTCTTTACCCGGGTCACCCTTTGGTCCTCTTTCACCTTGTTGTCCTTGTGGACCAGGTAAACCATTGTCACCCTTTGGACCTCTTTCACCTTGTTGTCCTTGTGGACCAACTTGACCAGGAACACCTTGAATACCTTGTAAACCTTGTGGCCCTCTTTCACCCCTATCACCTTTTGGACCTCTAATTTCACCGCCATCAGTAAATCCTGTTCCATTATGAATCATAATGTGGCCGTTGGATTCAAGATAAGCATCACCGACTTTGGTACATTCACCCCTTGATGCTTTTAATGAGATACCTGTACCATCTTTACCTGGTTCACCTTTATCACCTTTCAAGCCTTGTGGTCCTTTAATGTTAACTGAGTTTGGATTGTTTAGACCACCATCATTAGACCAAGATAGTGTACCATCAGATGATACAGAAGGAGTAAACGTAAAACCATTTCTTCTTCTGCCTTCACCCCATTCTAATGCACTACCATCAGCTTTAACTTTAAGAACTTTATCGGCATCACCTGTGTTATAAGTTGGTAATACACTATTTCCAACCTTTTCAACAACCTTATTAATAATTGTTGAATCACTTGAGAATGGAACTACTTCATTAGCTGAGTTCTTAATTGAAATTGTTTCAGAGCCTTTAGCAAAGTTGATAGCAATCTCACCATGCATAAGTTGTCCTGCGTCGGGTAATTTACCCGGTTCGCTGCTCTTTTTATGAAGGACTGTAATTTTCTTATCTGCCATTCTTATAAAAATAAGTTTATTATTATATTCTTATATAAATAGTATGATTTATTTGAAATGAGTTGATACTTTCTATCGTTTTATTTGGAAATTATGATATTATGAGTTTGAAATAACATAGAATATTATTTCTTTATGGTTAATACCATTGGGTGAACTCCAACACCCTCTATACCATTTGCAAAAGCATTTGGGATTGCTTTTATCATTATATTATATGCACCGTTAACATCAGCATTAATCTTAATGCCATTCCTTGAAACAAACAAACCTCTTTTTACACGCTTGCCCATATATTTTTCATGTTTGCAAATGGGTTCACCATCCAAAAAGGAACACTTCGATGTGTAACTTTCCTCATTGAACAAAACCTTAATGCCTTCAAGTTCACACTTGTATTTCATTAAATCGGCAAAACGCATTATGGGAAGTTGAACAAAATTCTGATTATTCACTCGGCCAATGTTGATGTCTTGTTTCATATTTTTGTTTTTGCCAATAACCAATGTGGTTATGCCTTGCGAAACTAATTGATTCACCAACAATCGAC
>ERZ773074.373-NODE-373-length-19459-cov-4.101989_pt1 | contig 19459 bp, 17 predicted proteins | sample MGYA00580615_ERZ773074 | MGnify/ENA primary metagenome ERZ773074 (study PRJEB29015, sample SAMEA2738126) | human oral metagenome | biome: human oral; feature: human-associated habitat; material: saliva | place: China | collected 2160 ...
GGCAAAGGTGTGTCTTGCCGTATGCGTGGTAAAGGGAAAGGCTATACCCTCTCTAAGGCGCAATGCTTTAAGATACGACTGATAGGTGGCATACTTCATCTGTGGCAGCAGTCTTTCCCTTTCTTCGCCTCGATACTTCTCTATTATCCTAATCGCTTCGGGCAACAACTTAATACGGCAAAGTACACCTGTCTTCTTCCTATTGAACTTCATCCAAAGATTTTTCTCATCATCACGGACAAGATGTGTCTTACTTAATCCCATTAAATCACAATAGGCTGCACCTGTATGACAGGCAAAAACAAACAAATCCCTTGCTGTTTCCATTTCTTCCTCCAACTCTCCGAAGTGGGTATTCATTAGTTTGTCAAGTGAACGTCTGTCAAGTGCCTTTGGGAGTTTCTTATCACCTCTTGCTATCTTTACATTAGCAAATAATAAGGTGTCAGCCAATCCTTCACGGTATGCCAACCTGCATACGGTCTTTATTTGGGATGCAACTGCATAGAAACTACTTTCCTGAAACCCCAATTTGTTCAAGTAGTAGTCCCTGAAATCATAAATGAAATTTTCTGTAAGTTGCGAGAAAGACAAATCTTCCACCTTGTACTTGTCTTCGATAAATGTCCGAAGATTATTACGGGTAGTATAGTAATTGGAAATTGTTTCTCTCTTAATGTCAATTCCAATATGTTCTTTCTTCTCCCTGATGAGGATGTCCAATCGTTCGATAAGCATACATCGTGTCTGTACGCTGCCTTGAAACAGTTCCTTTACATCGGTTGCATCAAATGGGCAACCTTTGGAAAGTAAGGCTTGATAAGCCGACTGAACAGACAACAGCAAACTCTCCAACCTGCTGTTTATCTCCACTGCCTCACGACTCTTACCGTTCATCCTGCTCTCACGGGGATTCCAAAAATCGGGATTACAAGATAGTTTACAACTAAATTGGGCAATGGAACGCCCAATGGTTATTCGTCCCATAATCGGAGCCTTGCCCGACTTGTCCAAACTGCTCTTTTTAAGGTAGAGCAACACCTTCATCTTTTCTGTTTTCATACGCTTTAATATTTGTGGGTAAAGTTACCCGAATTAAAGCGTTCCTCACTTACGCAGAAAACTGCCGGCTACAGCAACAGCCACACGAGCGAAAATAATTCAGTTACCGAATACTGCACCATCGTTACCTACATCAAAACAAGGTAACCCTCTGGTAACTGAACTTCTGCCTAAATCTACACTTTCCTGCCTTTTACAAACAATGCAGCGTTATGCAAATCAGAGCAGTTCCTCCTCATTATCAGTTAGTTCACACTAATTTCGATATTTCTCCATTTTCAGTGATTAGTTACGTCGTTGCTCGATGTCGATTACAAGTATGTTCGATATTGCTTACAGTTATGTTCAATGTCGATTACAGCTATGCTCGGCATTGTTTACATATACATCTGCCATCCTTTACACATACGCCTCACAGTATCTTCACCATGGTGAAGATTATATTTCATCATGATGAGACACTTGTTTCATCATGATGAGACATAGGTTTCATCATGATGAGAATAACATGAGACATACATCTAACGAATCAAAGACATACGTCTAACGAATAGAAGACATACATCTAATGAATGGAAGACATATATCTAACAAATCAAAGATACACATCTAAGGAATAGAAAACATATATCTAACGAATCGGGAACATAAGTCGGACAAAGCAGAGACAGGCACATAATCAAACGAGGACGTACGACCTGCGCATCCGCTTCCATATCTTTCACCAATGCGAAACAAAGATTATAAAAAGTGTAGACAGACGTGTTACGGGTGATAATAATTTTGTAATTTTGCATCACATTAAGTAATAAATAACCAGATTATGCAAGACTTAGTAATTTACAATACACTGCATCGTAAGAAGGAGTTGTTCCAACCCATCGCTGCACCTAACGTGGGTATGTATGTCTGTGGTCCTACTGTTTATGGTGATCCACACCTTGGGCATGCGCGTCCTGCCATCACTTTCGACCTCTTATTCCGCTATCTGAAGCATATCGGGTATAAGGTTCGTTATGTTCGTAACATCACTGACGTGGGTCATTTGGAGCATGATGCCGATGAGGGCGATGATAAGATTGAGAAGAAGGCACGGCTTGAGCAACTCGAACCAATGGAGATTGCACAATATTACACCAATCGTTATCACGATGCTATGCGTGCATTGAATGTTTTGCCGCCAAGTATTGAGCCACATGCAACGGGTCATATCATTGAACAGGAGGAGCTGGTGAAGCAGATTATGGACAATGGTTATGCTTACGAAAGCAATGGTAGTATTTATTTCGACGTGGCTAAGTATGATAAGGACCATCATTATGGCGTATTATCAGGGCGTAATCTCACCGATATTATTAATAACTCTCGTGAGTTAGCAGGTGTTGGCGAGAAGCATAATCAGGTTGACTTTGCATTGTGGAAACGTGCTATGCCCGAACATATCATGCGTTGGCCATCGCCTTGGAGTAATGGTTTCCCTGGTTGGCATTGTGAGTGTACAGCTATGGGACGCAAGTATTTGGGCGATCACTTCGATATTCATGGTGGCGGTATGGACTTGATTTTCCCGCATCATGAGTGTGAGATTGCGCAAGCTGTAGCTTCACAGGGAGATGAAATGGTGAAGTATTGGATGCACAATAATATGATTACAATCAATGGACAGAAGATGGGTAAGTCGTTGGGCAACTTTATTACGCTCGAGCAGTTCTTTACTGGCAAGCATGACACGCTCACGCAGGCTTACTCGCCAATGACAATTCGTTTCTTCATCCTATCTGCTCACTATCGTGGGACTGTCGACTTCTCTAACGAGGCATTGCAAGCTGCTGAGAAGGGATACGAACGTTTGATGAATGGTATTGAGGATTCGGCACGCATTCAGCCATCGGATGCATCGGACGAGAATACGAAGAAGTTTGTTACTAGCTTCCGTCAGAAGTGTTACGATGCGATGAATGACGACTTAATGACGCCTGCTGTCATCTCTAATCTGTTTGAGGCTTGCCACTTGGTAAACGTTCTTATCGATCACAAGGCACAGATTTCTGCCGATGACCTAAGGGAACTCACGGAGGCTATGCAACTCTTTGCTTTCGACATCTTGGGACTCAAGAACGAGCGTAGTGCTAATAACGATGCACGCGAAGAGGCATACGGAAAGGTAGTAGACATGGTACTCGATCTTCGTGCAAAGGCTAAGGCTGAGAAGAACTGGGCGGTCAGCGATCAGATCCGTGACGCATTGGCTGATGCAGGTTTCCAAGTGAAAGACACTAAGGATGGTGTTACTTGGAAACTTGACAGATAAAAGGAAAAACCACTTCTAACACGTTCTCCGTAAACTTCTCATCAATGAGGAATTTACGGGGAACTGCTTTGTTCGGCTAATTACTCTTTTTATGTTTATATTTGTATATGGCTTCTACGACTGAAGTTAAGCCAAAGATCGTGCCAAATACTAGTGCAGGCCACAAAATAGACCATGCTTGTTCAAACTCAAGATGATCAAAGAGTTTATAAATTAACCAGAAACATGTAGCTAATAGAGTCTCACAAAAATACTTCCGCAGATATTTAAATAAGGAATACTTGTGCATTGTTTTAATAATTAGTTGTTTAAAAGTTCAACAGCACAAAGGTAAGACTTTTTTTTTAAATTACCATGAGAAACAAGAGTACTTCTTATTATCATGAGAACCAAGAATACTTCTTAATACTTAAACGAACTACCACCAAGGAACTCACGAAGCAATGAGGTTGGAGGGAGATCACGGAAAGGCAGGGGAGAGAAGTACTTGAGGAACTTGCGTAAGCGATAAGCCTCAGCATATTCTTCACAATTCTCTGGTACTTGCTCGAGCACCTCCTCTGCTTGTGGCTTTATGACTGCAAGCTCGAAGAGCATAGCTGTATTAAACATCACATCGGCTTGCTCCTGATAAGGGAATATCCATTTATTCTCACCAGAACGCACACTAGGCCATCGGCGGATCGTTTCTTGTGCTGAACAACCACGATACTTATAATCACGAACAATGCGTCGGAGCAATCGATTGTCAGTCGTTGGGATATAATTGTGATTATCCAATAGGATGGTAGTAAGCGCAGAAGCATAGATCTTAAACTTCTTGTCGTCGGGAATCTGAGCTGTGAGTATTGGGTTAAGGGCGTGGATACCTTCTACAACTAACACGTTATTCTCCTCCAAATGCAACTTATTCCCACTCTTCTCACTACTTCCTGTTTGGAAATTATACTTGGGTAATTCCACCTCCTGACCATTAAATAAAGCATTAAACTGCTCGTTGATGAGTGGAATATTCAGTGCATAGATGCTTTCGTAATCATATTCTCCCTGCTCATCCTTCGGTGTTTCTTCCCGATTAACGAAGTAGTCATCCAACGAAATCTGTACGGGCTTCACACCACTAGCAAGTAGTTGCACAGAAAGACGTTTGCAGAATGTGGTCTTACCACTCGATGATGGCCCAGCAATCAGTACCACCTTAATATCTTTCTTTGCTGCAATCTTATCTGCAATCTGTGATATCTTCTTTTCTTGCAAGGCTTCGCTGACATTAATTAGATTAGTGGCTTCACCATTGCCGACCGCCTCATTAAAGTCACCGACCGTCTTTATACCTAACAGACTCTGCCAACGATGATGCTCTTTAAACACTTCAAACATCTTATCCTGTCGTATCAAAGCACCTAATTGGGATGGATCTTGCACGGAAGGGATGCGCAGTAACACACCATCAAAATAAGGTTCGAGTCCGAAGAGATATAGTTGTGACGTGTTCGTGAGCATTGAACCGTAGTAATAATCCTTATAGTCATCCAGGACGTAATAAACGGTATAAAGCGTTCCACTACTCTTGAGCAACTTTGCCTTTTGTTCGTCACCGAGTTTAGAGAACATATCAATAGCCTCTTCTGTTGTTGTTTCAAAACGTTGGATAGGCAGATGAGCATTAACAATCTCCTGCATTCGTGTGCGAATACGGTTTACATCCTCTGCGGTGATAGCATGCCCGAGTTTCAAATTACAATAATAACCATTTGAAACAGGAATATCTATGATCACTTCGCTTCGCGAATAAAGATCGTGGACAGCCTTACAAAGCACGAGAAAAAGCGAACGAGTGTAAGTGCGAATACCCGATTGTGTATGCAAATCGAGGTACTCCACATCCTTATTATGATAGACCCTGTAATGCAATCCCTCAACTTTATTATTCACTTTAGCACTTACAGGACCATAAGGCATTTGAAGATTTATTTCCTTGAAAATGTCAGAAAGTGTACTTCCCATTGGGACTTTCAGACTTTTTTTATTATTTTTGCAGCGGATATGCAGTAATTGTGTCATAAGCATTTACGTGTTAAATGTAAGTCGGTGGACTAAATCGTTCGTCAATAAAAACGAATGGTAAAGGTAGAGAAAGTTATGCATATACACAAGAGATAGTCGTCACAAATTAAGTTATTATATGTCGATTTGGATTTTTTTTAAGCTCATTGGAGCCTTAGCGTTACTAATGTTTGGTATGAAGGCAATGAGTGAAAGCCTGCAAAAGATGGCAGGACCTCAATTGCGTCATGTCCTTGGTGCAATGACAACTAATCGCTTCACTGGTATTTTAACAGGTACATTTATTACCGCAGCCGTCCAATCATCAACGGCAACAACAGTCATGACGGTTAGTTTCGTGAATGCAGGATTACTCACCCTTGTGCAGGCTATCTCTGTCATCATGGGTGCTAACATCGGAACAACCCTAACGGCATGGATCATGTCAGCGGGCTTCTCGTTTAACATCACCGACTTCGTTTGGCCTGCTTTCTTCATTGGTATTGTGTTGATCTACTCTAAGAAGCGCAAGCTAATTGGCGACTTCCTCTTCGGCATATCATTCATGTTTCTAGGCTTGGGGACGCTGCGCCAAACAGGTATAGACATGGATTTGGCACACAACCAAGCGGTACTTGATTTCTTCAGTCAGTTCGATCCACAGAGCTTCTTCACCACAATTGTATTCTTACTCATCGGTAGTGTGCTGACGATGTGTGTGCAAAGCTCCGCTGCAATCATGGCTATTACGATGATTCTCTGTTCGACCGGTGTGCTTCCAATCTACCAAGGAATAGCACTCGTAATGGGCGAGAATATCGGAACAACAGTTACCTCCAACCTTGCCGCATTGACGGCAAACACGCAGGCACGAAGGGCTGCCATGGCACACATGGTGTTTAATATCTTTGGTGTTATTTGGGTATTGTGTATCTTCCATCCATTCATTAACATGGTCTGCAGCTGGGTTGGTTATGACGTGACGATGCCTAAGGGAGCAGCTGGATTTGCCGCTAATGCCGCTAAACTTAGCTTTGTGTTAGCCGCCTTCCACACCACGTTCAATGTTACCAACACGCTTATCCTTGTTGGTCCCATCAAGTACTTAGAAAAGTTAGTATGCTTGATTATCAAGCCAAAGGCCAACAAAGACGAGGATGAGTTCCGTCTTCATTTCATTCAGGCAGGTATCATGAAGACGCCGGAGCTCTCTGTCTTGGAAGCATCTAAGGAGATTAAGTCGTTTGCAGAACGTATCCAAAGAATGTTCGGAATGGTACGTGAGCTACTTGGAGAGCGTGACATGGAGAAGTTCACGAAGCTTTATACACGCATTGAGAAGTATGAAGGAATCTCAGATAACATGGAGATTGAGATTGCCAAATACCTTGATCAAGTTTCAAATGCCCATCTAAGCGATGAGACAAAGGATAAGGTACGCTCTATGTTACGTGAGATTTCAGAACTAGAGAGTATTGGTGATGCTTGTTACAACATCGCTCGTACAGTGGGAAGACGCATACGCGGCAAGGAAGACTTTACAGAGGAACAGTATGATCATATACATCAGATGTTCGAGTTAACGGACGATGCTCTCACGCAGATGAATCGTATCTTGGTGGGACATAGACAAGACAACGACGTGAATCGTTCGTTCAACATAGAGAACGAGATTAATAATTACCGCAATCAACTGCGCTCACAAAACATCAATGACGTCAATGAACATAAATACACTTACGCTATTGGTACGATGTATATAGACATCATTCAGGAGTGCGAGAAGCTCGGTGACTATGTTGTCAACGTGGTAGAAGCACGCATGGGTGTGCGCCAGCAAGAAGCATAAAGGGCATATACTGCCAACAACAAGAGAGTGTATCAAGTAAGGTTAAGGGTATAGAAACAAGCCATCCCGTCCGTCAGTACGATTGCAAATACTAGACAGGTGAGATTATCTATACCAAAGAGTTTAACCTTTGATACACTCTATTATTTTATACCAAGCCTATTACTAATGCCGAAAAACACGTCTGTGTAACCCTTAAAGAACCTAACTAATGCCTCAAACAAACTACTTATAACAGCGTTTTCATGGCTTGAGACTGTGCGTTTCATGTACTGAAACCCTGCGTTCCATATACTGAAACCCTGCGTTCCATGTATTGATACGCTGTGTATCATAGGCTTGAAACAGTGAGTATCAAGGCTTGAAACGCTGTGTATCAAGGCTTGAAACACTACGTCTCATACGCTGAGACAACATTACATCGGCTGAAAGTCGTCCGTATTTAATATGATAGCCCCACATACATTAAGGTTTTGTACATAGGAACACATCATGTTTCTTCTGGCTAGCAACACGCTTCTAGCCAACAGAAGAGGGCATACACCTTATTATTAGACTAGGTTTAAAAGACAAGCCCCACCTTTCGGCGGGGCTTGCTGATACTTCATTTGAATGAAAAGTAGTGTTATTCACGCTTACTTATCAAAGCCAATGGGGCGGAACTGATGCTGCTCTTCGCTATATACATAGCCTGCCTTGAGCAGAGAAGCCTTGAGTTTGTCAACGTCCTCATTGAAGTTATTGCAAAGAGACTCTAGTGAATCGAACTCTTCATCACGCAGTAGCATGTTTGCACTGCTTACCAGTATTGCGGGATCTTTTGGTAGATAATCCATGATTTAATAATATTTTAAATGAATAGAGACCTACTTCATTGACTCACCAACGAATTGGAGAGGGAGCAAGTCCTTGACTGTATCAATAACATAAACGCCTGATGTACCATAAAGAAGGATACGAATGGGCTGGTTATAACGACTTTCTATCTCTAAGATAACCTGTCGGCATGCGCCACAAGGTACGATTGGGTCACGCATCAAACCATACTCATTAGCCGCAGCTATCGCCAAGAGGGTGATAGGTTGGTCTGGATAAGTGGACTGGGCAGCAAAGATTGCGGAGCGTTCAGCGCATAATCCTGAAGGAAAAGCCGCATTCTCTTGGTTCGCTCCCATCACTTCTACGCCATTCGCAAGCAACAATGCTGCACCAACACGGAACTTGCTGTAAGGCGAATAGCTGTTACCTGTAGCCGAGATTGCTGTTTGGATGAGATGTTGCTCTTCTTCTGATAGCTCATCGGGTTGGCAGAATCCTATCTTAATACTTAAATCTATTGTCTTCATTGTTGATATTTGTTATTGGTTATTGGGCTTATTAACCTTATTAGGCAAATAGGGCTAATAAGGCTAATTGGGCTAATTAGATTAATGAGCTATCAGCTCATAACAGCCAATATCTGGTTTATTATCACGCTGCTTACCATCATGATCGGTTGTGAAATGTGTATCTGTTAATACTCGCCCTGCATCAATAGCAGGCGAGAGAACGTTATTCTCTGGCTTTTTAAGGTGCAAGTCGTAGTCTTGCTTATCGGCATTGACCTTGACAAATTGCTTATCTCCACCACCTGGATAGTCCTTTGTGTTCTCCCAAATAACGTCCGTAAAACGTGCGAGCAAAGCTGTATCTTTTGGCTTTGGCGTGCGTAACAGACAATGATCGAACTGATAATTGGCTGTTACTCCGTCCTTGTTATAAACCATGAGTACGTCTTCTGCATAGCCTGTTACCAACGAATTAACCATGTTGAAAGCCTGTAAAGGATAGTCCTTATCGCCTTCGTGATTGCCAATACTTAATGCTGCACCGCGGTTACTATCGAAAGGATAGAACTGAGCAAAGGTGCAATGAGTCAGCGTAATGTGCCCACCAAGGAAGGAGGCGCAGTCCATCAATGTGTTAGAGAATTGTGTATTATAGGCTTCCACCTTACAGTTTACAGTCTTCAAACCATATCCTTGACAATTATGTATGGTTGAGTTAGCCAGTGTAAGTTTGTTTTGTGAGGTGTTGGCAGCGTCACACACGATACCATTATAGGCTGAATGGAGGTCGGTATGACTAATTACATTATCGTAACTATCGGCATGGAAGTGTATTCCTTGCCATTGTCCGCTCACATGATCATAGGGAAGATAAGGGAAGAGGCGGTCTAATCGGTCACCACGTAACACCACGGGATGATCAGCCGTACCCTCACATCGCAACGAGCCATACACTTCCAGCGATGCTTTCTGCGAGAAGTAAAGCGTTGTTCCAGCTGGTATTGTAAGCGTCGCACCCGCTTCCACCTTCAGAGTATCTTGTAAGACAATGGGCTTAGAGCCTGTTAATGTCATATTACTGGTGACCTTCAAACCCTTTAGAAGTTGTGCATCCCAGCTGTAAGCACTAAGGACTACACGTTGCTGGACGCCACTCTCAAGCGTAAAAATAAGGTTATCAGTTATCTCCTGTGGACTAGTTCCATTGTTTAGAGGCGATGTCATTTCCACAAAGACACGAATGCTATCCTTGTTTCTCACCTCTAAGTCTTTCACTTGATAGCCATTAGCAGCATTCAACTCGTCTCCACTAACATTCACACGGAACCCCGTTTGATTGCCTTGTGATAGTCGGACATTCGTCAATCGAAGCCCAGCTCCCGAGCGATTATACACCCAGAAGGTTCTTGTGGAAGTAGGGACATTAGAGAAAGTGGTATCTAACTTCAACGTATCCGATGAGAAAGACAACAAGTTCGAACGTGATGTTGTAAACGTATCATCGTCCGAACAGGCTGTTATCAGGGCTACTATCGCCAAGAGGCATAGTATGGTTAATTTCTTCATTATCTATCTTTTTGGTTCTTATCTAACGATACTCCCCTTGCTTTTATTGCTTTACTCCAAATCCACATGCTCCACATTGACTTCCTCATGGATGAAGATTTGGGCGTTCTCTTTGAACTTCTCGGGGTTCTCAGTCGTTAGAAACCTCACAGTTCCATGTTTCGTGCATCGCTGCTCCATATCTGGATGGCGTCGCAAATAGTCTTGTAAGCTCTCTGCAACATACTCGCCTTGCGCAACAATCTGCATATTCTCTGGAACATGCTTCCGTATTTTAGGCATGAGGATGGGATAATGCGTACAGCCAAGGATGAGCGTGTCAATTTGTGGATCACGTTCTAAGATAAGGTCTATACGCTTCTTCACGAAGTAATCAGCACCTGGGGTATCTGCTTCATTGTTCTCAATGATAGGCACCCAAAGCGGACAAGGAATACCCGTCACCGTCACGTCGTTCCATAGCTTTTGTATTTCAAGCTTATAGCTATGACTCTTTATTGTCCCTTCTGTAGCCAACACGCCAACATGACGTGAATGGGTAAGTTTGCCAATCACCTCTGCTGTAGGTCGAATCACACCTAACACGCGGCGCTGGGGATCGAGTTTGGGTAAGTCATTCTGCTGTATGCTGCGTAGTGCCTTGGCTGATGCTGTGTTACAACCAAGTATCACTAACTGACAACCAGACTCAAAGAGTTTCATTACAGCCTGCCGTGTAAATTGGTAAACAACATCAAATGAACGTGAACCATAAGGTGCACGGGCATTATCTCCAAGGTAGATATAATCGTAATCAGGCAATAACTGGCGGATACCATGCAGAATGGTTAACCCGCCATAACCAGAGTCAAACACGCCAATAGGGCCTGGCTGTTGCGAATATTGTGACATTATCCTCTTTATCAAATCGTTATTAAATAGGGCTTTAAGGCTCTATCGTTTTGCTTATTAATGGTTTCAGACACTTGAATACAATCTACTTAAGCGCAGAGATAAGTGCATCTGTGATGTCTTCTCCTATGGCTGTATTCACAAACGGAAGGTTGTTATTGTCTGAGTTAAGAATGAAGGCGTACCCACTCTCCTTACCCATCTCACGAACAGTATTGTCTAGTTTCTTACGAACAGGCGCATAGATATCTGCTTCAGCCTTCTTTAAGAGACGATCAGTCTCCTTACGAAAGGCGATGTTACGATCCATCAACTCCTCTAACTCTGCTTGACGCTTGCGAAGAATAGACGGTTCTAACTTGCGCTGAACATCAAGGAAATCCTCATAACGGTTGTTGAAGTCATCAGCCGAACGCTTTGTTTCTGCATCATATTTCGCTTTTAAGTCATTCAAACTACGTGTTGCTGTGGCATAATCTGCCATTGCGTGCAATACCTTCTCATAACTGAAGTAACCGAACTTTAGGCTTGGAGTGGTTTGTTGTGCGACTGCTAAGAGTGGTAACAACATCAACGCAAAGGAAAAGAATAGCTTTTTCATTCTACTAATTATTATCTCTTCTATATGTAAATACAAATAATGAGGTCAACGCAAGAATACTAATTCGTGCGGTGACCTCACCCTTATCTCCTCTTGAGAGTCGACTCTCTAGAGGCATATTAACACGGGCAAAGACTCCCGTACATGCTTTTACTTCATCTTAGCCAATTGAGCCTTAACTTCAGCTGTTACATCCTTGCTGAGTGCCTCATTGATATACAATGGCTGACCATTAGCTTTCTCCATAATGTAAACATAGTTCCCTGCCTTTGCTACTGCTGCAATTGCATTGCGAACTTTCTCAAGTACAGGTCCGAGTTGCTTCTGCTGTTCCTCATTGAAAGCCTTTTGGTTGTCTTGAGCGGTCTGCTGAATCTTTGTATACATATCCTGTAGATTCTTCTCTGTTTCTGCCTGCTTTGTTGCATTCATTGTGCTCTTTGCTTTGTCATAAGCCTCGGCTTGACGCTGCAACTCTGCTTGCATGTCTTCCAACTGCTTCTGGTATTCCTTACCTTTAGCCTCCAACTTGCTCTGAACTGCTGTTGCCTCTGGAAGAGACTGGAGTAGAGCTTGTGAATCAAGGTGACCAAACTTCTGTGCAAACAAGGTCATTGGTGCACAGAGCATCAACATCAAAAATAACTTTTTCATTGCTTTTATTGTTTTAATAGTTTATGTTTTTGTTTTCTTATAAACGTTCTTGTGATTCTATGAATATTGGTTGTCTCACCTTATATTATTGGTAAGCATAACCTAACTTCTGTAATACTTCATTGCTGATGTCAACCTTAGGTGACCCATAGATAATGCCAGAAGCATTGCTAGAACGGTCGATAACAAGACTATATCCACGCTGATCGGAGATGTCCTTAACAGCGTTATAAATCTCATCTTGTATAGGAGTTATCAAACTGGTGCGCTTCTTGAAGAGCTCACCCTCTGGTCCGAAGTACTTACGTTTGAGGTCGGATGCTTGCTTCTCTTTCGCCAAGATAGCATCTTGTTGCTTCTTCTTTTGGTCTTGAGAGAGGAAGACTACTTCATTCTGATAGTTCTTGTACATGGTTGCAGCCTCTGTATTCAAAGCCTCAACCTCTGCTTGCCACTTCTTACTAACCTGATTCAACTGCTCATTCGCACGTTCGTAAGCTGGCACATTCTTAAGGATATACTCCATATCAATGAGTGCAAACTTCTGTGCAGAGGCTGATAAAGGTAAAAGAGTGAAAAGGTAAAGAGGTAAAACATACCTCAATACGCTGTTTAATATCTTCTTTTTATTCATCATTCTTCTTATTATTAAAATCAAATCTAACGTTTCTTTTTTATGAGAACAATCCCTTCAACGCTCAAAGCTCAACATTCCAAGGTCAACGCTCAACGCTCAATGTTCAAAGAATCAAGCCTTAGAACTCCTTTCCAAGGATGAAGTGGAACTGGCTTCCACCCTTCTTTCCAAATACTGTATCAAATCCGTATGCCCAGTCGATACCCATCATACCAACCATTGGAAGGAATATACGAACACCTAGACCAGCAGAACGTTTCATATCAAATGGATTGAACTTACTTGTTTCTGACCATGCATTACCAGCCTCAACAAAGCCCAAGCCATAGATAGTTGTATTGCCTAAGAGGAACGGATAACGCAACTCTAGAGAGAAGCGGTCGTATGCATAACCTTGTACTTCGTATGAAGGTGTGAGTGCTCCATTCTCATAACCACGCAATCCGATAGTCTCTTCTGCATAGCCACTAGAGTATCCACTCATACCATCACCACCCATATAGAAGGTTTCAAATGGGCTCTTCTTATTCCTGTTATAGCTGCCCAATAAACCTAACTCAACACGAGTAACCAAGACGAAACACTTCTGACCGCTACTAAGAGCTGTAAAGGTTCGTGCCTTAAACTTCCACTTGTGATATTCAATCCAGTGATACTTCTCTTGTTGCTCCTTAGAGTAATTAGGTGAATTAGGATTCGTTGCCAAGTGAGCATAGTCCTTTCCATCCCACTTAGACCATGGCGGAGTAATCGTCAAAGATGCCGAGAACTCAGAACCACGACGTGGGAAGAGTTGATTATCAGTAGATGTTCTATTTAGTGATACCGTCAAGTTCAAGTTGTTAGATGTACCTGTTGGCATGAGGAAGTATCGCCAGTTACGTAACATGTAACGCTGATATTGCAACTGTAAAGACAATGTGAAGTAATCATCAGGCCAACTCAAACGTTTTCCCCAACCAGCATAAACACTCAACAACTTAATGTACTTGTCTGGATCATAATAGTTTTCATAACTATTGTAATTATAGTTTCCGTAACCGTAACGATAATTGTTATAGTTGTTCAACAGCGACTGGTTGTAGTAATTACTTGATACATCGGTCTGCTTTGAATAAGAGACACCCACATTGAATTGGATAGGACGCTTACCACCCAACCAGTTGGTTGAATACTGAACATTGTAAGATTGGTAATAAGTACCATTCGTCTGTGCTCCCAAAGACAATGTCTCACCATCACCGATAGGCATGATACCACGATGTTCACGGTTTCTACGGAGGAGATTAGCCATTGAGAAGTTGGTTAACTTCAGACCTACTCGACCGATAACACCAGTCTGTCCCCAACCCAGTGAAAGCTCAACTTGGTCGTTAGACTTCTGTTTCAAATTATAATTGATATCCACTGTTCCATCTTCGTAATTAGGTTCAGGAACAGGATTGATAGCTTCTGGATCAAAATACCCCATTGATGCTAACTCACGAGCAGAACGCTGAAGAGCCTCTTTAGAGAATAGGTCACCAGGCTTTGTACGCAACTCACGGCGAACAACATTCTCATAGAGTCGGTCGTTACCATTAATCTTCACACGATTAATATGTGCCTGCTGTCCTTCCGTGATACGCATCTCAAGGTCGATAGAGTCGCCGACAATGTTCACTTCAGTTGGCTCAAGCCTATAGAAGAGATAACCATTATTCCAATACTCATTACCAACAGCATCCTCATCTTGTGAGAGTCGCTTACTTAGATAAGTCTGGTTATAAACGTCACCTTTCTTCATTCCAAGCAAACGAGAGAGGTAATCAGTTGAATAAACAGTGTTTCCGACCCAAGAGATATTACGAATATAATACTTCTTACCCTCGTTTACCTTTACATAGATATCCACATGCTTTGGATCAACATTCCACACACTATCTTTCAAGATGGTAGCATCACGGAAACCAAACTCATTATATTTGGTAATGAGATTCTTCTTATCTTCAGCCCAACGCTCGGGTGTGAACTTCTTTGACTTCAGTAAATTGCCGAGCTTTCCTGCTTCATGTGTCTTAGCGAAAGCACCCTTTGAGAAGAAAGAACCCTTGATCTTCTTTATTGGAAGTTGCTCATTCCCTTCAATGATAATATTGCGAACCTTTAGCTTCTCCTTCTTATCTACATTGATATCAAGTATGACCTGATTCTTATTCGCAACATCATCACGCTGGAGAATATTAATTTCGGCATTCTTATATCCTTTATCATCAAAGTACTTCTTAGCAAGTATCTTGGCACGACTTATCATATTAGGAGTAATCTGGCCACCTTTCAGTAAGCCCAACTTCTTCTCCATATCATCCCGTTCACTCTTCTTCAAACCATTGTAATTGATGGTTGAGATGCGTGGCCGTGGCAAGAGATTAATTCGCAAGTAAATATTATCACCGACGATAGAATCTGCACTGATGGATACATCAGAGAAGAGTCCATGCTTCCAATAACGTTTCACCGCATCAGTGATAGCCGTTCCTGGTACCTCCAACTCCTGCCCAATGCTGAGCCCAGAAATACCAGTAAGTACATAATCCTCATAACCATCAATACCACTGACTGCCAGTCCTGCAAGCTTATAAGTATGCGGATTACCAGAATAAGTTATATCTGGATTAACGATCTTCTCTTGTCCACTCACCGTTAGAGTCATTCCAGAAGTGAGAGCAAGAAGCATCAACACCTTATTTATCTTCGTCATCTATATTGCGTAACTTATTTGTTTTCGTTTTCTTCTATCTGTCTCTCTGTCTTTCCAAAACGACGTTGTCTCTTTTGGAAACTATATATAGCACGTTGTAAATCGTGTTCCCCAAAGTCTGGCCAATAGGTATCACAGAAGTAAAGCTCTGAATAGGCTATCTGCCAAAGAAGGTAATTAGAGATACGAAGCTCACCACCTGTCCTTATTAGAAGGTCTGGATCAGGCATAAAGTTGGTTTGCATGTGCTTACTGAGTAACTCTTCTGTTATCATTTCAGGACGTAGCGATACTTTTTCATTGCCCTGATTTTCTGCAATGATATCCTGCACCGCCTTAGTTATCTCCCATCGTGAACTATAACTAAGAGCGACTACCATTGTCATAGCAGAGTTCTTCTCCGTATGTTCTTCCGTCTCTCTGAGCTTCTGTTGCACCTCTATAGGCAATCGACCTATATCACCTATCACACGGAACCGGACATTATTCTTCATAAAAATCTCATCTTCTAAAGAAGTTAAGACAAGACCCATCAATGCAGCAATCTCATCAGAAGGCCGACTCCAATTCTCTGTAGAGAAGGTGTAAAGCGTTAGATACTTCACACCCAGACGTACACATTCAGAAGTAATACGGCGAACCGTCTCCACTCCTGCCTGATGCCCATAAGAACGGGGCTTATTACGCTCCGTTGCCCAGCGCCCATTACCATCCATAATGATAGCAATGTGTTCTGGAATTCGTGTCATGTCTAATTCTTCCACCATGATTATATATGAAGAAAATAACCTTTCTTACTGTTCTTATCTAGCCATCTTATTCATCTTCATTGTGACATGTTCGGCACTTGGTCATAAAACTATAGCTGAACGTCAATTGAAGTGTTGAATAGCTATCTGTATTCTTGAAGAGTCCACTACTCTTTATTCCGTAGGGATCTCTTTGCCCATCTAGTTCGTCAGAGAGTGTGAAATGCATCGCCCACTCTAGTCCGATATTCGTTCGATCACCAACCTTATACTTAACGCCAACGCCAAGAGGAAGGTTAGCCGAGAATGCAGAACTACGATTACCATTCTCTATCTTAACATACGTGGCACCCAGTCCTATTGTTACATAAGGTGATAAACGTTGTGCGCCACGATAATCTTTACCCGTTCCGTATGGCAAGAAGTTATATTCATAAGCTACGCCTACATCTACCAAAGAGTTATTGAATAGATAAGGTGTTGTGGCAAATCGAGGATAATAAGTCTTCGCATCAGCTGAAGAACCTTTCATCTTGCCAAAAGATACATTCATCTTCAAGCCCATATAAGGATTGAAATTATATCTGGCAAGCACCGTCCCCATTGGTTGCAAGTCCTTTGTTAAAGACTCATTGAAGTCGCCAAGATATCCCATCAAGCCAACACCCGCTCCTAACTCCATCTTATATTCAGGGTCACTCTGTGCCCACAAAGATGTTGTTACTAAAAGGAGAAGAACGCTAATGATGGTCTTTTTCATCTTACACAGCCTTAGAGCTTACTCTGCAGCACGCTCTTGATTCAACTTCCAACCCACTCTATTGAGCCTTCCACGCCAAACCTTACTACCGCTAATCATCCAAATGTAAGCATCTGCGTCGACCGTTACGGTAAATGTATTAGCAGGTTGTGCATTCTGTGGATAGCTAAAATCTTTATCGCTATTCCATACAATTCCTGCATCACGTGACAATAACATTGAACCGAATTTGCCACTATTATCCACGCCCATAGCTAGCGCAGCACCATCATAATTAACAACTGTAAGATGGCGATAAGCAGGCAATAGGAATTTAGTTGCTGCATTCTCTACATAATTCCAAGTATCGTCTGCCGTTGGACGATTCTTATAGGAAAGCCTTGTCCAAGTAACTGTCTTATTCCCACTAGCAGCTGTTCCTACTAGCAAAACACGACTCCTATCATCAGCGCCATTGTTGCTCAATAAGGCATAATTGATATTGCTTACAGGGATAAGAGAAGTGTTATCATCGAGTGTCTCAACATTCCATGTAGCCCCATTATCTTGCGAACGAACTAAACTTCCAGCTGTTGTCAAAGCGAATAGCTCCGAAGAAGATGCAGCCACCAACTGCTTCAAGTTCATATTCGTACCCACTTGAGTCCAAGCGTTACCATCAGAAGAACTAAGGATTCGACCACTATCTAAGATAAATAACTTATTCTCTTTGACCAATACGCTCTGATAAGCCTGTGCAGAGAAAGACTGAGACAACAAAGCCCAATGATTACCATCATTCTGTGCCGTCACATATCCCTTCGTCTGTGTTCCATCCGTTCCAAACACAAATATCTTATCCTTAGTACTTACAGCCTTCATCGCCGTGAAAGCACCGAAAGTACTATTACCCTGCATACTTACCCAAGAGAACACATTGCCCTTCTGCTTATGCGCATTCACCGATATCTTATAATCACGATAAGTATCCCGTGCATTAGAGTAGATACGGAACGAGCGGGGAGAAGTGAAATCAATTGAATCATTCGGAGAGAAGTAAGTCTGCTTATCTCCTTGTTGAGAAAGGATTGTAACTGTACCAGAGTTCTTGGTTGTTATTGTAGCCAAAACGTGCGCCACATCAGTTCCATAAGGCAGAGAGTCCACATTGTAAACTAGCCCCTGCGCTTGGTCAATATAGAACCTAAGATTCTTTGCTTCATATTTAGCATAGAAAGTACTATCCTTCCCAGACTTCGTAAGCGTATCACGTTTTACTTTCAGCTGCCCCAGAGTAAACCCTGTTATAGCTGTATCTCTAAAACTTGAGCCATTATCATCATTGTCATCATCCTTCAGACAAGATGTCATCATCAAAGTTGCCAATACAAGGCCTACAAGAGTATATATCTTATTACGCATCAGATACTAATAATTGAATTTAGCTGCAAATTTAATCAGAAATCTTCAGACTAAACATCTTTTACGGGGTTAATTATGTAAAATATGGATTTATACATCAGATTTTTAAGTTTGTTTAGTATTATATAGAAGATTCGTATTTCTATAGTATTAGAATCGTCAATATCGAAAGGGAACGCACCCAAGTACCAAAGTGAGGACGACAGCAACACCCGTACACGATCAGCGGAAACCCCTGTAGCCATCTTAAAGAATAAATAGTAATAACGAAAGATATATGTATTACCATTCTCTCTCCCTACTTTCCAATTGTTTTTTCATAGGTTCCGCATTGCGTTTGTACGCATCCAGCATTATTATCTAAGCGCGATAATTAATTATCTAAGCGTGATAATACTTTATCTAAGTCTGATAACACTTTATCACGCTTAGATAATACAAAAACATACGTATTCCGCAAATGCGCAATACGTATAAAAATAAAACAAGATGCGCATAAACTCAACACAAAATGCGTATATGAGCATAGAATACTAACTATTAGAATGTTATAAGAAATGGGTGTTTATATTCAGAATATAAAGGATTATTCTAACAACAAATATGTATCGGAGAGACTACAAACCATATAAACAGGCACAAAAAAGAGGCTGTGTCAAAGTTGACACATCCTCCAATTATTTATTCAAAAGTATTTTTGAACGATTTAGAGCTGTGGACCAGCTGCAACGAGAGCCTTACCAGCCTCGTTTGTCTCGTACTTCTTGAAGTTCTTGATGAAGCGAGCTGCGAGATCCTTAGCCTTCTCATCCCACTGAGCTGCATCAGCGTAAGTGTCACGTGGATCGAGGATCTCAGTTGCAA
>ERZ773074.374-NODE-374-length-19391-cov-19.938664_pt1 | contig 19391 bp, 12 predicted proteins | sample MGYA00580615_ERZ773074 | MGnify/ENA primary metagenome ERZ773074 (study PRJEB29015, sample SAMEA2738126) | human oral metagenome | biome: human oral; feature: human-associated habitat; material: saliva | place: China | collected 2160 ...
TTTGGCTCTTACGTTAAAGCACTACGAAAAGCATCCACACATTTAACGGAAGAACCTTTAATAATAGGAGGTTTGGATTTTCGTAATAGGTGATATGGTCTTTTATAATAGGTGATACGTATTCTTATAATAATTGATTTGGGCGTTTTCGGAAAGGTGATAATTGTGTTTAATAAAGTATCACATTAGTGGTCTCAATGGTATATCGGTTCTGTCAGTTCTCCACGCCATGCGGAGTTTGGTTTTCATTTAGGTGTACGATAATTCTGTTGTCAGATGTTTCTTAATGCAGAAAAGTGCAAAAGAGATAAAAAAACACGGTTGTTTCTGATACAACAAACCAACGAAAGCATCCTTTTAACAATTTTTATAGGTGTTATTGTATACCGGACGTTTAATTTGATTTAACTTTGCGACTATAAAACCTAAAATAAGTTTTAATCTAAATATACTTAAAAGCCTATGTACCTAAGAAGAAAAAGGACTACAAGCTTAATGATGGTGGCTTTGTTCAGTACAAGTTTACTGCATGCCAACATTACGTACAAAGCGAATGCAGCTGTTGTACAACAGCAGTCTGTATGTAAAGGAACTGTTGTCGACAATAATGGAGACCCTGTTGTTGGAGCCTCTGTTTTTGCCGTAAGTAATGGACACAAGAAAGGAAGTGTAACTGATCTTGATGGTAATTTCGAGATTGACGGTATCGCTTCAGGCTCTTCACTTACCATCTCTTATGTTGGTTATAAGACTCAGCAGGTGACTTGGAATGGTAAAGACCTAAAGGTAACACTTCAGGAAAGCAATGAGATGCTTGATAACGTTGTCGTTGTTGGTTATGGTACACAGAAGAAAGTTAACCTTACAGGTGCTGTCTCTGTTGTATCTTCAAAGACTCTTGACTCTCGACCAGTAACAAGTGTAGCACAGGCATTGCAGGGTGAGGTTCCAGGATTGAATTTCAGCGTAGGTAATGGGGGTGGTTCATTGAAGAGCCGTATGGGACTTAACATTCGTGGTATAGGAACTATTGGTGAAGGTTCTAATGCTGCTCCACTCGTACTTATCGATGGTTCAGAAGGCGATCTTTACTCTATTTCTCCAAATGACATCGAGAGTATCTCTGTATTGAAGGATGCTTCATCAAGTGCAATCTATGGTTCACGTGCTGCGTTTGGTGTTATCCTCGTTACAACCAAGAGTGGTAAGGAAGGTCGTACGAACGTTTCTTATAATGGTAACGTACGTTTCTCTACTGCAACTCAGATTCCAGAGATGCCTAACTCATACGATTTCGCACGCTATTGGAATGATGCTGCAGCAAACAGTGGCGGTAATGCGCCATTTAGTCAGGATATGCTTAACAAGATTAAGAACCATATCAACGGTACACCAGCGCCAGGTGAAGAGGTAACTACGACTTGGCAGGGTACTGCTGCTAATGAGCCATGGAGTATGTATAATGGTTCTTGGGATAACACCAACTGGTTTAAGGAGATGTATAAGTCTGCTGTTCCTTCAACAGAGCATAATATCTCTGTAAGTGGAGGCGGTAATAAGGTGAACTACTATATCAGTGGAGCTATCTTAAGTCAGCGTGGATTGATTCGTCATGGTAAGGATAAGCTGAAGAGATATAACTTCTCTTCTAAGGTTACAGCAAACCTCACTGATTGGGCAACAGTTACCTATAACACAAAGTGGATTCGCGAAGATTATAGCAGACCATCTTATATGACCGGACTCTTCTTCCATAACATCGCACGCCGCTGGCCTACTAACCCTGTTTACGACCCAAACGGCCACTATGTACATGGAAATGAGATCTTACAGATGGAGAATGGTGGTATTGATGCAACTCAAGAGGATAAGCTCTTCCAGCAACTTGCTCTTGAGTTCCGACCAATTAAGGGTTGGAAGATAAGATTAGAAGGTAACTACAATACAACTAACTACCACAACCATTGGGACGTGTTGCCTATTTACTACTATGATCCAGATCAGCATCCAATAGCTGCAGCATGGAGCGGAGACTATGCAGCAGGAAAGTCTAACGTTGGTGAGGCAATGTCTAAGAATAATTACTACAATGGACGTTTCTTCACTGAGTATAACATGACCCTCAATGACAAGCATGAATTTAAGTTCCTTGCTGGTTTGGACATGGAGTCTAATATTTATACTAACCTCAGTGCTAATCAAGCTGACCTTGTAACACCATTAGTGCCAACCCTCAACAATGCAACTAATAAAGTTGTTGGACGTGGTTTCTCTAACACACACTGGTCAACAATGGGTATGTTTGGTCGTATCAACTATGCTTATGACTCACGTTATTTGGCTGAGTTCTCTATCCGTAGAGACGGCTCTTCACGTTTCATTGGGGATAAGACATGGGGTACATTCCCATCTTTTGCACTCGGTTGGAATATTGCTAACGAGCAGTTCTTCAAGCCTCTTAATAAGACAGTTAATACTCTTAAGTTGAGATTAACATACGGTTCACTTGGTAATACAAATACAGACCAGCTCTATCCTTGGTTCCTCAGACAGCCTATCAACTCAAACTCTTCAGCATGGCTTGTTAATGGTGAACGTGTTAATACATCAGGCGTTCCTGGTCTTGTATCACCTTTCCTTACATGGGAGAGAGTACAGTCATGGAACATTGGTCTTGATTTCGGATTGTTTAATAACAAACTTCAAGGAACATTCGATTACTTCGTTCGTACAACAAAGAACATGGTTGGTCCTGCACCAGTTAAGCCATCTATTCTCGGAGCGACACAGCCAAAAGAGAATAATAGTGATATGAGATCAAATGGTTGGGATTTGGAAGTAAGATGGAGAGACAGAGTAGGACAAGTAAACTATGGTATCAAGCTCGTTCTCTCTGATGATTACCAGACTATTACGAACTTCTATAATCCAAACAGACTGCTTTCTCAGTGGTGTGCAGGTAAGCGTATGGGCGATATCTATGGTTATAAAGTAGAAGGTATAGCACAGACTGATCAGCAGATGAACGAATGGTTGGCTAATAATAAGCCTTCATGGGGTTCTGACTGGGCTGCAGGTGATGTAATGTACAAAGACCTCAATGGTGATAAGAAGGTGAACTCTGGTAAGAGCACATACGATGATATGGGTGACTTGACCAAGATCGGTAACTCTTTACCACGTTATCGTTTCGGTATCACTTTGGATGCTAACTGGAAAGGATTTGACTTCCTCATCTTCATGCAGGGTGTTTGTAAGCGTGATTTCTGGGATGCTTCTCCTTATAGCGTAGGTGCTAATACCGGTTTATGGCAGAGTGCAGCATTTAAGGATCACCTTGACTACTGGCGTCCAGCTACCGATACCAACTTCGGTCCTAATCCAAATGCTTTCTATCCAAGACCTCTCTTCGGTGCAGGTTCTAAGAACTTCAAGACAAGCGACAGATATCTACAGAATGCAGCATACATGAGAATCAAGAATATTCAGATTGGTTATACGCTGCCAATGTCTATCGCAAGCAAGATAGGAGCTAATAGAATACGTTTCTATTTCTCTGCTGAGAACCTCGCAACATTCACTAAGATGAATAAGATTTTCGACCCTGAAGCAACAGGAGGAGACTGGGGACCTGGAAAAATTTACCCTCTTCAGAGAACTGTTTCATTCGGTTTGAATCTTAACTTCTAAATATACGGAATTATGAAAAAGATTATTTCAGATATACTAAAAGGTGGTCTACCATTGCTGTGCCTTGGAATGACTGTTACTTCATGTGATGATTTCCTTGATAGAAAACCTCTTGACGAGGTTTCACCAAGCGAATATTTCAAAACTGCGGATCAACTTGGTACATTCACCATCAAATACTATACAAATATCTTCCCTAATAACAGTGGCTGGTTTGGGGGTGTTGCTACATTTGATAATGGTACAGATAACCAAGCAGCAAGAGATGGAAACTCTGGAATGTACCTACAGGACCAGTGGAAAGTCCCAACATCTAAAGGTCTTGATGTGTATGCTATCAGAGATGTAGATAAATTCATTAATGAGAACGAAGCAAAGATTGCCAAAGAAGAAGTAACTGGCACGCCAGAACTTATCAATCAATACATGGGTGAGGCTTACTTTATTAGAGCCATGCTCTACTTTGATAAGCTGAAGACTTACGGTGATTTCCCTATCATGCTTAATGAGTTAAACATTGATAAAGACCTCGTAGAAGCAAGTAAGCGTCAGCCTCGTAACCTTGTTGCACGTCAGATTCTTTCTGATATGGATAAGGCTATTGATAAGTTGCAGGTGAACTTTGCTAATAAGGTGCGCATCAATAAGAATGCTGCTTTAGCTATGAAATCAAGAATGGCACTCTATGAAGCAACCTTCGAGAAGTATCACAGAGGAACAGGTCGTGTACCAGGTGATGCTAACTGGCCAGGTAAGAACAAGGAGTGGAACAAGAACTTCACTATTAATCAGGATGATGAGGTTAATTTCTTCCTTGATCAAGCGATTGATGCAGCTAAGAAGGTGTGTGATGCTGTACCATTGTCAACTCAGAATAACCACGTAATGAATCCTGGTACTGTTGGTAACTTCAATGGTTGGAATCCATACTATGATATGTTTGCAAGTCCAAACTTGACAAAGTATCCAGAAGTTCTATTGTGGAGAGAATTCAATACTGATATCAACGTAGCTCACCTCACGTCAAACAAACTGCGTGGTGGCTTGTCTTCTGGTTGGACTCGTGGACTCGTAGAGTCATTCCTTATGAAGAATGGTTTGCCTATCTACGCTTCTGGTTCAGGCTATCATGGTGATACTACAGTAGACTTAGCTAAGACTGACCGTGATGAGCGTCTGCAGCTTTTCGTGTTCGGTGAGTCTAATGACCTTGATATTGATCAGAAAAGTATTGATTTAATTAATAAGCAAAGAGTTAAAGAAGGTAAACCTACCATTACTAAACTCTTATTCGATGCGGCAACTCTTTTCGCAACAGACCAGGCAAGTAGAGACGTAACTGGCTATCGTCAGCGTAAGTTCTACAACTATGATCCAGCAATGCAATTGGGTCAGACCTTCTCTGATGTTGATGGTCAGATTATTATTCGTGTTGAGGAAGCTATGCTCAACTACATTGAGGCTTCTTATCTCCGTACTGGGTCATTGGATGCAACAGCTACTGGTTATTGGACTGCTTTGCGTGCACGCGCTGGTATCACAGCTCCAATTTCAACAACTATCGCTGCAACTGATATGACTAAGGAGGCTGATGTAAATCGTCCATCATACGACTGGGCAGCATTCTCAGCAGGTCATCCAGTAGATGCAACACTCTATTCTATCCGTCGTGAGCGTCGCAGCGAGTTTGCAGGTGAAGGTCTTCGTGACGACGACTTGATTCGTTGGGCAGCTTTGGATCAGGTGAAGAACTATCAGATTGAAGGTGTTAACTTCTGGGATCAGATCTATCAGAATCCTTCTTTCGTTGATAAGAATGGTGTGAGTCTGATTATTGCTGATGGTGAGTCTAAGGCTACGATGTCAGCTAAGACACTTTCAAAGTATGTTCGTCCTTACCAGATTCAGAAGACTAACAACATTCTCTATAATGGTTATACCTTCTATCAGGCACACTACTTGTCTCCATTCTCTTATCAGGAGATGCAACTCTGTTCTCCTGATGGTAACGCAGAGAACTCTAACTTGTACCAGAATATCTACTGGCCAGTTGAGGCAAATGGTGAAGCTATAAAGTAGGCTTTAACTGAATAAGACAGAATTAAATAAGGAGAGAGAGCATGTCAAGCGATTGATATGCTCTCTTTCTTTGTACGCTTACTTGTCGTCTGTGTAATAGAAGTTGCTTTATGGGACGTAAGTTTTATACTATGTCATTAGGTAGAGATGCGTTTCGATGGCCTTAGTACATAATGCTGGTAGAATTATTTACGTGAAAAGAAATATTTATTGGCATGAAAAGAAATATTTATTGTCATGAAGAAAAATATTTTTTTTCATGAAAATAATTTGAGGAAGCTTTATTTTATAGACATGTAACCATGTTTTGTCTGCTGAAGAAATCCGTTGTTTTTAGTTTTATCCCTTGTATATTAGAGTACAAAAGTTTATCTTTGCAAGATATAATTCTTACTGTTTAGAAGGCAGTTGATGACTGTAATAATAAATTAAGTATGTTCGCTTTTATCATCATTATACTACTTTGTGTTCTTGGTTTTGGTGTTTCACTGTTTGTTGGCCATTGGAATAAGAGCAAGAAAAGTGGGGCAGAGGTCAGTGTTGTTGCTTTTTATAATAAGGATTGGCGGTCTTTATTCTGGATATTCCTCCGTATGTTGTCTTTTGCTTTGGTTACAGTTTTTTTATTCTTAATGGTAATTGCCACTTTTGGTGAGGATGATGCAGGCGAGTGTTTCTTTTGGATTATCATGTTTATTGTCGGCAGCTGGTTTATTTCAATACCTATTCTTGTTATTTATATCTGCTCAGCAGTGCAAGCCATTCGGCACCGTGATTATACGAATAAAGTCTTTCTTGGCTTTCATGGTTTCAATGTCCTTCAGCTACTTTGTATTGTGATATTGGGTTGTTTACCTATTTCTTCCTGAAATCAATTTTGCTGTCACTGCTGTCATTCTTTGTGAAGAGATAATGAGCTGTTACACAGTGAGTTCTCTTTAAATGTTAAAATGACAGCAACTTGAAAATAAAAAATCTATGATACTGAGGTATAATAAATGGCTTCTAAGTTAAGTGGGATTTAGCCGTTTTATTTATGAAAATATTTTAGTTGTTCTCTTGTAATTTCGAAGATAAATAAATATCTTTGTCCAATAATGTCCTGAAAGTTTAATCAACATAGAACATGATTATTTTTGCTGTTAACATTTTGCTTTTCTTGATAGTTCTTGGTGTTTGGCTATGGATGGATACCAGGAAGAAAAGTAAGCAAAAGGATGTAGTTGTCGATGCAGAAGATTCTTGTAAAAGCGGTTATCGTTTTTTCTTCTGGCTGTTTCTACGTTTTTTGATATATGTTCTTGTAACAGTCCTGTTGTTTACAATCATGTTGAGCTTCTACGAAGATGATTATCCAGAGGATTCGCTCTCCTGGTTAATGATTTTTGCAATACTTGGTTGGTTCATTTCAATACCTATTGTTCTTGTTTATATCTGTTCTCTTGTACAGTCTGTTTGGTATTGTAATTATGTGAACAATATCTTTCTTGGACTCCATTGCTTTAATATCTTACAGGTGTTGTGTATTGTGGGTTTTGCTGTTGTTCCACAAAAAGAATGTACCCCTGAGACGATGGAGGCATCCTACAATGCTAATCAGCAGAATATAGAGAGACTTATTAAGGTTACAAGAAGTTGGCTACCAGATAGTACTGGATTCTCTGTAGCGTATTCGAAGCATGGAAAACTGACGGATTGGGGCGTATCATCAAAGCAAGAAGTTAATTTCAAAGGTGATGAGATAGAGTCGAAGAAAGAACAGGAAAGAGAACTACAAAAGATAGGATTAAGTATAGAAAGACTCGATTCTGTTCGTTTAGCCTTACAGAAGATGGGCTATCGAGGCTTGTCTGTCAGTAGAGGTGGTACTGTAAGTGACTATACAGAAATCGTTTATGGGGTGACTGGAAATAAAGAGTTTGATTATAGAATCTATGATAAACCGCTCACAGACTCACTTGCGTATGAGTTAAATCGGCATTATAGCCTTGTTGTCTACAATCGATATGTAGTGTTTAGTTGTGTGGAGTCATTTGAGTATGATTATCCTTTTCCTGGTAAATATGACTATTTGCAGAAACATGCAAGGGCTAAGCGTGTGCAATAGATTGTAAGAGAGTATATGTATAAGGGTTTTAGTACATCACTACTGATAGTAAAAAGCCTTCATCTTCTGCAAGGACAATAATGCTGTAGACGGATGAAGGCTTTTTATGATTGTGTTTTGTTTACTCTTTAGAACTTGTAAGTGACTGTAGCTTTTATGTTCCGTGGAGCACCAGGGAAGGAGCGGAGCTTGTCGTATCCGCCCACCCAATAAACTTTGTTCAGTGCGTTGTCGAGATTTAACTGTACCTGCAGGTTACGGAGACGATAGTAAAGAGCAGCGTTAATGAGACCATAGCCAGGGTAGACCGTAGTATTCTCACGTCTTCCAACTTGTCCATAACGTTTTGTAACAGCATTCCAACCAAGTCCAAAACCGAAGTTACGTAGTGTACCAGTCTGTATGATATACTTTGACCAGATATTAAAAGCATTGCGAGGAGTGTTAGGACGCTGCATTCCAAAGTCTTTCTCAGAATCAGTTGCAGTCTTTGTGATAGCAGCATGGGTGTAAGCATAGTTTGCAACAACACTCCAGTTAGGAAGGATGAAGCCTGCCACATCAAATTCTATACCCTTTGACGTCTCTTCTCCCACCTGTTCTAACAACTCTGGGTTGTTTGCGTCGTTAGCATTATAGAGTGTGTTGCGTTTCTGAAGATGGAAGAATGAAAGCGTTGTACTAAGTCGTTTGTCAAACCATTCACCCTTTAAGCCCGCCTCTAACAGCTGGCTGTATTCTGGGTCGAATGGTCCACCGGTGTTAGGGTTACCCTGTACGGATGCACTCTGTGGCTCAAAGCCTTTTACCCATGTACCATACACATTCAGATTCTTATTGATTGAAACGACAGCACCAAGGCGTGGAATGAACGCATGCTGCGTGGTACGGGTCTCCTTATTGGTCTTATAATTTAGTACATCAGTGAATATTTCCTGGCGAATACCCAAGAGAAGCTTCACTGGTCCTACTTCCATCTGCTCTTGAAGATAAATGCCATGAGAATACTGTAGGTAAGGAGAGAGGGCTGTTGATACAAAGATATACTTTGAATAATCACGCTCAATGTTGTTATTATTACTTGTCAAGTCATAGTAAGGCACATTCGTTTGTGGATTACCATCCTTGTCGAGTACGTATTTAGCAATGTTGGCAGGCTTGAAAGCTGTTGTTGTCGTACCGTCCTTCAATAGATAGCCTCCAGCAGTCATTGCTGATGAGCCTGCTTGTTGTGCCATTTGGAAATAGTCATAACCTAAAAGGATACGATGATTAACGGGACCTGTGCTTACATTATAGTTAAAATAGGTGTTGAAACTATTGTTTCGGAAGTGACGCTGGCGTACAAGGCACTGCATAAGGATGCGTGACGGACTCTGTGTACCATCTGCTAACTTCACGTAAGCATTGGCTTGATTGTGCTCACGAAGGTCTTCATCATAGGAAGAGTTCAGATAGGTAGCATTGAAAGAGAGGTTATCCGTGAACTTATGGGTTACACCAAGCGTAATATTCACGAGGTTCTCCTTTAGATAGTCATTTGTTGCAGAGAGCGAACGACTAATAGGAACTGAATTGAGGTCGCCGTCTCCAAAGATAGGCTGACCACGGTCAACCTTGCCATCGGTGCGCTGATAAACGATGTCGACGTTAAAACGAGTCCTTTGTGTTGGGAGAAATGAGAAAGATGGTGCAACGATATAGTTCGTATTTGCCTGTAAGTCACGATAAGAATCAGTATGTTCATAGCCGATATTAAGGCGATATAGCAGGGTGTTCTTCTTATCTAATGGACCTGTAAAGTCTCCGTAGGTGTTGAGAGTATTGAAACTTCCAACGGTTGTTGATACAGTGTTGCGTTGATAAGGCAACGGCTTTTTTGTCACACGATTGATTACACCACCCGGTGCAGCATTGCCAAAGAGAGCAGAAGCAGGACCTTTGATAACTTCAACACGCTCGATATTTGCTAATGACTGCTGTTTCCAAAGACTTGTCTGTGCTCGCATACCATTGACAAGGTTACCAGAATTACGGTTACCAGTAGTACGGAAGCCACGGATAGAGAAGTCATTATAGAAGGTATATTGGTTTACACCACTGATATTCTTTACAACCTCATTGACAGTGGTTGCTCCTTGGTCGCGCACCAACTCTTTCGTTACGTATCCAATTGACTGTGGAATATCTTTAAGAGGAGTCTCTGTTTTTGTACCGATGAAGGAGTTTGTGTTCTTATAGGAACGTTCGTTACGTCCAATTACTTCTACCGTCTGCAGCACTTGGTCGTGCAGATAGGGTGTAGAGAACAATGTGTCTTGTGTAAGACTATCTGTTGGAACTTTACCCATAGTGTTCCCTTGTGCATTTATTGGCAGGGCTGCAGAGTATAATAATGTGCCCGTTAATAATAAACAAGAGTGTAATCTTTTAACCATATTGATAAATATAATAATCCTGAAATAATTTATAAGCGGTGCAAAAGTATATATAAAATATGAATACTACAATACCTAAGAGTTGGTATAAATTAGTTTCTGTTAGGTTATTGAGTGACAATATGTAATAATAAGTCCCTACTTATGTGTGGTGTGAGAGCACTTGTAAAAGTTAGAAAGAATGGTCTAACTTCCGTATCTCTCCAAATGTAGCGAGAAATAGAATGTTAGTTTACCCTTATGAAAAAGCTGTTAGCTGAAGAGGGGGACACTAAACGAGTAAGTAGAAATTGTAAGGATATTTCTGTGATTACTCCCTCTTCATTCAGAGAAAAGGCTGTATATGAGGGAAGAAGAGGCCTAACTACGTTCAAGAACATGCTCTTCTTATATGAAGAAGACGCCCTTCTTGCTGCAAGAGGGACGTCTTCTGTGACGCAAACTGTAATATGCTGATTTGTTGTGTGTTATGAGTTTGGTTGTTGGAGATGTTATCCCCTTTCGATGTAGATGTTTCGTGTGATGTTATGTAATGATTTTTTGTTACTTTACTGGTTCTTTTGAAACATGGAAGATTACCTATTACGTTTCTATGAAGATGTGGAGCAAAGTAGTAGTTTACGTTCTGTTTCTTCGTGTAACGTCGGTTGGAAAGTTATTAGTCGGACGGTAAGTCTTCTCTTTTCAATTAACTACGTTACCCAGCAATAATGTTTTTTACACCTCTGTATTCTGAAGAACATACTTCGGAGACTCACCATACTTGTTTGCTTCTGGCTGACTATCTTGTAGAAGGAAAACCAGAATTGTAATACCTAAGGCGATGTTTATTAGATAGAAAACGATAGCTAAGATACCTGTTATGCTTGTTATAGCACTAATCAAAACGTTCATTGCGGCCTGAATATCTTGTGATCGTATGGCTTCTAAATATGCGCTGAAGTTGAAAGACACAAAGAAAAGTGTACAAGAAATTGTTCCCACACAAGCTTGGGCAGCCCACCACCATCCGCTTCTTCCAGTGTCATGCAAACGACGGAACTGCATAGAAATACCTGCAATACTAAGAACAAGTGCTACAAGAGGTCCGACAAAGGGAACTAATGATATAACAAAAGCAGCGATGAAAAGGGTAAGAAAGCCCCACCAATACTCAGAACGACGGATGCGTCCATTGAACTGAAAGAATTTCTTGAATGCGTTCTGTGCTGCTACAGCAAACTCAACTTGTGGTAATTCTTTGTACTGTGACATAATTTCGTATAGTTTTATTTGTTAATCTTAAATGCTCATTTGTCTTATTCTTTCAGGAGGTCAGGACGCAATCTTTTGGTTCGTTCCATTGCTTGATCAAACTCCCATTGTCTAATCTTAGCCTCGTGTCCACTGAGAAGTACCTCTGGAACATCCCAACCATTATAACTGCGAGGGCGGGTGTAGATTGGTGCTGAGAGCATATCATCCATAAAACAGTCTGAGAGTGCACTCTGTTCGTCACTGATAACACCTGGAACCAGTCGTACAACAGCATCAGCAATGATAGCGGCAGGTAGTTCGCCACCTGTTAAAACAAAGTCGCCAACAGAGATTTCACGTGTGATGAGATGGTCGCGTACACGTTGGTCAACACCTTTATAATGTCCTGCAAGAATAATGAAGTTACCTCCCAACGAGAGGTCATTAGCTATCTTCTGATTAAATTGTTCGCCATCAGGTGATGTAAAAATAACTTCGTCGTATTCCCGTTCTTCCTTCAAAGCAGCGATACAACGGTCGATTGGCTCAATCTGCATGACCATACCTGCCTGTCCACCAAAAGGATAGTCGTCAACACGGCGCCATTTATCCTTTGTGTAGTCACGTAGATTGTGCAGACGAATCTCTGCCAATCCTTTCTTTTCTGCTCTGGCAAGGATGCTCTCGTGTACGAATCCTTCCAGCATCTCTGGTAATACGGTGATGATATCTATTCTCATATAGGCACAAAGTTAACTAATCTTTTGCTATTACGTTGATAGTTTAGGATTTTTTTGTAACTTTGCCGTAGATTCTAATATATAAACTAAGAACAGTTATGAAAAGATTCTTTTCCCTCGCTATCTGTATGATAGCAGCTTTTTGTTGTGCAAGTGCACAAAACGTCCAAGTACATTATGACTTAGGTCATAGTCTTTACAAGAACCTAAGTTCTCGTACGTCGGTAACAACAACAGTAGAAATGTTCAAGCCTGATACATGGGGTTCTACCTATATGTTTACTGATATTGACTACAAGAGCGATGGTGTGATGGGTGCTTATTGGGAGATTTCACGTGAGTTTAATCTTACGAAGAATAAGCAGTGGGCTGCACATATAGAGTATAATGGCGGTTTAGGCTCTGGTAAAACAATGGATAGCTATTATGGTAACCGTTATCAGCATGCTGTTCTTCTTGGTGGTGCATGGAACTGGGCTTCAAAAGACTTTTCAAAAACGTTCAGTCTTCAGTTAATGTATAAGTATCAGTTTAAGAATGCTCACACTGGTGCACATCCTTTCAGTGGCTTCCAAGTGACAGAAGTATGGGGTACAACCTTCGCGAAAGGCCTCTGTACGTTCTCTGGGTTCTGTGACCTTTGGTATGATCCAAATGTTAATGGTAAGTTGATACTCCTTTCTGAACCTCAGTTCTGGGTTAATCTCAATACACTCAAGGGTATGAAGTATGTGAATCTATCATTGGGTTCAGAGGTTGAGATTAGTAACAATTTCGTATGGAACGACAAAGGACAGAATAACCACTTCTATGCTATCCCTACGGTAGCAGCTAAGTGGACATTCTAAGCAGATAATATAGAACTTAATTATTTTAAGATAAGAAAAGAGAGTGTGTCAGAATTCAAATGCCATTTTGATAACCTTACAGTTTGAAACAATTCATTTTAAAAGACCATTTCTATACTCGGTTTTGAGTAAAGGAATGGTCTTTTCTTTGCCTTTAAGAAAAAAATACTTATAGTTTGAAAGTTGTCAAGTTATTAATTTGCATTTTGACACCCCCTCTTTCCCATATATTTTGTATTATTTATATCCTATAAGGTTTATATTGTTAGTACCTAATGTCATTAGAGGTTGTCCTAATAAGTAACAGTGTATAGGTGATAAATGGCGAGATAGTATCTTTATTTGATACTGTCCTATAAAAGTGCCTCAACTCAAATTCTATAATCTCTAATGACTGCATTTGCGTTAAAGATTAGATTTTATTTATGAAATGATAGATTAATGATATATATGAGTTAATGGGTATCTCTTTGAAATGCCCAGCTATATCTGTCTTCATGTATTATGTTTTTCATCGCTTCACGGTATAAATCATTTTCAGCATCAGCAAAATAGATATCGGAGCAAAAGTCATTCCACCACTGCTCAATGTTTTTATAAAAGAAATCTAATTCTTCAACTGTAAATGAGGGATCATAATCGTCTACTGTTATTCCTTTGTCTTTCAGTTTTTTAGTAATACTATTCTCTGTTTCACTTGAGTTTATAGATACATTATACAAAACTGCTTTTTGTGATACCACTTTATCTTTAAATCTTTTTTTCATTCGATCATGCCATGCATGCATTAAAATGTCGTCTGGAAAATAGTTTTTACCATTGTTACTTTTGACAAAAAGATCTTTGGAGATTCTCGCATTATGTCGAAAGAATATTTTCTTTATTTCATCAACATTTTCTTTTAGGTCTGCTTCTTTATCCATTTCAAGAAGAAAACCACTTTGTAGACCACTTCTTGAGAAGATCTGTTTGCCAATAGTTTTTAAAGCATAATGCTCATGTTGCTGGAATGCTTCAGGAAATTTTAATTCATAATAATATATTACTCCTATTTCGTTTTCTTTAACAAATGGAACATATTCATCAGTTTCACTCTTATAATCTGTAGTAGCAAAGAATTTTACAACTTCTAAATCAGATGAAAAATCAAGAAAGTGTGACTTATTATAATAATGTTGTGCTAAACCAGAATAATGCATTCTAATACGGAAAGTATCATGAAGTAATTCTATACCATTTTCCAATAATTGAACAATCGGATGACTGCGAATTAAAAGTTCTAACTCTTGGGAATAAATCAAGAAATCTAAGTAATCGCCGGCATCGTTATGTTTCTTATCTCGAAATAAATTAGGTTTACATGGTTTACCAGGATAATAACTTGATTGTCCACGGTACAAAAATTTATGTTTATATAAATTAGGCTTTAAACAGAAATAGAAATGTTCTGGGTGTGTAAAATCCAAAGGTGCCATCTTTGATATGAAAAAGGATTTCTCTGGAAAAGAATGTTTTAAATGAGCAACATACGGAGAAGCCCACATAACACGAAAATGTTCAGAATTTGTGTCATAGAAATAATCCATATTGGCGATATCATTTATCAAAGAATCGTTAGTATAAGCAACATGTTCCATCTTTCTAAGAAATTCTACAGCATCGTTTATATTGTTAAAAGGATTCTTTGAAGATCCTTTTTCACCCGATAAAGGTTCAACTCCTGTATACGGAACGCTTCTTGTATATTTTTTTTCGATTTTTTTTCGATCAGTTTCTTCCAAGCGAAGTTTATAAAAATAATTACCCTTATAAGGATTTGTTGGCATTTTAAATATTTTTCCATGAAGGTTATACTCGTTAGCGAGAATTTGTAGTGCTCCCTCGAATTTTTTTTTAGGTTGTAAAGATGGGTTACACGGTAGTTGCAGTCCTTTTAAAAAACATAATGCAGTTGCAAAATTTATTGCATCACAGATGGCATCTCCATGCCAGTCAAGTTTTCCTTTAGCTTGTCTTCTTTGGGAAATATACCTGATACGTGCATACAAATCTATTCTTAGTTGAGTAAAACTATTACTACTGCGTAAAAAATCTTCCCCAATTACTATTGTGTCATCTTGAAGAACTGTTGAAATCTGTGGTTCTTTAATTTTTGGGGGATGATATATGAAGTAAAAATAATTCTTAATGAATCTGCACTTATATTAAGAAAATGACACGCCTCTTTTACAAAGGATTGTGATAATTGTTTGATTTGATATAATGATAACATTTTATATATTTAGATAAAAGATTTCATAATTTTATATTTAAAATAGATTTGATTCCATTATATCTATTGCGCCTAATGGATAATTATTTGTTCTATTTTGTGCAAAACGAGCTATGAATTCATCTTCAGAGATAATAGGGATAGAAAGTTCCTTTGCTTTCTGATTCTTTCCAGAAGTACTTTCTACGTCATTATTAATAAGATAATTCGTTGATTTAGAAACAGAACCAGTTACCTTACCACCTTGACTTTCTATGTACGCTTTCAGTTCGTTACGATTCTTATAATGGTGAACATCACCCGTAACAACGAAGGTTAATCCCTGGCAACTATTACCAGTTGGTGCTGATGATGGCTGACTAACGTTAAGTTCGGCCAATAGATGTTGTAGCATTGATTGATTATCATTATCTTTCATCCAACGTACAAAGCTTGCACTCTTCTCTGGTCCAATACCAGCAATCGTTGAGAAGACATCTTCTGCAGCACTTTCTGTAGCTGTTTTAATAAGTTCCTCCAATGGATAAGCTGATAAAAGACGATTGCAAACATCTTGTCCAACAAGGGGAATGTTTAAAGCAAAGAGCAGACGACGTGCTTCAACATTACGCGCTTTTTCAATAGCAGCCAATAATTTAGTGACACTCTTGTTTCCGAAACCTTCCATTGTACGCAGTTCTGTGGCATGTTCTGTAAGATGGAAAAGGTCAGCATATTCACGAACCCATCCAAGGTTTATAAATTTCTGTACGGTTTGTTCAGAGAGTCCGTCGATGTTTACACCTTCTTTTGATACAAATCTACCAAACTTCTTCAGCTGTTTAGCTGGACAATGTGTATTGGTACAGTGTAGTGTGCGTGTTCCACTAACCTCACTTTCGCTAACTTCTGTAGCAGAATGGCATACTGGGCAAGTCTCAGGAATATGGAAAGTACCAACGCTTTCAATAACGTTAATAACCTTTGGAATAATCTTATTTGCCTTTATAACAGCTATCTTCGTTCCTTTATCACCAATCCCTAATCGTTCACACTCGGAGATGTTGCAAAGTGATGCACGTTTAACGGTTGTTCCTTCTAAGTCTACAGGACGAAAAACAGCTACTGGCGAGATTGTTGAAGCAGCACATGACCATTCTATATAGTCTAATTCCGTTTCCGCACTCTCGTCTTGCCATTTAAAAGCATAGCCTGCACGTGTGGCATGGTGACCAGTGACAGAACCTGTTGCAGCATAAACGGTGTCGTCGTATGAGATTACCAAGCCGTCAACAGGGTAGGGAAATGGTGATGAACTCACACCAGTAACTCTTTCTGTCCAATGATGAATGACCGCTTCTATATTGTCAATGGTAGGCTGTTCGATAACCTCTCTGTCTATAACTTTGAACCCTTGTTGTTCAAGCCACTCCATTCTTTTTCCCCAAGAAGTTATTTCTTCCTCTGTATAAACGAGTGTAAAAGGAATCCAACGCAAGTGGCGGGCTTTTACTTCATTGATGTCTTTCAGTGTGAGTGAGCCTGATGCGAGGTTGCGAGGGTTGGCATATTCTTCCTCTGCTTCCATGTTAAACTGTTCAAAGTCAGGATAACTGATGACAGCTTCACCACGAATAACAAGATGTCCCTTATAGGGAATGGTTTGCAAGATACCATCAATAGCCGTAGAAAGATGAGTAATATTGGTACCAATATGTCCATTACCACGTGTGACAACCTTTGTCAGTTTACCATTATCGTATGTAACAACAAGTGTCAAACCATCCAACTTCCATGAAAGCCATATAGGTCTATTCTCTGCCCATTTAGCAAGGTCTTCTACCTTCTTAGTTTTTGCCAAGGATAGTGCAGGGAACTCATGTTCTTCCTTTTTGCCAGTAACATTATCGGCAGCTACATTTTGTGTTGGAGAATCGGGGAGTATAATACCTGTTTCTTCTTCTAATTTTTTTAGCTTATCAAAGGCTGCATCCCATTCATAGTCTGTCATAAGTTCGTCACGACCATTGTAATAAGCGTCGGATGCAGCATTAAGTTGATCGACAAGTGATTGTATTTCTTTGTTCATAATTAGGTTTGATAGCTGATGATGATAAATTGTTCTGTGTATTTATTAAGTAGGAATAAGAACTGATTGAACCGTTAGAGGCTATTTCCAAAGCTGTTTAATGAGTGCTGCATCAGCCTTCGTCCAATTGAGCTTTGTAAATTCCTCTGGCCTTAACCAGCATGCGTCAATGTGTTCAAGAAGTTTGAAATCTTTATCATGTGCCATACAGTCGTAGGCAGTAAGCCGGACAATGAAATCAGGATATTCATGTTCAATACTCCCGAGCTTTGCCCCTACATAGATATTCCAATCCATCTCTTCGTGTAGTTCACGTCGCAAAGCCTCGTAATCATTTTCTCCCTCCTTTACTTTACCGCCTGGGAACTCCCAATGCTCAGCAATATATTCAGGCCCTTTACGTAACCGTTGGGTGCATAAAAACCTATCACCGTCATGGATAACAGCACATACAACGTTTAGATATTTCCTTTCCATCGTTTTCTTCTATTATCAAGATAATTTTATCTTTTACTTCATACTTTACTTGCAAATATACTACAATTTAGCGAACGAGTCTATCTTTCTTATAATTAATTTGATTTCTTTATGTGCAACTCATTTCTTTTGCTTACCTTTGCGCCAAAGTACAATCGAATTAATATTATTTATGTCTACACTAACACTTGCTATTATCGTCGTTTTCGTCTTGGGTTATGCACTCATAGCGATGGAAAGTCTGACGAAAATCAACAAAGCTGCAGTTGCTTTGTTGATGTTTGTTTTCTGTTGGGTTCTCTATATGGTTGACCCTTCACCATTTGTGCAACTGATGCACCCAGAGTTTAAGGTTATTGGAGATCAGCTCGTCACATTTGCCAACAAGTTGATAACAGAACATCTTGGTGACACTGCAACCACGCTTTTCTTCCTCATGGGAGCTATGACAATCGTTGAGATTGTTGATCAGAATGGCGGCTTTAATTGGGTTAAAGACGTGATGCGTTCTAAGTCAAAGCGTAGTTTATTATGGAAGATAGCCTTCATGACGTTCTTCCTTTCAGCTATCTTGGACAACTTGACGACAAGTATTGTGATGATTATGATTCTTCGCAAGCTCGTTCAAGACCATAAGGATCGTATGATTTATGCGTCATTGGTTATCATTGCCGCCAACTCTGGTGGTGCTTTCTCACCAATCGGTGATGTGACAACTATCATGTTGTGGAACGCAGGAATGATAACAGCTGGTGGCGTGATAAGCGAGATCTTCATACCATCTCTTATATCAATGATTATTCCAGCCTTTGTTCTTCAGTTCTTATTAAAGGGCAAGTTAGGTGGTGATATGTTAGAGACAGATCACTCTGGTGATACTGAACTATTAGAGTTCAATAGCTCACAACGCAAGATAATCTTTGCTATTGGTGTGGGTGGACTCTGCTTCGTACCAGTATTCCATTACTTCACAGACCTTCCTCCATTCGTTGGTATCCTCCTTGTATTAGGTATTCTTTGGACGATTACAGAGATATTCTATCGTAGTTTGCATCGTTCAAAAGGCGACAGTGAGGACTTCTCAAAGCGAGTATCCAACTTATTGAGTCGTATAGATATGTCAACAATCCTTTTCTTCCTTGGTATTTTGATGGCTGTCGCCTGTCTTGAGGAGGTGGGAGTATTACATGAACTCGGTGGAGGATTAAACAGTTTCTTCCAAGGTAATCATTATGCAGTGACAGGAGTCATTGGTGTTCTCTCGTCTATAGTCGATAATGTACCTCTTGTTGCAGGTAGTATGGGTATGTATCCAGTTCAGGCAACAGGCGACATGGCAGTTGATGGTATCTTCTGGCAGCTCTTGGCTTATTGTGCTGGAGTAGGTGGTTCCATCCTTATCATTGGTTCTGCAGCAGGTGTTGTCGTAATGGGAT